>Ga0080006_1168376_pt1 | contig 27109 bp, 18 predicted proteins | sample RS3BMetagenome_FD_69209 | JGI IMG/M metagenome (GOLD analysis project Ga0080006, IMG submission 69209) | Ferric oxide microbial mat and aquatic microbial communities from Rainbow Spring, Yellowstone National Park, USA - RS3B (SPADES... ...
CCTTCCGCTGCATATGTGTTCGGAGCAGAACTTTCAATGAAGCCACAGGACGGGAAATTTACGCGCCGTTGATACGGTTGGTTATGAAGAGACTCGGATAGACGAGCGAAAAAGCGCGCCCTCAGCGAGGACCATCTTCCTAGTACTGAGACAAGCGAGAATGATCACAAAATCAGCCTTAGTGTTCTGAAAATACAGATACTAACCATCAAATAGAAATTCGATATCAATTTTCTTCCTACTTTACGGTAACCATTGAAAGGGGAAAGCATTTGCTTATTCTCAAAAGTTCGGTTTCCAGGCTGAAAGTCGCACGAGCCTTCCGAGCCTGCCAAGCTTTCGCTCCACATGCCTCTTTATAGCCTGGTGCTCTAGCAAGGCTTGAACAGCTCGTCCGCTGTGCGGGATAGTCTGGGACTTCGCGTGCTCAGGCTGTGTCTGGGACTCGCTCTCGTCGCGATGCTACTCTGACACATTGCTTCGCGCTTTTGCTTGCAGTGCGCCTGTCTGCGCGGATTGCAGGCTCTCAGCAATATAATGAATCCCGATCCCGAGTCGGCGAAAAACGCAGCGAGCTTACGTCTTCGGTGGTACGGCAAAGCCGTCCTGTCTGCGTGCTGCATTCGCACCTGCGGGATAGGCGCTAATGCTGGTGCCCACGATAGACTCGGCGCAAGATAGAACGTTCGAAACGACCAGTATGTCCGAGGGGAAGGATGGGTAATAGAACTTGAAGATAAGATTACGCATGACTGACGCTTTCCCGAATGCCAATATCGACCCCGCAGTCTGGGATCCATGGTCTACACAAACGCTCTCTCTGACAAAAATGCACATTTTCCGCGCTCACGGGTCGCGTGCGATACTCTTTCGAATTTTTTTCATTGACAAAACGTTTACTTAGGCCAGCGTTCTCCGATTATGCGCATTTTTCTTTTCTTACTTTTTGTGTCTTTTTCAGTGCGCGGTGAAGTATCCATCAAACGCCCTACCTCCAAGATACATTACCTATGCTTCATCTCGGATATTCTGGTCGTTTCGTACGCCCTATCGTGTGCCGAGCCTGCCGAAAGCGACAGCAGTAGCGCCTATAGCGCCAGTGCGGTCGCTGCACGGAGACAGAACGGCGTTGCCGTACCGCAGAGGGCGTCGGCTCGAGGGATACTCTTTCGATGTGACACGCTTTCGACGCGGCTACAGCGCTGCCGCAAGTGATGTCGCTGACCTTGTTTCCAGAGGGTATACACCCACGGATTCCTGTGGAACCTCAGGACCTTGTATGCTTGCAGTGTCATGAAGCTAACCTTGGCCGGTCGCTGCTTTATTCTCTTGCTGAACGGGCAGCCCTTTTCAGCTCGAACGGGTTGACGTACCACGTGTTCCTCATTGACGGCGACTGTCTCAGCGGCGTTGTCGGACAAGGCGAGTGTGCCAGAGAGGTACTATGGAAGACTTTGCTAGAAGCCAGAACAGAGGCGACTGTGGAGGAGCCTTTGGCCATAGATCGTGTTTCTATTGCAGTGTGCCACTCGTTTAAGGAAAGCCTTGCTTGTCTTCGAGGCATTCTGCATACTGTCGAGCAGTTGTCACGGGAATTTCCCGAAAACACGCGAACGGTTCCTGAACGAAAGCTTTCACTTCGGACTACTGTATCGCCATTTCCGCATCATGTAAAAGCGAGTCAGAACTTCTCGCTTTTGTCGCTTCCGCATGAACGGCAAATTTCTCAGAACTTGGAAAGCTTTAATGAACCAAGCTCAACCTCTTTCAAAAGCTTTTCAGAGAGCGTTGCACTTACCGACAATTGCATAGTGAAAACACCGAGCACGCTGCCAGTATCGAATGTTCCTAGCCATGAATACGTGTTGATTCTTGTTGATGGTATCGGGAATTCTTCGGGTATGCTTGGAAGCGAATATTACAACACCTGCATCATTGATCTCAGAGAAGAGCTTCGTGATATTTTACGTCAGCTGCTCGCCAGTGCGTACGTTTCAATTGTTTTTCGCGATTCTCTTATGGGTACGAAAACTGAGAGCATTGCACGCGAGATTCCAATCGAGACAAGCGGGGCTGATGGAACGATAGAAAAAATGCTGCGCAATCTCCTGACGAAATCAGTGTTGGTCGAACATTCTTCGATGCCGAACGAAACGTATAGATTATGCTTTCGACAATTCCATCCGTCTGGATCACTCCAGCTTGAGTGGGAGAGTTTTTTAGGCGAGCCTCTCCATCCCGCTTTTAAATGGCTTCGAAGCAAAGCAGCGTAAGGAGCTGCGATTACATGTGTGCGTGCTGATGCATGAATGAATAGAGTTCCCTTTTTCCGATTTCTTCGGATATCACCTTCCGGATAGTGATGAAGCAATTTTTCGGCGAAAATGTTCGCTCATTTATAGCGCTGGTCTCAACTGGATTAGTACCTACGGCTTGTCTGACTTTTCTTACGAAGTGCATTCACATCCTGCACCCCTACACCAGCGCGTCATTTTGTATTTTTTTGATTTTTTCGCAGAAATTCAACACAAAGATGTATCCCTTAAACTGAGCAAAAAATTCGCGGATAGCCTTTGTGGTGGTACTGGAAGCTGGCCAAAATGTCTCTACATGTATACTGCAAGTCGCCCTGCCGTCAGCTGGTGGATGAACCACCCTTCTCGTAGCCCCTATCCTGAACGCCGTGCACCCGAGTCAGATGATATAGAAATTAATCTGCTCGACTTTCTCCTCAATTCCTTCCGCTGCATATGTGTTCGGAGCAGAACTTTCAATGAAGCCACAGGACGGGAAATTTACGCGCCGTTGATACGGTTGGTTATGAAGAGACTCGGATAGACGAGCGAAAAAGCGCGCCCCCAGCGAGGACCATCTTCCTAGTAATGAGACAAGCGAGAATGGCGACAACACCAACCCATGCGGAAATGCAGTCGTGCGATCGCCCACATATCCCCAAATGGACTGGATCACTCAAAAGCTCTTTCTTCGTCGAAGCACTTGTGGTGCCTTCTTTCCACATTTTTCTGTCCTGTTCTGAGACGATCTCGATTTCCATAACCCAAAGGTGGTCAAGGGGTACGCATCTGTGATTTTCGTGGAGCTGCTCTTCGCACTAGCCCATTCTCCATGGTTTAATCCAGTCGACTGTTTCTTCTCCGGTGCCAAATTCCATTCTTACGCTCACGGATCAATAGAGAAGTGGCTCGCGCCCATGAGATCGTTGTTCGACAAGTCCCTCTTTGTTTTCTTCGCCATGAACTGCTTTGTTGCATCTCTTGCGGTTCGTGTGAGCGAGCGAGGAGGTGCGCCTCGGCTCATGCTTGTGCTTGCCACGGAAGCACTGACGAAAATGTACTCGGAGCGAATTAGATACATAGATCCATCGAGCGGGCGAATGGCAGTGCTAGAATCCACCCAGTTTGTCTGAATCCCGACGAAAAACCTGGATATGGAATATAGCGGCAACAGTTCTGCCGCCGCGCCAAGTCAAGGAGAAGGGCGAGGGACCACCAGACAAGGAAGCGGAAGAGCCTTCAGAAAACGGGACGAAGTGGTACAGGAAGGAAAGCTGTCGGAGCGGAAATATCAGTCTGAAACCGTTGCCAAGGTCTCCCGACAAACACACTTCAACGGGGAGGCTCTTCCAAAACGCGAAATCCGGGACGTCGTGAAGGCTCGAGAAGCTCCTTACCCGAATAATGCGCGCCTAGCCTCTCTCGTCTTGAGCCGCCTGGTCAAGCAACGGTCTGCGGAAGTTCCGACATAGGACTCCATGGTGTCCACGTTCTTCTGGAGTTCCTCGATGAAGACTTCGCGCGACGACGCGCAACTGATGCTCTGAACGCAATATGCAGCACGGCCTGATTGTAGGACGAGCGGCTACACACATGAATCGCAGAATGCTTTGACGCGTCGTCGCTGTATGTGGGCAACGAAAGAAAGCTACCGCGCTGTGCCAAAAAGTATCAAACTATCGTCAAAAACCGAAGAAAATATGCGGCCACTCTCGAGCGCTTCATGAACCGCACCCTGTGGGCGATGTACCCTCAATTCACTGACCCAGGAAAGAGGGGACTGATGGATGAGTTTCTAGCGGTATCTTTATAGTTAAAAGGCGAGCTGCTCTGGGCGGACGAGATGGAGTTCGTAGCAAGCGCAGAAGGGAAAACGCAACGATCGCGAGAGCCGACTGTGGGGGCGCAGGCTCATCGTATTGCTCGCGGGGTCGGACCGACGCACGACCCATAGAGGGGATGGTTGAAATGTGATGCCTAGCTTCCTTGCATACGAGCTACTGCGCTTTCTTCGAGGAAGCCCTCCATAGCAACGCAAACTCCCTCACTGTGTGCGAGCGCCTAAGACTCCTCAAGCGTCTGTTCGAAGTACTCCCATATTTCATATCAAGGCCTGCCATGTTACCGTAGGCATATTCGTTTCATACTAGATAGTTTCCGCGGCGAGCTATGCCTCCTCTCTTCCGGTAATTACGAAGCTTTCGATCAGCTTCGTATGGAGCATTGCCGGAGCTCCCTCAGGGTTGCTTCGTTACGGGGAGGAAATGGAAAGAATTTTACAGGGGCGACGGAGACCTACGGGATACCAGGCTGCATGCACGTTGTGAAACCCTGAGCTGAGCCGAGCAACAAGACTCGTTCTCAATCGTGCATGGTAGCTTACGGGACAGTCTTTGTGGCGGGCGTGGATCCCTGTATGAAGAACGCCGTAGCTTCCGCCGTGCCCCTAAATTGAAAGGACGCATGCAAACAGCTGTGCGGCAATCAGATGGAGCAACTCAGCTTCTCCGGGGCTCGGCATTATCGCGAGCCGGGCATGGTCGACTCAACGAGGCGTACCGGCACGCGGAATGACGGCTTCAGGGCCCATCCCGACGTTCTGCGCGCCGGATTGACCAGAAACGGATCCCCCGTGCGCTTGATTCAGAGAGTGCCTGAGTGTCCAAATGTCGTATACGAACGAACATTGGCCGGGTACTTGAAACAGCGCTGGGGTCGCCAACATCTACCGATTTGTATATGCAGGAATCGTGAGAATATACTAGTTCAGTGAGTTAGAAAAGTAAATGGCCGACAAGTCGCGTGGTTTTGTCTTAGTCTATGGCGCTGGAGGTGCTGGGGCGCGTGCGGGCTGCTCTCCCTCTCCTTCGACGGGAGCGTACAACGCGTGCAGGAACCGATTAGTACGATTTACATCGATGCGCTTTGGACGGCATAGATCCATCACGTGCGAAGGCGTAGGCTGCAGCATCTGGAGAAGGCGAGATTGAAACAGAGTCGGATGCCACGAGATCTTGGGCGGCAAGCTGACCGAACGTCGCATTGCGAGGCAATCGAAAGTGAGAAGCTCGTCATAGTGTGATATCGCCAGCAACAGTGCACGGAAGCACGTTCTCCGCCGAGCCGGACGGGCCAATCAACAACCCGAAATGTTTGCTGGTCCTGGAGCGTACAGCGAGCTTGTGTCGAGCGAGCTTTGGTGGGAGTATTGCAGTGCCCGTTGTGGGCATCGTGCTGAAATGGCGAGGACTTGCGATAGACCCAATTCAGTGGCCAAGAGGGGCGGCGCTGAAATCCCGCCTGGAGCAGGGCACTTGCATGGCATGGTTCAGAGTCCGGGAAAGCTGGAGAGGCATATGGATACACTAGGAATGGTTTTCCTGGGTCGTTGGTGAAGGGTAATCGTGTTCTATTTTTTGTGATATTTCTGATTGTATTATATTTCAACCAGGCGCTTGCGACTCGACAACTTACATAATCCTTTCGGTTCCCTGATAATGATTTAGAAAAAAATTTTTTGAGCCTTTTTGCAGCCCAGAAGATCGAAAAAGTGCTGCGTGCTCCAATCCACGGGATTCGTCCGAGCCTGGCAGAAGCATTGAACGGTATGAAACTTGCTCGCTTATCAGTAAAAACTTCTATACGGTCTCTCTGGGTGTGAGGAATTTTTTCTTTTGTTCGTTAGTGTGATGCTTTGCATGGTGTTTCGCCTTCAGCACTTGGGAAGTGAGCTATGGTCGGGAACAGCATTCGCAGCATCAGAATGAAACCGCGAATTCATTTAGTAATATTCTCTGCCACGTAGCTGTTCGTCAGGCGTTGCGAAAATAGGTCACCGGTGGAATTTGTGAATGTTGCATTTTCCGAGATGATTTTAGTCGCCGAATACAGCAGCCACTTGAAGACCTCATGACCCAAGGGTGTTAGAATCGATATCTTCAAGCAAGAAATTTACGCGCATGGTTTTTGCAGCGACTCTGTCTGCGTTTACCTTCCTGGTCGGATATTCCCGCTGGGACTCTATCTATCATGAAGTGGTGCCTCTTGCATATTCTCAAGCCAAAGGGAAGGGAAGCATGTGAATAGTGGTGGTGCTTGGAATATGTTCAAGATTTCATCAGGTATTTTCCAGTGAACCCAGGTCACAGGGCCCACTATCTCATTTGCATACGGCCAGTTATCCTGGAAACACTCCGCCGCAGTTTCAATTTACAGGGTCCATGATTTGATCTATAGACTGCGAAAGCTCTGTGGCAACTTAAGCGAAGCACAACAAAACTCGGGAACCTAGTTATCGCTTATCTAATGAATTGACCACGACGCGTCGCATGGACATCAAAGTTTGTTGCCTTCTGCAAAATGGAGCACTTGCTAAAGAGCTCCTGCAGCAATTGATACTCGGAAAGGTGAACAAAAACGCTGTGCGCTCCGCGCATCATAACTCGAGTTGCTAGGAAATGCGCATCTCAGCTGTTTACAATAGCATCACCGTATAGTTCGCTGAATCTATATTTCACTCATCTTGGGATGAGAACAGCAGCCCCTTTCCTCAATTGTCGAGAGGCTAGGTCGGCAGATGTCGCCTGACAATTTCAAAATTACATGGTCTCAGAAATGAACTGATATACCTTCCAGCAGTGCAACAGAGCCTTATCGGAGACTTCACATCAAAGCGCACGCACAAGTGTGAGCACCTCTGCTTGGGTGCTCAGCTCGACAGGGCACCTTTGCGGTAGAGAGAGACTCAGCGCTGGCTGCAGTAAGAGCGAAAGCGTTCGGGATATATTACAGAACAAGACCTTCGCCCGGGCCTTCCGATTTATTGCAAAGAAGATGGTCATGTTTTCGGGCTTACAACCATGTGCTGATTTCATTTGCAATTCAAAATCGTTGCACATGAAGAAGAGAGGTAAATGCGTTCATAAAGTTGATATCCAATGGATACTAAGCGCGTTAGCGATCAAAAGACAATGTCGTTCGAATTTTGCACTCAACTTACGATGTATGTTTCGAACCGCAGTACAGCGCCGCGCCCCTTTAGATTGCACACCGTTTCAGAGCATATGCCGCTTTCTTTAAAGGCAACGGACTTGGCCACCCGGGCGTGGACTCATCTCAGCAGAAATAAACTGCGAAGATCAGTAATTAAAGCGACTTCGGACCAGCCTTCACGCCCGCCTTGGAAACACCTGCAACGGATCTTGCTCAGCACTCAACTCGCTTCCTTCGGAGCAGACTCCTTCGTGTGCGTGCCTGAGGTTTATGAGTACTTGTTCCAAAGACTATCGATTAGTGATTCCTGGATGGTCGTCTGCAAGACGCTTTTCGTTATCCACTACATCCTGAGGGAGGGAAACCAACGGCTAGCAGAGTTACTGCTTAGCGACTCGGCCACTTGTTTTACGTCTGCTGAACGACTTATCGGGCCTGACTTCGTGTATGCACAGTTCGTACGAAAATATGCCATTTATCTGAGGGAAAAGGTAATCGCCTACCAAGCGATGCGAGTCGTTTTTGAACATCCAGGGACTCGCAAGGCAGTGAGCTCTGGAGCCCCAGTGCGAGTCGTGACACCGAGAGAGTGCGCCTCAGGACCCAGAATACTGGGCTCGGCGAGTGGTGAACTCAGGAGGGCTCCACCCCAACAAGCAACAAATTATTCTACCCAGCCGGCTGAGAGTGCTCAAATGGCGGCAGTTGCCTCTATTCCAGGTGCAAGTATTGAGAGCCTTGCTCTCGTCGACGCCATTAGAGTCCTGCCGATTCTTCTCGATCAGCTGGACGCTCTTGTTGCTGTGCGCCTTGCAGACGGCTCGCGACTCAACGATCTAACTTGCGCTGTTTCAGAACTCTTACTAGAAGAATTGGGCGGGCTCATTCCAGAAGTTAATCGAGGCATGAATCGAGTTCTAGAAAGTTTTCATGCTCTGGGGACTCATCACGCCATATTTTGCCTGCATATCTACGATCGTTACTGTAGCTGCGTACGAAGTACTGAAGATTTTCTTTCGATGCAGTTTGGGACGCACGTTTTCCTACCCAGAGGTCGGACGCCGCTGCTTGATCACGTGCCTCTGGATTTGAGTGCAAGTCTCCGAGAGCATATCCTTCGTAAGGGTCTAGAAAGAACCTCTGGAATATCCTCTGATAACGAACGAGCAAAAGAAGAGGAGCTGATTCGAAAGGCCATCGAGGAATCCATACGGGCAACCATGCGTTAAATTACGAAGTACTCGGTGCGAGTTCGATTTCGCGCCCGCTCTGATGCGATTTTGCGGATGTTGTTCAGAGGCATCATTTCCGACCCGATTCTGCACAAGTCGCTTTACGAAATTCCCGGCAGAAAACTCGCATACGTCCCATCCAAAATGACAGATTATGTCGAGTTTGATCATGCAGACTCGTCGGTAAGCTGTTCCTACGTTTACGAGAAGGCACTTCAATCCGTGTCGCCAAACCTCTGCTGGCATGCCTGACCGCTTTAGACGAGAGATCGAACCAACTCTAGTGCTAGCTTATATGTATACTTGCCGATCCAACTGCTTCTTCTGCAGTTTCTGCTTCCGCTTTATTGACTCGCTGTTTAGATAGGCACCATATCTAGGCCGAAGCGAACATACTCCTCCGAACAGCGTTCAGTAAACTTTTGATACCCTGTACAGCATGTTTCCGGCCTGGGCGTATGCAATTGCTCGTTGTTTTGCGATTTCGGCACCGGAACAAGAACGACCCTGAAGTTGTCACTTCATCTAGGTTCTACTCGTGCGGGTTCGTTACAGAGCCAAACAGGCCATTCCCCAATATTCATAAGCACGAAAGCTGCATCAATCAAGCAACTGTTCCATCAGAATGGTCCCAGATTACCACACGCACGGAGCATGCGGAAACGCTGCACTCTCGGAAGTGACATGCGCTCAAACCATGGCCAGAGCACTAAGCGGAGTGCCGCGCCTCAGATACGGGAGCACAGGACACTTCGGGCGTTTTACAGCAATCAAGGCCTGCGCCTATCGGGCAACCCTAATAGCCTCGAGAGCATAAAGCAATATATAGCGAATACAAACACATGGTTCGCCTCTTCAACGTGCGAGTACGGAGACTTTCTGAATAGGTACTGCGTTCAAGGGAACCTAGATATGGTGAGCGCCGTGCGAGGTGACATGTTTCGCTGCGGTTTCCAGTGTTGCCCGCTGGAGACCTCGTCCCGTGTTCACAGTATGCACGTCGTCTAACTCAACAGTTCGTTTCGCACACAAGTCATTGCAAGGCCGCTGAAGAAGGTCTCTGTCCGCCGGCGAACCACCTGTTCACAATTACTTCTCGGCACCTACGTGGGACTCAACGTTGCGGGTTCTTTCGCTTTCCAGATGCAAGCCATTAGTTCTTGCCTCTTGCCCGTAAACGGGTTGCAGACTGTCAGGACGCTCTGCCGATAGCTCGCCCACTGACACTCACGTCAGACTCAAAAGTGGTCCCCTAACTCGAGCTTCCACAAAAAAGTTTGAGTCTCTTCAAACTGACAACAGCAGATTTGCGGACTTTTCCTGTTACTGATTCCTTTCGATCTCTTGTATCCGAATTTCGATACCTCAGTCTCTCCTTTCTCTCCACAACCATTGCCATCAGTCGCAGGTTGTTGGTGGTAGCAATAAGTCCCTATTTCGTTATGTGTGGCTGCAGGTGATACGCTTTTGAGCACAAGCGACAAGTGCTATCAACACTGCGCTTTCGATTCGCATCTGATCTATGCACAGCCTCATTGTCGCCTCTTGCAACAATGGCACCCGACTGCAGTCAGGCGTTCCCATGTGCGATCACACTTCCTCCGGACGCCGCTCTATCGCCCGTGAAAACTAGCTTCATCGCTCGGACTAAACCGTTGGTGGATATCGAGGTTCCCCTCGATGCCGTCCATCATTTTCGCGTCCAGTGCCGTACCCTACGACCATGGGCTTCTTTGCGATCTTCTCGTCGAATACTCTGTCGGCTCCAGAAACATGAGCACGCTGTTTTATTGGATGGAGGATTTTGGAACGCGACGTTTTACATGATGAAAGGAGTACTCGAAGGGATGTACAGACTCAAGAACACGTCGAGAAATTTCGATCCGTCCATGCTCCCGTCTTGCAAATGGTGATGAACTTTCCACTGGACATGATCTCCAAGATCACTGAAGTCCGAGTTCAAAAAACTTTTTGAATTAAACAATAGAGAAGGGAACTCTGGGAGCGTACCCAGTGAAAGCTACTACGTTCCTGTCGAACGCCATTACGTAGCTGGCCACAAAGACACGTGTGTTGAGATTTCGAGGGGAGGCGGTAATTTTTCGTTACAATTTCAGAGCGCTTTCGGCAGGAGCCCATGAAGAAGTCGCCAAGGGAATACGTCCAGTTATTTTCCTCGTCAATCAAATAGCACGAATTGCAGTGCGCACGAGTTGAAATGATTCTGAAAGATCGAAAACTTGAAGAACTCTTGAGATGAGCGCAACCCATTTATGCAAACAAGAAGAATGGAGGCTCTCGTATATAAATTCGATAATGGTATCGGTTATTCTAAGAAGCCGTATTCGAGGAAGTCGAGAATCATCTTGATTCCGGCGATCTGGCGAATTCCTGCGGCAAAGGCTGGAAGGAAGCACCCCACAAAGACTCCCGAGAATCTTTGACTGCATATATATCCATACGCTCTTAGGGCTGCACATCAGACGCTGATGTCGTCCAACTAAAAAATTGGAAAAATCTACGGGCCGGGACACACAGAGCGATTCAGTGTTCCACTGAAATCTGAGACGGAGCTATGAACGCCAGTTCGGATTTCCGCTCGGGATGCTATGACAAATCACCACTTGCGACGCGTCTCGGCCCGAAACGTGATTACGCGCTTTGCTTCGCGATTCACAATATTTCCGCTCTACCAATGGAGAACGGTGTCTTTTTTGTGTCGCCGAACTTCCTTGGTAAATATCCAGGGGGATTCCAAAAATGCTGTAGCAGCTCTGCAAAACGTAAGGAATGCACTTCTTCAATAAAGCTAAAGCGCCGGGTTTGGTGTTTATCGTTGCAGTTTGATGAGAGCAGTCCAACTGTTGGTCCGCTACAGGACAGGCGCTTCGATGCGCGTACAGCAAGCCGCACGCTTAAGGTAACGCGAAAAATAGCAGAGCTTGTGCGTGAACAGAGACGTACAGTGGAGTCTGCATCGAATCCTGAGCTTGTGGAAGATGCAGCCGACACAGAGATCAATCTTTCTCTGCTGTTTGAAAGCGATCGTGAGAGGGGTTCAGATCCTGCGCGCGTGCTGGAAGCATTCCGAATGCTTTCCAAGCAGCGTAGCCGGCTTGCGAGACTGAATGGTTCGCAGCCGGCTTCTGTAGATAGCACTATTCCGAAGTTCGACCAGCGCACTGAAGTGCCTGCAGCACAGCACGGACCAACTGTCGATGCCAGAGGTTATTTGTTGCTGCAACGCAGCCTTCCAGTTGAATATGAGTCGCCGATGGGTTTTCAGAAAAAGCGTGGACTCTCTACAAGGCCGCTTGAATGGACGCCGCAGCCTTTCCTTCGCTCGCTCGACATTTGGGACTTTGCTGCTCAGTTTTGGTTGACAACACAGCTTGCGAAATGGCGTTGGACCTACGGAATAGTTGGATCCCGAGAGGAACTCGAGGCGAAGCGAAAAGAGCGACGCCGAGCGATCGCCGCCTGGGTGCGCGAGGAGCTGATTCGGTTAGGACCGACTTTTATTAAGGCAGGCCAGTTATTCAGTGCACGCTCAGATCTCTTCCCAGCGGAGGTGGTTGATGAGCTCTCAAAATTGCAGGATAGCGTTCCACCATTCCCGGCGGAAGTCGCGAAGAAAATCATCCTTACAGAGCTCGGGATCAAGTCTGGAAACATTGGAGAAATATTCTCCTACTTCGAGGACGAGCCAATAGCAGCAGCTTCCCTGGGTCAGGTTCATCTTGCTCGCTTGCGGTCGACTGGAGAATACGTCGTTGTGAAAGTTCAGCGACGCCAGCTGCGAGAACTGTTTGATATTGATCTGCGCTTGCTCAAGTCACTCGCGGATTTTGCGCAACGATCGTCTCAGCTCGGAGGTCCTACGAGAGATTGGCCGGGAATATTTGAAGAGTGCAAAAATGTATTGTTACGCGAAATCGACTATATTGAAGAAGGTCGCTCTGCGGACCGTTTCAGAGAAAATTTCAGAAATATTGAATGGGTACGTGTTCCAAAAGTTTTTTGGGAGTACACAACGCAGCGCGTGCTCGTGCAGCAGTATCTGCCCGGAATCAAAATTAGCAATGTAGCGGAGTTCCAGGCCATGGGCTATAACCTCCCTCGAATCGCAAAAAGGGTCGCAGAAGCATATCTCTTTCAAATTCTCGGTAGCGGATTCTTCCATGCAGATCCTCATCCCGGAAATTTGGCCGTTGCGCCCGGCGAGGTGCTGATTTACTATGATTTCGGCATGATGGGTACATTGTCCTCGAATATCAAGGAGCGCATTGTCATGCTCCTGGCGGCGGTTGTGGATAAGGATGCGGACACTGTGATGAAGCTTCTGATCGAACTGGGGGCGCTTGTTCCGCCCCGAGATCCGACACCAGTTCGAAGAACTATCCAGTTCTTTTTGAACTCCCTCGGGAGTCGCCCTGTGCGCAGCCAGACAGTGCAAGCGATTGGTGAGGATCTGTATTCACTCGCATACGACCGGCCGTTTCGTTTGCCGGCAACTTTCACTTTCGTGCTGCGAGCTTTCACAACGCTCGAGGGCCTTTGCAAAGCACTTGATCCGGGCTTTGCCTTTGGACAAATCGCCCAGCCATATGGTTTCGCTCTTCTGCGACGTCGCAGTCAGGCTCAGAGCCTCCGGCGCTGGCTGAATGACAAGACAATTCGCAACATTGTGAGCCTCCCAAATCGACTGGAGCAACTGGAAAATTCGATGCAAAGAATTCAGAATGGAGATATCGTCGTTCGCTCGCGAAACACAGAACTGGAGAGATTATTAAGAAGGCAGAGTGCCGCGATGGAGACGAACCGGACGACAATCATTGCAGCAGCTCTGGCAGTCGGAGCTGCCACAGTGGATACCAACATAGCTCTGCCATATCTTGGAGATATCAACGTATCCTTGGTTCTCGGCGCGCTAGCTGCCCTCTTTGCAGTGAACGCAACGCGATCCTACATAAGTCGGGTTCGACAGGAAGAGCGCTGGGATCGCTTCTTGAGCGGTGATTCTGGGTCGGATAACAATGCGCCCCAGTAAAATAATGGAATAGTATCTTTACTATGAAAAGGTACATCCGCGAGCGGGATGCATCGAGCTAGGAACTACGCAGCTTCCTCTTCACCGACGCGTACAGCGCAGGACTGCTGGACTTGCAAGAGTGTCTCGATCCCCCGAATCCGATAGCCAACAGCGAGGGCCCACAGGATAAGGTGCGCCAGATACTCCCGGCTACTGACGATAGTCACAGAGACGCCCTTGTAGTGGGGAATGCCGCTGGACTCTTTGTCGGATGTTTCGTTACTCTTTCCAAAGAGAGTTGTAAGAATGCGGTTCCGTACAATATTCTCGCCTCCGGAAAACAGACCTCCCACCACATCCCCGCCGAGCTTTCCAACTACGGACCGTACAAGTTCATGCATTGTTTCCGTGACTTCACCCCGCAGATCAGATTGGAGCGCAACTAGTCGCTCCACTCCGATCTGACGCATATAATCGAGGAGCATGATGCGATCCGTCAGATATAGGCCGAGGCGGCTCTCCAGCATCTCGATATACTCTTCCGCAGACATTTCGCGGCCGTGGATGAGCACCTTCCCGCCGACTACCTTGCGCTCTTTTTCAATCCGATCTTTCGAGCCATTATCGGCTTTCTTTTCCGACCGTTCGGATGAGGAGTTTTCGGCAGGCTTTAAGCCCATCGTCCACGAGAAAATGTCAAATTTCTCATCCATGCGCATTCGGACTTCTGCGGCATGGTACATGTAACCAGTCATCATGCTGGAGAGGAGAAGCTTCGAAAAGGCTTCCCGATTCGTCGTAATTTGGATTTCGAACCCTTCCTGAGGTAGCGTGCCCAATATGCCGAGAGCTGTTCGCTTGAAGGCTTCCTTCGTATCTTCAGGGACGTCCTTTGAGATACCATCAACGTCATTCAAATTCTCCAAGTCCTCGTAAACGCGCACGTACTCCAGGAGGCTCGTTATTTTGCGACCTGCCGCAGCCTCAGTCCGGACCAGTCGTTTCGCGTTGTCCACAATCTGACGAAGTGCCCACTTGAGCGTTTCCTCGTCACCATCAAAGACAAAATTGTTATCATCATTGTCGTCCTCATCGTCCCCTTTATCCTCCGCCCGGTTTCTGTTCTCCTCGCGTTCATCGTCGTTGTCTTTAGGCCCCTGGCCGGAACTCCCCTGAGGCGGTTGCAAATTCGCCGCCAAGCGAAATCGTTCAGTTTTCGGCCCTACTGGGCAGGGCAGCGCACACCTGTTAGAGCCCCCTTCTTCTTCGAAACCATTCAAGCACTCACGCTGGTGCCTGTGTGTTTGCGCGAAAACCCGCTGACCCAGCCACGTGCTTCCCTGGTGCGGCAGTGTGTCCTGCGCCGCCGAGCAAGCAGCGCGGCTGCGAGCAGCGGCAAACGAGGACTTTCCGGTACCGTACGAGCTGGTACACGCTGAACATCGAATTCCAAAGAAGCGCGGCAAACCTGGAACTACGAAGGCGTCTCGCATTTTACTGCCTTGCGGCGTCACTCCACAGAGTACGTAGTCCAACGCTAATCGAAGTACGCAAGAGGTGATGAGCGTAGGATGTCCACATGCGTTCTGAATCGCGCGAGCACATCCATGGGCCATATATTTACATTTATGTATATTTCTTAGACTTCAGGACTGTCTGGCGAGCACCGTGGGGCGAAAACGCTGCACGCCCATGGGATAAATTGATACAGACGTGCAAACGCCTCCCGGCTGCCTTCGACCAGCACTCTGCAATGAGCTCCAGATTCTCCGTGTAAACCTCGAACCTGAGAGGCTGCTCTACAAAGTTAGATCGCGTCAGCTCTCATGATCTCGTCTTCAGCACTGTGCATATCCTAAAAAAGCTGGCAGCGTTAAAGTATCGGTTCAGGAACTGAAAGCGTTTGTTGCTTCTGGTGCTACGCACCAATGCATCGATTCCTCGAACTCGAGCGCTCTGTCCGAGTACAATCTCCTCTAGGCAGACTTTCGTTCTTCTTCCTCGTCTTCGTCACTTGCTCTTATTTGCTCGACGATCACCGAGAAGAGGCTTTTTTCCGTTTTTTCTATGGCACTCGGCTATAACCGCCGTCCAGGTTCCGCGATTTATAGGTCCATATCTTTCCCTTGGATTTTTCATTTCTTCAAATGAAAGAACTTCGGAGACGTCTGCTATGCACCGCGACAAAACAATTGATTAAACGCATCTCGGGGTGAAACACAATTGACGTAAAAGACTGCAAAATGCGTGAAAAACTGCCAGAGGATGCGAAATTGGCGCTCGAACGCTGCCATCAGCGTCCTTTGAGAGGTGACTACAGAATTGGAAGGAAAGGGAAAACCGTCGTATTGAACGCGGGCGATACGCTAGCAGAAAAGGAAAGCATCAGAAAAATCCCGGAGAGGCTGATGTAGACTACAGAGGGAAGAGACCCAAACTTTAGTACTTGCCTAAGATATGTTGTTGGACCTGTTCTACATTATACTCACGTGGATGTAGAAAAGCCACGGAAATAGTGTTTATCTGTCGTGAGCAAGTGCGCCTCGGCCGTTTTGCTGTGCAGCGCAATGCTCGCAAGCTAAGAAGGTCGGGAGCACGCATTTACACGGTTGTACAAGAGTTATGTCGCATCCAGGGGCCTGAGCAGTGCACTACAACGGGCGAGTGGGCAACTTTTTCTGATGCCACAGCGCCGTAAGGTTCATAGAGCGCTTTGGTGCAAGACCTCTGCAGATGAAGCTCACAGCCGCGCATACGAGAGATTTTCTTCAGTGCTGATCATTAAACCATCAGCTGGTTCGGAGGAACGTTCTCGTCAAATTGATGTTCCGGCTCGCGTTGCTGTTGAATACGGATATCCGACGATTCTGCCTTTTTCTGGAGGCGCAGAGACTGGAACGCCGGCTCAAGCAACGAGGGCGACGCGTCACAGGATGTTTCGTCTGTACCGGCTCTTGTAACCGTACCGTCGATCTCATTTTCCGAGACGGCGGCCAATATGCTACTATATTTGCGATGAAGCGTGGCAAGATTGTTCTGAATAAAGACCTTGTGATCCGTTAATCGCTCAACTACCAGAAGAAGGGAATCATTTGCCGAATCGTATTCAGCCTGCGTGCTCGCAGCAAGCGTTCGCCATTCTGTTCTTGCATGCTCTATGGCTTTCTGGCTGTTCGCTACGGTTTCCTGGATATTGTTTCGAAGATCGCAAATTTCCTCTTGGATTCGAGCATTCTTCTCCGAAGCGTCTGCGAGTCTCTTAGCGAGAGACTCGCGCTCGGCATTGTAGGTATTTTCGAGCCGTTGGAGCTTAGCTGTAAGGACGCGATTGTTTTCGCGCTGTAGTAATATTTTCTCCTCCACCATGCGGATCGCGTCTTGCAACTCCAGTACTTCGCTATTCAATCTCTCCAGGTTCTCAGTTACCTGTTGCATATGCTCACGCAAGGCATCCTGTATAGTAGAATGAATTTTTTGAGCGTCGGCACTGCTAATGTTCTTGTCGATCGTAGAGGGCAGAACACCGTTGAGTGTGCGTGTTTCCTGGACTCCAACGCGTTCCACAAGCGCGTGAATCCGGCGCAAAAGCTCATCTATCTTGCCTTGCAATGTCTCCTTGTCGCACAAAAGTTCTTTTCGACGTGCTTCTTCTTCTTCGCGCTTTTGCTGGGCGCGGTCGAGCGCCGCTCGCAGTTCGCGACGGCGACGCGATATACGCTCTACGTCGATGGATAAGTTTTGCTGCGCTTCCATTTTGTCTTTGAGTCCTTTCAGTTGCTCTATAAGACTGGTGACCTCTCTGGCTTTTTCCTGGACTTCCTCTTCGCGCTCGGCTAATTTTTTCTCCAGCATACTCTTGTGGGCCGTCAACTGTGCAATGAGTTTCCGAAATTTCTCGATATCCGAAAGGTAATCTTCCCTTCGTTGGCTCAGGTCAGAGATCCGGGACTCATTCTCTGAAACCGCCAACTGTGCTCGCTGTAGCTGATTTTCGAGGTTTTGCATCTGAAGTTCAAGGTCGCGCGAGCGAGAAGTTGCAGCCGAATTGCGGGAGCTAAATACTCCTTCGAGCTCATTGTCAAACTCTTCAAAATCGTCCGAGCCTGCGAGGAATGAAGAATATGTGGCAGAGACGTATTCGAAGAAAACCTCCTCATCTGCTCGCGCTTTTAATTCGATGGATGCCTCGTCGTCAGCAGTTGTCTCTGCCTCGGGATCGGCCGCTCCATCGAGAATACCGACAGAAAACATGATGCGCTTCATCTGCCGAGTTTTGATAGCGCTGTGTTCCACATCGAAAATCAGCAGCTCCACGAGCCAGGCCAAGCACCCGAGCAGCGTTGGCCAAGTGTGTGGGGACCCTACCGCATAGAGCGCAGACTTGCTCACGTTAAAAGGGTATTTCAAGCGCTTCAGCAAGACCGGAACTTCGTCCTCGAACTTGGACGTCCACTGAAAATGCGGGTCAAGCCGTCGAATCAGAAAAGTAAAAATGGACTGAAAATCCTTTGCCGAAGGGCTCGACAGAGTCTTCAGAGAAACCGGATGGTCATAGTGGTGCTCTGTCAAATAGCAAATTAAACTCTTCATGCAAGCTTGCATATACTGTCGATCGGAGAGAGGTCTCGGATCGGTGCGCATGCCAGTGACCCCATATGAAACAGACTTAACGCTTTTCATCGTGCTTGCTGGCGTTCGCGGAACTGTGTTCTCGCAGTCGAAAGCCGTCGTCTGCAGACGCGCCCCCGGGCCCAAGGACATCCTCCTTGGGTTCGGCTGCCACTTCGTCGCAGACAAAGTGGTCGCAGACATTGGACCGGGGGCCTCAAGTTGCCGAAGCTGCTCTGCGAACATAAGCGGCGTGCTCCCACCAAAGCAGCACAACGGGAATCCATCCCTGGGGACTGTGCGTTTTTGAATTTTTGAACGGCTCGATCAGCCGCGGCGCCGGTACCCTGGGTCGCTTCTGCGACAGCGCCATTGAAACGCACGCCATGCTCATGGTGCTGAGACGCTTTGTTCTGGGTTCTACCAACCAGAACACGCTACAATGTTTGTGTCCCATGTATGGGGAATAACAATAGGCGACAAGCAAGGAAACAAAGTGGGATTTATCTGCCCGAAACCGATGATAAACAGGAGAACCCGACGGACAGAGAAAGACCGTTTCTTCCAGCGCAACGGCTTCAACGGTGTGCCTCTGGGCTCGGCACCGTGCTCTAAACGAAAGCAAAGGAGGAATAAATTCCGTTCCGCACCATTTTATCTGCAGAATGTTGTGATGATTGTACGCTTTCGGCCAGAATCTTTTGTTGAATCTGCACGGCGTGCGCGAGACTCGGAGGAGATAGAGTTCGTGCGGAAGCACGGCGTATCCCTTGTCAAGCGAGCTACTGGGTACTTAGCGAGAGGCGTGCGAGATAAGGCCAGCCATGATATGGCCTGTGTTGTTTTTCTTTTCGGCACGGGGTCCATTGTATTTCTTCTCCAACTCATCAACTCGATACCATGTGCCTCTACAGCGTTTGAGCTCTTTGGCGTCATATCCGCATCGCTCATTGCTTGGAAGTCTCTAATGCGACTGAGCAGCGTAAATGGTAAGAATTCGAGCAAGGGGACCCAGCCTTGGGCCGAATTTTTCAGAATCCGCAACCGGCCATAGACTCTTTCGTCGTAGCGGATCAGGATGCAGCGAAAGTCGTGGGATTCGGTTTCTTAGGGTGCGTGAGCGACGAGTCCACCCATGTCCCCTGGAGCGCGCCATTTCCTCTTGCGGCTAGGGAGAAGCGTCTGATTCGTCAGCTTGCGGCAGCAGAAAAGCACAAGACTCTGTACATATTGGTTTTTGCCTGATGTCCTTATCAGAAACACAGCCCATGCACCAACAAAAACATAAAGCAAGCGTTTCCCAAATCAGCCCTCATCCGCCGGTTTCTAAATAGCATCTTTCACTAGAGGCTCGTGAAAGGTTTTGTGCAGCCTTGCAGATTTAAGCGGGCCAATACCAGGAACAGATGCGAGCTCTTCTGCGCTAGCCGTAAGCACCCTGCGTAGGCTGCCAAAATGTCGCAGAAGAATTGCGGCATCCGCCCGATTCACTGCGCGAGAGTTTGTAAGGAACGCTGCTGCCCGATGGAAAAGCAGATCTCCTCGCTGTACCGAGTCACCGGAGCCTTCGATGCGCGTCTCAGAGCCTCGGGGCCCCAGCAACGGACCTTGTAAACTGTCCGATGCCTTACCTTCTTGGACTTTGTAGCTCTCGAGTATTCGTGCTGCCTCGTCCAGATTCCATGCCACCATTAGAGTCAGCTCTTGAATGAGGCACATTTTCTCTAGCTTGGCGAGTGGCGATCCCTCCGGGATTCCATCCTCACTCGCTCCGGAACCGAAGAAGACGCCGCCCTCGCTGTCCATCAGAAGCAAAAGTATTCGCAAGCGGAAGGATCTTCGTCCAAGCTTCCGAACTCTATCGTATATATAGTCCGGTCGCAGAAGGTGAAACTTCATTGAAAGGAAGAAGGCGCAGGTATAGCTACCCAGAAGAAAGTCTGCGAAACGGAACTCCCCAAACTTCCACGGAACGTCCCGAAAGTGTTTCAAGAGCGGGTTACCTCTTTGAGTAAGGCTTACAAGTATATGCGATTTCGACTGCGCCTGTAGAACCTCAAGCTGGCGAAGAAAATCTACGCTTCCACTAAAAGCCGCAAACTCAACTGACTTCGGCGAGCTTGACGCGTTGAGATCCAGGGCGCCTGGCAGTTCTTTGGCTCTAGTGGGTGCGTAACCATGATTTGCACTCCTTTCTCTTATGGTTTCAATCAAGTCGACACTCTTTGCGGAGCGTCTCGCCCGTTTGGCGCCTGGAGAAGTGACTGCGTGCAAGCTCGACTGCGTGCCGCTGCGTGCTGGACTTGAACCGGCAGCGGCAGAGGAGTCTGCACACGTTTCCGTTCGGCTGCATTTTGTTTGCTTCATCGTTGATGTACCGTTTCTTCCGCAGAGTTGCGCCTTCCGTGTGCTCGTCTTGCCGCAAGTTCGCTGCAAACATCCGCTTACATGCGTGGTGCGTAGCTGCTAGTGTTCGGGTAGCCTTTCAACTCCACTCTGTACCCCTTCCGCTGCGACGGGCATGAGTCGAGCGAAATCAGTGTGCAATCTACCTCATAGATCGTAGATGAGTTGCCTGCAGAATTTATTTTCTCTTCTGAATAGTACAAGTTTGACTGCATTCCTCATTCATACAAGTCATATCACAGTATTCAGATGGTTGAGAAACACTGAAAGAAACAAGAACTCGCGCTTCCCGCCAAGAAGCGATATTCTCATAGCGTGTTTGCGGTCCATTGTAGAGAACGACCCGTGGATCACCTAACGGGAACCGAACGCAACGATGGTTGCCAACACGGGTGTCCTTGCTTTCCAACACATTGTTCTTGTGGTCCTAAAAGCTCCGGAATACAGTCGGAAATGATGGCCAATATCATCACCGTGATTTTGCACCCAAATCGCGACGAAAGAGTCTCTGAAATGCAGCGGTCGTTATGAAGCGCGCAGGACGTCATTTTCCTTCAGTCGATGAGACTTCCTTCGTACGAAACGGTCGATGCCTATATGGGTATTCGTGGAGAGGGAGCTCGATTTACGTACGATCGAGCTCGAAGAGAAAGAACTCAGCATCTGCTCAAGCTGCAGTGGACTATTCGGCGGCCTCCTTTTTGCTCGTAGGTATTGGCATGTAAGTCGAGGATCCTGGAGGCTCGTCATCACCGGCTGAAGAAATAAAACGAAAAAATCCTCTTCTTGCCCACCGTCGCGCGAAGAAGTGCAAGCGGAGAAGAAGAAGAGTGGATATAGGCCGGAAAATGCTTTTGCCTGTCAAGACGATGACGAGACTGTTTTGTTAGAGAGGGTGCGAGTTCTGAGAATCTTTGCACAGATGAGTTCATCCAGCGGCAATAAATGCAAGGTGTTCATGAACCGAGACCTAAACGCCGCCATCAATATCAGACAATGTGTGCTGCTGAAGACGAGACTCGAGTAGCTGGTGGAATCTAACTTTGTGCTCAAGCCTTTCAGGCTCGAAGAATTTAGGGAAAAACTAATGCTGGCAGAAAGCGTCCTGTCAAAAAAGCTGGGAAGCGCCAGTGGGTGAGTGTATATTCACCCTACATGATCAGGGACATTTTCTGCATCACAAACAACGTATGTTGAAGCGGTCGGTATACTCAGAGCCATGATTTCTGGAACACCTTAACACACATGCTATGTTAGTTTTGCTTGTTTTCTCACGGCCGGTCGGCTCCAGGAATGTAGTCTTTCCATTAGAGAAAACCTGCGGAGAGAATTCGTGCTGTCTCTGCTAACTTGGGCAAAATGGCTTACATCTACAAGTGAGTCACTCTACAGCCTCCAGACGAATTAACCACCCATATAGCAGTCCTTATCCTAAACAACGCTCGCCCAAAACAGATTGCATGAAACTCCTTCTGCACGACTCTCTCATAATCATTCCACCCCATCCCATATGATCTCCTAGCAATGCTACAAAAGCAGCCAAAAATGTGGAAGGTTTCAGTATCGTTGGTTCTATCGGAGTTGAGCAGATTCGGAATGATAAACGGAAAGACGCGCTCAAAACGGAGAGCTTCGAGCTCCGAATAACAAGCACTACCGACTTTGTATTTAAACGCAAACAACAACTATAGTTGCCACGAATGTTCGTCTCCCTCGAAGAGAATTCATTCGCGAGAATAGTAATACTTCTATTTGGGTGCTCAGAGAGGGCAAACCTCTGTCTTTAACGCATCGACACGGGAGCATGACGAATATATCAACCAAAGCCGCAATGTGGTCGTGTGGTCACCTACAGATCGCCAAACGGACATGATCGTTCAGTCCCTAGCCCTTCCTCGAGACACATTTCGTGGCTTCTCTTTCGCACATTCTTCTCGTCTGCTCCGAGCCAATGTCGCTTTTCCTCATGTAACAGCTGTAAAGGAGTACCCAGCTCAGATCGACTTTGAGCTGCGTTTTATACGGACCTATTCTCCCCGGTCCGATCCAGACCATGCCGTCTTCTCTACTCTTAAATGCCATATCCATGCTCAAAAATGACAAGCGGACTCATTTGCATCCATGGAACCGATATATGAAGGACGCCGTCATGCATCGTATGGCACCTCTTCGGTGGAAAGCTCGCTCAGCATCTGCTGCATTTACGCTCCGCGCCAGTCCTTCTTCGTCGGGGTTCTGGACGCAAAGCGTTTACGTGTCCACATTCGCCTGAAAATTTTTAATCAAAACTTCGATCGACAAATGATGCTCTAGACATAAGAGACAACACAACGAAGTAGTAGGATAAGGGCTTTGGATACATGCATCTTAGGATACTTAACACGTCGCCGCGCCAGGTCTGCGATCGGAATATCTACAGCGATGGTATCAAAACGTGGCAAACCACTCTCACATACCGAGACCATATCCGCGTCGGTCTCGAGCTGTTCATGAAGCGCACCGTGTAGCCGTTCTAGCCTCACCTAGCAGGCCGAGACACGGAGGGATCAGCGGAAGGGATCCTTGTGTGTCGATAAAGGCAATCGACGTGCTGGTCCTGGCAGTGGAGGTCGAGATGGCAAGGTGTCGGAAGAGGATGTTGCACAGAGTGCGACAGTCGCATCCGATCGTCCGAGCTCACCGTGTTGTTCTCCACCACAGAAATATGCACGTCGTATTCAAAGAGTTTTCAGCACCTTGATGCACCCCCCTTTGCAACTTCCGGCCCGACGTTTTCCCCGAACAGAGCCTTCCGGAGCAGATCAGGTTCTCTTTCCGAATGCGAGCTATATCGCGTATCCAAGCTTCTATTAGATAAGCCTCTCATGTGTCAAATCAAGACTCGCCTTATCAGCGTAGACGCTTCCGCCCCGTGCGACATTCTCAGCGAAGTGTGGCTGGTTTCTGCGGGCAAGTGTGGAGAATACGAACACTTTCGCTAAGAGAATAGAGGGTTCGCTCATGTTTTCTGGTTTCCAGACGGGAATGGAGACAATACTAACACAAACAATGTATACTTTCGGAATATCAAACTGCACGTACTTCGTGGGACCTATGTCTGAAACGGTCTGCGAGAATCTTTCTGACCCGTTCAGGATAATTGATGAGAAGAGTGGACAGTGTGTTTGCATCTCGGGCATAAGAGCACGAACGGCCTCACAGTACCTCTAAAGGAAGATAGCGAAGCCAAAGTTCTGAACGGATAGCAAATAAAAGTTTCTGGCTGTTCCTGGGCTCGGGATCATAGAGTGTGTGGTGTTTCGGAGCGGAGGAGCCATACAACCAAAAGTAATGACAGCGTCAGGACCCAGCTCGACGCTCAAGAACACTGTATTGACCTGTGGAAGCCTTGCACGATTTATTCAGAGAGTAAACGATCGCTCAAGTTCCTAATGCGTACGATCCTTGACAGAAATAAATAAAACAATGTTGGGGTCAACGTCCGCTTCCATTGCACCGACGGAGGAAGCGTCCATATGCCCATTAGTTCAGTCAGTTTGAAAACGGAAAGAACCGAGAAGTCGCTTCATCTGGTGGTAGGCGATGGCGCTGAATATGCTCTGGCGCGCAAAGCCTGCATTCTGGCTCCTGAAACTAGAGCATTCAGTAAGTGCAGGAACCAAGTCTGTGCGATTCCCGTCGATTATATAAGGATGACAAACACACCTTACGAGCGAGATTGCATGCCGAAACTGGAAGGCGAGTTCAACATGAAACAGAGGCGTTTGTATACGATGGTCTACAGGAGGCTGATCGAACATCAGACTGCGAGGAAATCGAGAATGAGGAACCTGCTTTTTGATGATTCCAGCAGCAACAATGCGTACCAGCACATTCTGCAGCGAGCATTGATCGCCTAGATCATTTTCCGGAAATTTCTCCTGCTTCCCGGGCGTTCAGCGGCCTTGTATCGAGCGAACTTTCGAACGATTCGATTAGTACTCAGAGTGAGCATTCCGCTGGAATGCGGAAGACATTAGATCAAGAAGTTCAATAGCAAGGAGAGTGGAAATTTGATGCTCGCCCATGTGAAGGCACAGGTATGGTACGGTACAACAATCTAGCCAGGCTTGGGCGCCAAGCACGAGCGACGGAAACGGCTTTTCCTAGCAATTGATAGAATATAATGGTGTTCTGTTCTTAAATAATACTGAATATTGCATAAACAAGTGCAAAAATATCGAACGCATGCATCTATGCAGCCATGGCACACGATTCGCTGCGAGGCCGGCTGCGGCGCCTCTCGTGAATGGTAAAGGGTCGCTGAATGTAAACCAGGATCTGCAAGTCGTTTTGGTGCGCTTGATCGTCTAAACCACCGGGGGATCAGCAATTTCGAGAGCGATATCGGCTTCCGAGAAGGCGTCCATTTTTCTGTATCAAAACTCCAAAGTCTACCAGCTACCGCCTTAGCTTCTCATTCGAGACATTAGTCTGTTCGCGGCATCATCCGAGTACAAAGTCCTCCAAGAGCGTCCACTGTTACCGTCTATATGGCCGCGCTACCGATCACGCCCGAGGAGAGGACTGCTTTGCCGTACGCTTGTCGGCCTGGGGCTTAAGCTCTCGAATACGTCATAATGTTTGCCAGCAAGCTCGCGTTGCAGTGCACAGAGACCGCCTCGCATGAACCACTTTTGTACGTTGAATCGAGGGTCTTGACTAGTGTCGACCGTATTACAGCTGTTTGCGGATCATGGAATGTTACCTATTTTGACCTCGAGGTGACTATTTGTGGCAACACCGGTGTCTAGGCATGCGGTAGCGCTCCTCGGGCCGAAGGACGCTTTTACCCTATCTTGTGTTTCGCTTCCATGTCCCATAATGTATAGGCAGAAGCGTTGAACGTTTCGCACAGAATACGCAGCCATGCAACGTGTGAAAATTGGAGTCGACTCCTAAGCGTATTGCGGTAGCATGAAGAAACAACAGAAGCTCATGTTAGTTATCTCATTCGAGATAAAGACGGGTTACTGGATTTTGCAGTCATGCAGTTCGCGAAGAGGCTTCAGGATCCTTTTTAAAAGGGACGAGGCGCATGCCTCGTCTTGAAATACGGGTTCATGTCCACAACGCGTTTGTCGGCCAACGACCATTTATTATGTGTTTGATCCTCGAAGCGAAACCAATACTGGACTCTGCATAGTCAATGGCAAAGCATTCGCTCTAGTGTCAGATTTCGGTATGAGTAAATCTTTTGCTCCAGGGACCGAAGATACGGTTCCGCACCACATCCCGATACGCTGGTGTAGTGGCCACATTAAGGGACCACGTGCAATGGTGTGTCCATTGCAGACGTAAAATCTAGAATCTCAGGGACTCGCTCGCGGAGCCTTGCTCCCGCAGTGCATCGTGCAATGTCATGTTGGTCGAACACAGTATTTTCTGTCTCTCCAATGCTGCTCGAGAAATGAAACCCATCCCTTCTTCGCATGAAGTGCATGTGTGTTGGGTTCCCAGTGAGGTAGGCATTCATCAAGAACCCCCAGCTGATCTAATAAGGAACACTCAGGTGCGCTCTTGGGCCAAGCATGAAGCTATATCGTCCGTTGAAAACTCCCGGCGGTCGTTCGATTCGCAAGCACCTTCCCTTATTCTATAATACGCAGTTGTTGTGTCCTCGTCCACGAATCCAAAAATTACGCTGGATTTTCGTGACCCGGCCTGGCGGTCTGTAGAATGTGTACTCGCGCTGGAGTCTGCGACGTGTCTGCTTTTAACAATACCTTCGATATGGGAGCTCATGCGCAGAGCTTGATCAACATTGCTCAACTTGAGCATCGCATGCATAGGGACGGCAATCACGACTTCAGGCTCTCTACGAGACGTAATTATCCGTTCTTCAGTGCGAGTCTCCGACTGAGGTGACAGGGCGTTGATCGCTCGGCCAGAAGGCGGCGACCCGACAATGCAGCAACGCACGTGAAAGCAGGCACGTTCACTCCCCAGAATGCACTGCGCAGAGTGTAGCTCCTGGACAATGGAGTCCTCCTCGAACAGAGGCCCTAACAAGCCCGTGGGAAAGGTTGCCGAATCCGAATAAACCACTTCGACATTGGACCAACACCGAAGTTTTGTTAAATCTGCATATACTTGGTAAAGCGCAGCGTACCAGCGCTCTGGAGGCGAGTCCACACAGCTCTTCGCAAGACGAATCGCATCGTGCCCAGCCAGGAAACTGCTCCGGTCTCGTTCCGCAACACTGTCGCTTTCCACCTCTACCATAAAGAAAAGCGCGCTCTCGCAGGTTCGAAATGCCGGACTTTCCAGCCCCAACGATTGACTCGGAAAACGTCCGATTCGATGAACCTGACTGCTTGGAGCCGCACGCACGCACGGACAAAACGCCTTTCAAAAGAAAAATGCTGTCGCCGGCCGTGTACAGGAGTGGCGAATGGTGCGCCCTAGACTAGACATCTCCACCTGACGTGCAGACGCCTCCCAGTGCTTTTGGAGCGGCCACCTACTACTGCTTCCAATTGTTTCTCATATAGTTCGACTTTGAG
>Ga0080006_1155604_pt1 | contig 27089 bp, 19 predicted proteins | sample RS3BMetagenome_FD_69209 | JGI IMG/M metagenome (GOLD analysis project Ga0080006, IMG submission 69209) | Ferric oxide microbial mat and aquatic microbial communities from Rainbow Spring, Yellowstone National Park, USA - RS3B (SPADES... ...
TGGGAGAAAAAATCATGATGATGCCCAGGGAGCGGCTTGACGGGCGAGCAGGGCGTGATGAATCACGCCCCTACGGGGTGAGGGGATGGCCGGTTTTGGGAGAAAAAATCATGATAACGCCCTGTTCGGGGTTCGACGGGCGAGCAGGGCGTGATGAATCACGCCCCTACGGGGTGAGGTGATGGCCGGTTTTGGGAGAAAAAATCATGATCACGCCCTGTTCGCGGTTCGACGGGCGAGCAGGGCGTGATGAAATGTCCCCCTACGGGGTGAGGTGATGGCCGGTTTTGGGAGAAAAAATCATGGTGATGCCCAGGGAGCGGCTTGACGGGCGAGCAGGGCGTGATGAATCACGCCCCTACGGGGAGAGGTGATGGCCGGTTTTGGGAGAAAAAATCATGATCACGCCCTGTTCGCGGTTCGACGGGCGAGCAGGGCGTGATGAAACGTGGCCCACGTAGGGGAGTTTCAGAAGTTAGGAAGGGGTTAGAATGCTCCTATGCCATCGGGTGTGCCCCAGCCGGTGGGACCATCGTAGCCGACCTCGCCTGTGCAGAGGTAGGTACCGCCGCAGGAGCCGTTGCTGCCACTGGTGACATCGTACACATTACCGCTGTAATGGCTGTAGATGTATGAGGCACCATTAAGATTGAGACTGGCTGCGTTTCCGGCCAGCGCATAGACGCTGGCGATGATCGGAGAGGCCACGCTGGTGCCACCGAAGACGAGCCAGCCGCTTACGCCTTGATAGGCATAGCTATCGTAGACCGCGACGCCCGTGTTCGGGTCTGCATCCGCCGCAATATCGCCGACCGTGCGTCTGCTGCAATCGGGGTCGGTCTGCCAGGAGGGTTTGGAGACATAGGCGCTGCATCCGCTGCCTGTGCCGCTCCAGACGGTCTCGCTCCAACCGCGTGTGTTGCTGGCGCGGGTGAGCGTCGTGCCACCAACGGCTGTTACTGTGTTGTAGGCGGCGGGCACCTCGACACCATAGCCGCTATCGCCCGCGCTGGCCGTGATAGCGACGCCTGGATGGCTGTAGTAGCTGGCATATGACAGTTCGCCACTGGACTCCGAGCCGCCATAGCTGTTACTGACCGCGTTAGCACCCAACTTCACCGCCGTGTTGACCGCCGTGCCCAGATTGGTGAAGCTAGGGGAATTGGCTTCGACCAGCAGAATGTGGCAGTTGGGACAGATAGCGCTAACCATATCCAGGTCGAGCGAAATCTCCTGTGACCAGCTCGCGTTGTTCTTGGGCAGGCCGCTGGTGCTACCATTCTGATTCACCTGCTTGAAGCAGCCGTTCGAGACGGTGCAGGGAGGCAGGCCGAAGGTCGAGCGATACACGGCCAGGTCGGAGGCCGCGTTGGGATCATTGTAGGCATCGACGATGGCCACTGTCTCGCCGCTGCCAGCGTTTGCCGACGCGCTGGTCAGATTATAAGCAGATTGCAGGTCCGCAGGCCCATAGCCTGCCGGGGTAGTATTTTGCTTGATCTGCATACTTGTCGCTGAGCTACCGGGAGTGACCAGGATTGCATCACACGAAGCAGAACCGGCGGTCGCTACCGGGCAAACACGCGAAAAGTGTGGCGCGGCGCTTTTAGCCGGGACTTGTTGAGCAAACGCCTTCACCGCCGTGCCTGCCGCCAGCACGACCAGTAGAGCGAGAACGGAGAAAAGTACAGCGAATTTCTTCAAGTGTGTCTCCTTTTAATCACGAAGGCACTAAATACAACGAACAACGTCTCTATACTCCGCATGCTGGCAATGATTTGCAGCATATGAGATGCAAAGTCACAGACAAAAAAGTGCCGCGAGAACAGAGTATAGAGCAAAACAGGCATCGACGCAGCATGTCTGGGAGACATTTTTTCAACATGTCTTTCGGACATCACTCCTACAGGCAGAAGACGAGTATTCTGCAATAGAAGCTGGCATGCGATGTCTCTAAACAGAAGTATAGTGATATTGCCGATTTTGTCAAGTGGCTAGTAGAGCATCTTGAAAGCAAGAGAGCGGGCAGGTAAAAACAAGGCGAGCTTGTACAAGCTCGCCCTATCAAAGATTGCATCATTACCGTGGGGTGATGGGGCGATTGGCATTCTGAAGGTGGTGGGCCATCTTCGCGTGTGGGTCGGTATCATGACCGTGTGGGTCGGTATGGATGATGACTTCACTGAGTCCTTCAATGGTGTGAAAGAGGCGATGCCGTACCTCTTCGGCGATATCGTGTGCCTGCGCCAGCGTCTTGTTTGCGTCTACCTCGATATTGAGCGCCACGTGCAGGGTATGGCCGACCCAGCGCGCACGAATATCGTTGACATCTTCCACGCCCGCCGTCTCACTGGCAACCTTGTAAATCGCCGGTACGAGGTGGGGGTCAACAGCGTCGAGCAATCGCTGTAGCACGCTACGCGAGGTCGAGTAGACGACGGTAATGATGACGATGGTGATAACCAGTCCTGCAATGGGGTCGGCAATCGGCAAACCGAAGAGGACAAAGATCAGGCCGATGAGCGCGGCCAGCGAGGTCAGGCCGTCGATGCGCGAATGCTGCCCATCGGCGATCAACGGCACGCTATTGATGCGTTTGCCGACCGAAATCTTGTACTGCGCCAGCGCCTCGTTGCCGATCACACCGACCAGCGCCGCCGCCATGCTCAGATAAATCTGTGTTGGCACATTGCCGTGAGCCAGTTTGAGAATGGACTCCACCGCGCTAGCGACGGCGCTGGCGATAATGACCAGCACGATAAAAATGCCTGCCAGATCCTCGCTGCGATGATAGCCATACGTATAACGCTCGTTGGCGGCACGACGCGAGAGCGAAAAAGCAATCCAGAGCGCGATAGTGGTGAGTACATCACCGCCGTTGTGCAGCGCGTCCGCGAGCAGACCGGCGCTGCCCCCGATGAGAGCGATAGTGAATTGAATAAGCGAAACCAGCAGCATGCCTGCCGTCGAAAGTTGCACCGCACGCAGTCCTATCTGGTCGCTGTATAATTCCGCATTCACAGTGCCATGCTCGTGTCCGTGCCCACCATGCCCGTGCCTATGTTCATGTTCGTGGGGGTGTTCATCGTCGTGATGATGCTTGTGTCCATTGTGGTCATGCTCATTGTGTGGATGGATATGCGGGTCTGATTGATAATTCTGCATCGTCTCTACCTTTCTGTCTACCCTTGCACTGAAATTACCTGCCATTCTACTATCAACACGTACTGCCACCCCATCGACATCGTAGGGGCGTGATTCATCACGCCCTGCCCGTGACACGTGTCGCGCACGCTGGGTAACGCCTTTTGGAACCACATTTGTCCACGAGATCGGCGCAATGTACGGGCAAGGCATGATGAAGAAAATGCTCCATCGACCTCGGCTCCGTAGGGGCGTGATTGATCACGCCCTGAGAGCGGCACAACGGGCGGGCAAGGCATGATGAAGAAAATGCTCCATCGACCTCGGCTCCGTAGGGGCGTGATTGATCACGCCCTGAGAGCGGCACAACGGGCGGACAAGGCATGATGAAGAAAATGCTCCATCGACCTCGGCTCCGTAGGGGCGTGATTGATCACGCCCTGAGCGCGGCACGACAGACGAACCAGCAGGGCGTGATTGATCACGCCCTGAGCGCGGCACGACAGACGAACCAGCAGGGCGTGATCAATCACGCCCCTACGGAGCCAAACCATTTCAATCAAAGATTGCCGCTTCCTGTCGTCCAAATATATTGTTCATATTATGCCATATCGGGTACTGGTATGGATGTATCAGATGAACGCAAAAAGCGGGGAGCAGGATACTCACGAAGGGTGTCCTGCTCCCCGCCTCAAGCCCGCCCTACCAGACTGGCTGGTGTTGAGCCAGGGAGTCTCCTGGTCGCGTCGCTTGAGAGTAGAGCATGAGCCATGCTTTTATGCTGCTCTTGTGCTTTTGCTAGTTGTTCGGGTTGCTCACCTTTGTCACAGAGCCGCTGGTGCCGTTGAAGAGCACCTCAACCTTCACGCTCTGATTGGCTCCAATTGACTGCGCGTTGTTATTGAAATCGCCCAGATCTGCGCCGTTGCCGATGGGGAAGGCGAAGCTCATAGTACCGACGGTGAAGTGCAGAACGTTATCGCTGCCGACGGCGCTGGTAGTTACGCCTTGATATGTCACAGTGTTCGCATCGGCCAGATCACCACTATCCGCGATACCCAGTTTTTGTGCCGTAAATGTGCCGTCGCTATTTGCTGTAGCTGTCACCTTGAGCATTTGCCCGTTGCTCGGAGAAGCACCATTCATGTCAGAAAGGTCTGTTTGTGCGTTGACGATGGCGGTTAACGTGTGCCCATCGGGCATCAGGATCGTCACATTGCTCCCATTGACGTTCTGCACCTTGCCAACAAACTCGATGGTGCCAGCCTCAAAGGGGGTGTTGTTATTGTTGTTGGTAGTCGTGGTGACGCCAGGGGTGGCATTGACCTCTTCCTGGGGTTCGGTGCCAGTGGCGAGGGTGTAGCTGCTGCCATTCTGCGTCACCTGGATGGAGTAGACCTTGCCAACCTGGCTCTGGAGCGCTTGCACTTCCTGGTCGCTCAGTCCGCTAATAGTATACAACTGTCCGTTGACATTGATCGTGACCGAGTGGTTGGCGGCGCTCACCGACTGCACGGAGCCGGTGAGGGTCAGGCTGTTGCCGTTGCTGCCGCTGCCCGCCACACCGGCGCAGGCGGAGAATAGCCCCATTACGACGAGGCAGGCCAGAATCATGATCCCATACTGTAACTGTGTGCGAAGTGTTGTGATGCTCATTTGCGACTCCTTTAGACTCCTTTAGGAGATTTTTCTGTATATGCCTGTATACATTAGGCGCAGATTTCTTTTACAGGGATGATTGTACCCGCTATCGTGAGCAAATACTATTTCATACAGCACAGTTTCTCTGTGAACTACTGCACTTAGGGCGGCGAGGTAGGGAAGCCATGAGCAAGCTATCCCCGCTGGCCTGCTTGCTCATGAAGTGACATTTTTACAAGAAGCGGCGAAGTTATTGACATTATCTATCTCTTGGCATACTATGTGCAAAGGTAGCAATCCTGAGATTGCGCACCATTTGCGGAGCGCACTTCATCATATCCTATGCATAAGCGCGGTATAGTATCACGACAGGATTTTCAGGATATGGTGTTATTCCATGCGTTTTGCGCTAGTTCCGCATGGTGTTTGCGAGGGCAAGAGAGATGGCACAACGGTATGATGGCAAGGATGAAGACCGCGACGCGATGAGCGAGCGGGATATCCAGGAGATCGAAGCTCTACTTACGCAAGGCGTGACATTGCACGATGATGTACACTACGACGCACCGGCGCGGCGACCCTACATGCAGGATGACGACGACGATAACACGGAAGGCGGCGAGAAGCCTTTGCAAAGCGATCTGCAAGGGGCATTAGCACTCTATGCCGAGGCGGCTCAGGACATGGCAACTGCGGGTGTTGAACTGGCGCTGGGACGCCACTTCGCGTGCGCGGACTTTTGTAATCAGGCCGTCGAGAAGGCGGCGCAGTCCATTGCCCTGTTGCGTTTCGGACGCCGCCTGGCCTATGACCATGATCTACGCGCGTTAGGCGAGAAGATCGGCGCGCCGACCGCAATCCTGAACCTGATGGATATACTCACGCCATTTCATCCCGAAGCCTTCTACGCCGATACTCCGCCTGAGGAGGCCGATGAGGTGATTAGCGCAGAGCAGGCGAGTCAGTATGTACAATATGCGCGAAGCGTAATGCGTTGGGCGAGAAATATTGTGTTGAAGGCGTAATGTATGACACCTATGAAAAGTGTCATTCCATGCCAACGGGTGTCATGACAAAAAATTGTGTTGGAGGGTTATTTTTATGACACAGCAGATAGCCCGCACGGAGTTGGATGCCGCTGTGCAGCAGTCTCCGCGTAAATGGGTCTACCTCTTTAGTGAAGGCAACGCGAAGATGCGCGACCTGCTCGGTGGCAAGGGCGCGGGCGTGGCCGAGATGACGAATGCGGGTTTGCCTGTTCCCCCCGGTTTCACCATCACCACCGAAGCTTGTAACGCTTACTATGATGCTGGCAAGCAGTTCCCCGAAGGTATGTGGCAACAGGCCCTGGCCGCGCTCAAGATCATTGAACAGCAGACCGGCAAAAAATTTGGCGACAAGGAGAATCCACTCCTGGTCTCCGTGCGCTCCGGTGCTAAGTTCTCCATGCCGGGCATGATGGATACCGTGCTGAACCTGGGCATTAACGACGAGACGGTGCAGGGGCTGGTCGCGCTGACCGGCGATGAGCGCTTTGCCTACGACGCCTATCGCCGTTTTATCCAGATGTTTAGTAAGATCGTTCTCAATGCCGATCCACGCGCTTTTGAAGAGGTGCTTGATCGGTACAAAGAGAAGGCGGGCGTCAAAACTGATGCCGAGATTCCCGCCGACATGCTCAAGCAGATGGTCGTCGAATTTAAGCAGATTGCTGAGAAGCAGTCCGGCGAACCTTTCCCCACCGATGTGTACGAACAGTTGCGCAAAGCTATCGAGGCCGTCTTCTCCTCGTGGAACAACAAGCGTGCTATCGACTATCGTAACTATAACAAGATTCCGCACACCCTCGGCACTGCGGTAAATGTACAGAGCATGGTCTTTGGCAACATGGGTAGCGATAGCGGCACCGGCGTGGCCTTCACGCGCAATCCCAGCACGGGCGAGAAGGAGTTGTACGGCGAGTATTTGCTGAACGCCCAGGGAGAAGATGTGGTGGCCGGTATTCGCACCCCATCCCCCATTAGCAAGCTGAAGGAAGAGCTGCCGGAAGTTTATCAGCAATTCCAGGAGATTGCGCAGCGTCTGGAGCAGCACTATCACGACATGCAGGACCTGGAGTTCACCGTTGAGCATGGCCGTCTCTACATGCTGCAAACCCGCTCGGCCAAGCGCAACGCGCCTGCCGCCGTCAAGGTTGCCGTTGATATGGTACGCGAGGGTCTGATTAGCGAGCAGGAGGCCGTTAAGCGCGTCGATCCGCAGCAGGTCTATCAATTGCTGCTGCCGCGCTTTGACGAGGAGGAGAAGAAAAAGGCCGCTAAAGAGGGCCGCCTGCTGGCGAAGGGCCTGAACGCCTCTCCTGGCGCGGCCACCGGCAAGGCCATCTTCGATGCTGACCGTGCCGAAGAGTTGGGCAAGAACAAGGTACCGGTGATCCTGGTGCGTCCCGAAACCAGCCCCGATGACGTGCATGGTATGCTGGTGGCAAAGGGTATTCTGACCGCGCGCGGTGGTGCAACCAGCCATGCCGCCGTCGTAGCTCGTGGTCTGGGTCTGCCCTGCGTCGCCGGTTGTGAGGATATTCGCGTCAGTGAAGAGGAGCGCCTGTTCCGCGTCGTTGGCTCCGATATTGTCATTCACGAGGGCGACGATATCTCCATCGATGGCGCGACCGGCGAGGTCTTCCAGGGCATTATTCGCACGGTCGATGCCGATTTTGATAAAGAAACCGACCTGAAGCAGTTACTGGCCTGGGCCGACAAGTATCGCACGCTGGGCGTGTGGGCCAATGCCGACTACCCGCGTGATGCCCAGCGCGCCGTCATGTTCGGAGCCGAGGGCATTGGCCTGTGCCGCACTGAGCATATGTTCATGGAGCAGGAGCGCCTGCCCATCGTACAAAAGATGATCCTGGCCAAGAGCAAAGAGGAGCGTCAGGCCGCGCTCGACCAGTTGTTGCCCTTCCAGCGCAGCGATTTCGAAGGTATCTTCAAGGCAATGGTCAACCCGCAGACCGGCGAGGGCTATCCGGTGGTGATTCGCTTGATCGACCCGCCTCTGCACGAGTTCCTGCCTTCCTATGAGGAACTGCTGGTTGAGGTCACACGCCTGGAGATCACCAACGAGAATCCAGCCCTGCTGGCCGAGAAACGCGCTATGCTGGAGGCCGTCGGCTCAATGCGTGAGATGAACCCCATGCTGGGTCTGCGCGGCTGCCGCCTGGGTCTGCTCTTCCCTGAGATCAACGTTATGCAGACGCGCGCCATTCTTGAGGCCGCGCGCGAGGTGGCGAAAGAGGGTATCAAGGTTCACCCTAAGATCATGATCCCGCTCGTCGGGCATGTCAACGAGTTGAAAGAGGTACGCCGCCAGCTTGAAGCTGTGGCCCACGAGATTGCCGATGAAGCCGGTGAGGCCATTGACTACAAGTTCGGCACCATGATCGAGCTGCCACGCGCCGCTCTCACTGCCGACCAGATCGCCACTGTAGCCGACTTCTTCAGCTTTGGCACCAACGACCTGACGCAGACTACCTTCGGTTTCAGCCGCGATGATGCCGAGGGCAAGTTCCTGCTCAAGTACCTGGATGGTCTGGAAGAGCCAGGGTTAAAAGAAAAGGTCAAGATTCTGCCCACCAATCCATTCCAGACGCTCGACCGCGATGGCGTGGGCCAACTGGTGCGTATGGCCGTCGAGAAGGGTCGCAAGGCCAATCCCGACCTGGAACTGGGCATCTGCGGTGAGCATGGTGGCGACCCCGATAGTATCGAGTTCTGCCATATGGTTGGCCTCAACTACGTGAGCTGCTCGCCCTATCGTGTCCCCGTCGCCCGCCTCGCTGCCGCGCAGGCCGCGCTGACAGTCGGTGAGAAGGACAAATAAGAGGAAATAGACTAACGAGCAACAAAAGCGGCCATGATCGGGTTCACCCGATCATGGCCGCTTTTGTTGCTCGTTGGATGCGGGCACCCCGGCGGATTGCGCATACCTCGTGCCATGCGTTGAAGGTCAAGGTACACTTTGTCTTATAGTAGCGAGGTATGTTTGTGCGCGATGAGCCGCCTGTATCCCGTCCTGAATACAGGAAGAGATGCCCACGCCATGATACGATGCTCCTGCCAGGACGAGGCCGGGCCAGCGCGCCAGAGCCGTTTCGATTTCAGCCACCCGCGCCTGATGTCCTGTCTCGTATTGAGGAAGCGCGCGTTCCCAGCGCGTAACCAGCCGCTCCTGCGGGCGCTCGCGTATGCCCAATGCACATGCAAGCTCACTATGCAGGTGATCGACCAGTGATTCATCATCGAATTGCAAGGCGCGCTCATCGCCGAAGCGGCCCGCCGAGCAGCGTACAATGATTTTTTCAGTACTGCGTGCATGAGGCCACTTGTTTGTGCAGAACGTACAGGCGGTGAGCAGATGCCCATCGACACGCGGAACCAGGAAGCCGCTATCTTCAGCAGATCTGGTGAAGGCCGAGGCGGGATAGGCCAGCAACACTGTGACTACCGAAGCATAGTTAATGTGATCGAGGCGGGAAGAGATTTCTGGTGCAATATTCTGTATAATGCGCGCGGTTGCCCAGGAAGGGGTTGCCAGGATGACAGCATCCGCGATTATAGGAGCGGCCTGATCGAGGAATACCTGATAGCCTCCATCAGGCAAGAGGGAAAGGGCGGTGGCGCATGCCCCGGTTCGTATGTCCACGTTATGAAGCGCATCGTGCAAGCGATCAACCAGACGTTCAAGTCCTCCAGTTATGCTGAGTAGCATGGGTGCCGCCTTTGTCTCTCTTAGAGGACGAGCAGAGCGTAGCCCCAACATCAGGCTGCGATGCTGTCTGGCTGCTGCTGCGAGATGGGGTGCGACAGATGCCATACTGAGCCGGTCGGCGCGGCCCGCGTGAATACCACCAAGCAGAGGCTCGACCAGCCGTTCAACAACCTCTCTTCCGAAACGAGGGCCGATCACCTGAGTGATCGAGGGATCGGGCGGCAGCGAAGAACGCGGCAGGAGCATGTCGAGGCCGGCGCGCGCGATACCGACGGGAGAGAGAAGACCTGAGCGGGCAATCGCCCAGGGGGTGGTCGGTATGCCATATACTAGCCCTTCTGGTAGTGAGCGCAAACGTCCCCGCGTCCATACATACGTCTTGCTGGCTACCGGCGCGCTTAGAGCTTCTTCCAGCCCTAGCGCCCGGTACATCGCTCGCACTTCTGGCCCGCGCGCGACGAATGCTTCTGGCCCAAGATCGACAGGTACACCAGCGAACGACCGGGTGCGAATTTTGCCCCCAATGCGCTTGTCCGCCTCGACGATGGTCACATGTAAAGCATCTCTCCCCGCCTGGGTGAGTGTATACGCGGCTGCCAGTCCGGTAATGCCCCCGCCGAGAACTACGACATGTCTCATCGACCTACTCCTCACCTTCCGCTTCAGCATAGTGATGGACGATGTGTGCCAGTGCCGCGAGAAAGCCAGGATCGCTGTTAGGCATGGCTGTGCGCTCAAAGGCCAGTCCTGATTGTCTGGCGGCCTGCCGTGCCTCAATGTCCAGGTCGTACAAGATTTCGAGGTGGTCGGAAACAAATCCCGCAGCGCACACAACCACACCTTTAACCGCCGTGTCCGACAGTTCCGCCAGGACATCTAACAGAGATGGCCCAATCCAGGGTTCGGCAGTTCGCCCGGCGCTTTGCCACGCCACTGACCAGCGTGGAAGGTTCAACCGGCGTGCTACCGCTTCTGCCGTCTCACGCACCTGGTCTGGATAAGGATCGTCCATCTCTAAAATCCTCTGCGGTAGACTATGTGCCGTGAAGAGTACCTGGATGCTATCGGCAGCGAGACCACTCTGGTGCATTAAGTTCTCATGTGCCGCCTGTACCGCCGTTTCTAAGAAGTGAAGGTATCCCGGAGCCAGATGCCAGTGTTTGATGAGGGATACCGGAAGAGAAGCCTGTCGGGCGGCATTCTGGAGCCGCTGACTGTACACTCCTACACTCAAGCTGGAATAGTGGGGGGCGAGGACGAGTCCAATGATGCGTTGCACGCCGCTGTCAGTCAGTTCCGTCACGCTTTCTTCAATAGTGGGATGCGAATGCTGCATTCCCAACGTGACACGGTAGCGATTTGGGGCAAGCTGATCGAGTGCGCTTTGCAAGCCACGTGCCTGCCCCCTTGTATGTCCGAGCAGAGGTGATCTCCCACCAATGGCCGCGTAGCGACGTTGCAGGTCCTGCAACAGCGAGAGGGTCGGGGGGCGTCCTCCACGCATACGTGTATAGTATCCCTCGATATCGTCCGGGCCGTCAGGTGTGCCAAGTGCCATCACCATTACGCCTGTCGTCGCCTGCGCCTGTCCGTGCCGGGGCACGCTGAAAGGGGTGGAAACCGATACCGCCTGAGTACCGCTCTGCTCATCATCTTGCTTTACCTGTGTGGCGTAGGCGACAGGGATGTAGGCACAGGCAGGATCGGAAGCCAGAGGATCACCATAAACGGCATATGCGCGCGCACGGCTCCCGCCGCATATAGTGCGAAACTCGCATACACCGCACTTTCCATGCAATTGCTCTGGATCGCGCAACGATTTCATCAACGGATGATCACGGTAAAGGTTGGTAAGCTTTTCGCGGCGCACGTTGCCGAGGGAGAGCGGGAAGAAACCGTTCGGGTACACATCACCAATATGCGAAATAAAGACAAATCCTAACCCATCATTAATGGGCACTGGCGACCTGCCGCCCGCCGCAACCAGCCTTCCCTGTACTTGCGAAGCACGACGTTGTGCCAGCACTCTACGATATGCCGGAGCGGCAGTCGCTTTAATACTAAATGGAACCCGCTGGCTCATATCTGCCAGATACTCGAAAACTTGCTCATGCTCAGCAGGAGAGAGCATAGATTCCTGCGTCGCACGCCCGGTAGGCACAGCAAAGAAGACGCTCCAGAGTTGGACGCCGACCTCTTCGGCGATTCTGGCAACGCCCGGCAGATCAGCAACCGTCGCTTTGGTGACAGTCGTGTTAATTTGTAATGGTAAACCAGCTTCTTTTGCCCATTGAAGGGCTTGTAGTGTGCGTTCGAATGTTCCAGGTACTTTGCGAAAACCATCATGCACTTCCGCGCTTGCACCATCCAGCGAGAAGGCGATCTGGGTAATGCCCCATGCTTTTAGATTCGTGATGGCCGTTCTGGTAACACGCCGCGTCACGCTTGGCGTGATAGAGACGCGCACACCTGCTTCGACTGCGTGGCGGATGAGAAGTTCCAGGTCTTTTCGTAGGAGAGGATCGCCACCGGTCAAAACAAGAGTTGCTGGTTGTAACTCGGCGATCTCGTCAAGTAGCCGCAGCGATTCCTGAGTACGCAGTTCCAGCGGGTGTGGATGCGGTTGTGCTTCAGCCCGGCAGTGGACGCACGCGAGATTGCAGGCGCGCGTGACCTCATAGATCACGATAAAGGGACGATTATGCAAATCTTCTCTTGTCCATGAACGGGTGGGCTGTATGACTTTCTGCACGCGATATCTTGCTCCTTTTTTGTTTTTGGACTCCACTCCAATAGCGTCGTTGTTTCCAACGCAACAATTTGTGCTGGAATCATAAGCAATTCGGGAGCAAAATACCAACAATTGATGTCACGAAAGCGTCACAAATTTTCACCGAACATGGAGCAATAATGAAGTTTTACAAAGTTCACTGGCAACGGTAATACTTCTCTCTGTCCGTAGAGATATGAGGCGTTTCGTTGTATCAATACAAAATTCGTGTTTTATACCCTTACCCATCATAGCTTGCAGTCCCCTCAAGCCGGGGCTTTTCTATGCAACTGTTATTTGTGAGTACCCCTATTGTTGTTGCAAGAAGCTTGCAGTCCCCCCAAGCCGGGGCTAGCTCATGAAACGGTAAGGAGTCGCCATACGGCCTATTACCGTTATCTCTTGCAGTCCCCTCAAGCCGGGGCTAGCTCATGAAACCCTGGCATGGCTTAGTTCCCGGTGAATTTCTCGAACTTGCAGTCCCCTCAAGCCGGGGCTAGCTCATGAAACTCTGTGAGAACTTGAACATTAATAATAAGAGCTAGGTACTTGCAGTCCCCTCAAGCCGGGGCTAGCTCATGAAACTTGACGCTGTTGTAGACCGTGCCAGACGGCGCGTAACTTGCAGTCCCCTCAAGCCGGGGCTAGCTCATGAAACACCGGTGACCGTCGTTGTCGCCGTCGTCTGTGTCGGTCTTGCAGTCCCCTCAAGCCGGGGCTAGCTCATGAAACAACCAGCAGGCTTTCTAAATGTGTTCATAAGCGTAACTTGCAGTCCCCTCAAGCCGGGGCTAGCTCATGAAACGCGATGGCTATCCCGCAACCACGCACATCTATCAGGTCTTGCAGTCCCCTCAAGCCGGGGCTAGCTCATGAAACAACAGACATCAAGGTTGTCAAGCAATACGTCAAAGCCTTGCAGTCCCCTCAAGCCGGGGCTAGCTCATGAAACGAGCTTGCACGATAAGCTTGACACGCTCAAAGCGTCTTGCAGTCCCCTCAAGCCGGGGCTAGCTCATGAAACACAATGATCCTTCCCGTTGTGCGTCCTCATCTCCATCCTTGCAGTCCCCTCAAGCCGGGGCTTTTCTATGCAACACACGGGTACCAGATACGGTACCCGTCGAGATAGGGCTTGCAGTCCCCTCAAGCCGGGGCTTTTCTATGCAACGCTGCGTTTTCCTTTTCCTGGTCGATCACCCACAAACTTGCAGTCCCCTCAAGCCGGGGCTTTTCTATGCAACGAAACAGGATGAATGTCTAGCTTTTCATGATGGCACTTGCAGTCCCCTCAAGCCGGGGCTTTTCTATGCAACCGAGCAGCATGGCTCGTTCGCGTATCTGCATCTGCGACTTGCAGTCCCCTCAAGCCGGGGCTTTTCTATGCAACTTTTCAAGGTTGCTCGCTGGCTCACCACAGCTTTAACTTGCAGTCCCCTCAAGCCGGGGCTTTTCTATGCAACGCTGGGCCAGTTGATTGGCGGCATAAGCCATTTGCCTTGCAGTCCCCTCAAGCCGGGGCTTTTCTATGCAACCCCACACGCCCTGAAGCGGCAGCGCACTGGCCTGATCTTGCAGTCCCCTCAAGCCGGGGCTTTTCTATGCAACGCAGGACGAGGCTGAATTGCACCTTGAGGTTTCGGCTCAGCTTGCAGTCCCCTCAAGCCGGGGCTTTTCTATGCAACGTCAATGAGATCAGGCGTCAGGTCAGGTTTGCCCCACTTGCAGTCCCCTCAAGCCGGGGCTTTTCTATGCAACTCAATCATTATGATCTTGATGTCGATATTGATGATGCTTGCAGTCCCCTCAAGCCGGGGCTTTTCTATGCAACTATGATGTCTTGGCAAGCAAAGCAAGATCATGGAATCTTGCAGTCCCCTCAAGCCGGGGCTTTTCTATGCAACCCTGCATATTCCGTCTAATGCAAGACGGTGCCCGACTTGCAGTCCCCTCAAGCCGGGGCTTTTCTATGCAACATTTTACGCGAGAAGCGGCGTTTGGGCGCTGGCAGACTTGCAGTCCCCTCAAGCCGGGGCTTTTCTATGCAACTCTGCTCGTGAGAATGCCTGTTCCATGATGAGTTTGCTTGCAGTCCCCTCAAGCCGGGGCTTTTCTATGCAACATCAGTTCAATGTTCAATTCAATTAGAAATAGAAAGACTTGCAGTCCCCTCAAGCCGGGGCTTTTCTATGCAACATTGAAGAAGCGGCACAGCGCGCGTGGTCGCGGATAGGCTTGCAGTCCCCTCAAGCCGGGGCTTTTCTATGCAACAAAAGTTCGCCGTTGACGTTCTCGAAGAGTCCTACTACTTGCAGTCCCCTCAAGCCGGGGCTTTTCTATGCAACGAAACAGTTTTTAGGCCACTGTTTAGCCATTCCAAACCTTGCAGTCCCCTCAAGCCGGGGCTTTTCTATGCAACCCTGGCAAGAGGATGATGATGAAAAAGATTCAAATACAACTTGCAGTCCCCTCAAGCCGGGGCTTTTCTATGCAACTCAGTCTGGAAAGGGTAGCCGATCTCCCGATCAAGGTACTTGCAGTCCCCTCAAGCCGGGGCTTTTCTATGCAACCTCGCTCTACTTTCGCATGTTTGCCTTGCAAGGAAGCTTGCAGTCCCCTCAAGCCGGGGCTTTTCTATGCAACCCAAAAAGCGGTCAACAATTCAACCTACCGGCTGGTCTTGCAGTCCCCTCAAGCCGGGGCTTTTCTATGCAACTTAGCGCTACCGTCGAGTACGAGCCAAGTGTTGGCTACTTGCAGTCCCCTCAAGCCGGGGCTTTTCTATGCAACACGGCGGCCTTCGCTACGACTGGTACTGCCTATAGCAACGCTTGCAGTCCCCTCAAGCCGGGGCTTTTCTATGCAACTTGCCCACATTTCTTTGTTGACCTCCATGCGAAAAACCTTGCAGTCCCCTCAAGCCGGGGCTTTTCTATGCAACAAGATTCGAGAAAAAATTCCATCGCCTGAGCAGGTCCCTTGCAGTCCCCTCAAGCCGGGGCTTTTCTATGCAACCTCGCGTGCATGGCCGCGATCTGGTGAGCAGCACCACTTGCAGTCCCCTCAAGCCGGGGCTTTTCTATGCAACATGATTGCAATCATTGGGACGCGGGAACCGTCTGAAATTCTTGCAGTCCCCTCAAGCCGGGGCTTTTCTATGCAACAGCGCTTCTGTCGGTTCTTTGTGTCTGGATGATGGACTTGCAGTCCCCTCAAGCCGGGGCTTTTCTATGCAACTCAAAAAGATAACCGGACATGCCAGACAAAAAAACCTTGCAGTCCCCTCAAGCCGGGGCTTTTCTATGCAACTGAAGAAGCGGCACAGCGCGCCTGGTCCCGGATAGGCTTGCAGTCCCCTCAAGCCGGGGCTTTTCTATGCAACTTATAATAGCAATCACGGCCAGGATAATCAGGATAATTCTTGCAGTCCCCTCAAGCCGGGGCTTTTCTATGCAACCGCCCATCGAGAGAGAGGCCCATCCTTCCTGCCTGCGTACTTGCAGTCCCCTCAAGCCGGGGCTTTTCTATGCAACAAAAACGCTTCCTTTTGCGCATAGGCGAGTGCCAAGTTCTTGCAGTCCCCTCAAGCCGGGGCTTTTCTATGCAACCGGCTCAATCCAGAAGATGAAGAGACGCTGGTGAATGAGCTTGCAGTCCCCTCAAGCCGGGGCTTTTCTATGCAACTCAGAAAGCATATTCAGCGTTGAGCCGCCAGGCGTCTTGCAGTCCCCTCAAGCCGGGGCTTTTCTATGCAACGGTGCCATCGCTAGCCCCGATCTGCGTGCTAGAGGTCTTGCAGTCCCCTCAAGCCGGGGCTTTTCTATGCAACTCATCGTGGTTTTCTTCATCGGCATATATCCATTTGTGGGCTTGCAGTCCCCTCAAGCCGGGGCTTTTCTATGCAACCTGGCCGGTGTCAATCGTGCCAGATGTGGCCGCACTTCTTGCAGTCCCCTCAAGCCGGGGCTTTTCTATGCAACGCTTGATTTGCGGGCGGCAACGTACCACGGGGGGCTCTTGCAGTCCCCTCAAGCCGGGGCTTTTCTATGCAACCGGCATGCTGATCGTTGGCTACATTCTCTATAAGAACCTTGCAGTCCCCTCAAGCCGGGGCTTTTCTATGCAACTTTTTACGGTCGTGGCATTCGTCGATGCTGTCGATACTTGCAGTCCCCTCAAGCCGGGGCTTTTCTATGCAACGATCGCGAGCGGTGCTGGTGCTGCTCGCCGCGATCATCTTGCAGTCCCCTCAAGCCGGGGCTTTTCTATGCAACGGCACAGGCGGCGCAACAGAAAAATGACACCTATCATCTTGCAGTCCCCTCAAGCCGGGGCTTTTCTATGCAACAATTGAGGTAGTTTCATGCCGCTAACCCTTAGACAAAACTTGCAGTCCCCTCAAGCCGGGGCTTTTCTATGCAACCGCCATGATGTTGGGAATAATGTACCTCATGGATCGGGGAACGTCAAGGGAAGAGGCCACAATGGGCATTGTAGCGCGATGAATAGAGGTGTTTCCGCCGACCCCCGCGAATTTATTGATGAGTTTGTCCGCAGATCGCTTTTTGTTCCCGTATGGGGGGGATTTGCGAACGGTTCTGGCAAACGGGAGAGGATGAAGCAGTTTTTGCGGCGGCCTTCAGGCAAAGATGAGCATTTTTCGCAAGCCGAGGGAAGCGATTTGCGAAGGTGGCCCGCGTAGGGCCACCTGATAAAGGGGATGTGGCTAGAGGCTAGACGACATCGTTGCAGAAACGCCGAAACTCGCAGGCGACACAGCGGCCTAAACTGCTCGGCGGCGCGGGCATGATTTCGTCGGAGACACATCGCTGGATTTGCTCTACCGTTTGCAGGACACTGGCCCGCAGACGCGGCGTGATGGCAATGGCCTCGGCACGGCGCAGAGGGATGGAGTAGAGGAAGCCTCGCCTGACGGGCAGTTCCCAGACTTCTTCGAGCAGCAGAGCGTAGGCCGCCAGTTGCAGTTTGAAGTGAGTACCGGTCTTCTGCTCCGAATATTTGTATTCGACGACGATGCCTTCCGCCCCAGGCGTACCACGCCCCGGTACCGCAATGGCGAGGTCTACCCGACCGGAGAGACCGAGCCGCTCTGAACATAAGCTGAGATGCGACACGCGCTCACCCTGCGCCAGACCATAGGTGCGCAGACTGCGCCGCTCCTCACGCTCGTCTTCCTGCTCGTGTTGACGGATGCCTTCCTCCATCAGCACCGTCACCGGACGCACTTTGGGTAAACAGTAGCGATAAAAGACGATGCGCGGACAGACGGTGTATTGCTTGAGGTCTGTTACTTCAAAAAGCATTCCCATCGCTTTATTCCTCCCCCTGGCGTTCCAGCAAACGTCGCCCCTGCCAGCTTTTTTCATCAAGCGGGTAGAGATAAACCTTTGCCGTATGCTTGCCAACACGGCGTTGTATCTTAACCCATAGCTCTTGCAGATGCACCTTGCTCAGTTCGCCACTGAAGGCGCTGAACTGGATACGCTCCAGGCCGTAGTCCAGACAGGCATCGGCGACTTTGGCGCGCGTGCCATCATGGACAATATCGTAGATGAGCAGATAGCGCATAGGATTCACCATCCTGCGACCAGCGGCTCGTAGCTCTCGCGTTCACCGCGCAGGAAGAGTGCGAGATGTCTGGCCTGTTGCTGCATAATCAGGCGCAATGCCTGCCGCTTCTTCTCATAGAGTTCGCTGCTCTCCAGTCGTTCACGTATCTTTTCGACAATCTTGTGGCGCGTCGGCTCATCCAGGAGACCATCCTCCTGCTGCTTGAGCAGCACGCGCTTGTTGACCAGACCGATGATGCTGCGATCCACAACGGTCTGGCGAAATTCTTCGATCAGGTCGAGGACAAGACTTGGTTTACCGGGACGGTCGGCATGGAGAAAACCGGCGTAGGGGTCGAGGCCTGCCAGTACGATGGCCTGCTCGATCTGACTGTAGAGGATGCCATAACCATAGTTGAGCGCGGAGTTGAAGAGGTCGATGGCTCCGCGCGTCTCGCGTCCGGGCCAGACCAGATCGGCGGGAATGATGCGCGCGATCATGGCCCAGTAGCGTTGCGCAGCGCGGCCCTCCACCGAGAGCATCTGTTCGCGTATCTGCTCGATCTTCTCACCTTGCAACATCTCTAACTCGTGCAGATAATCGCGCATCTCCAGCGCCACTAGCATCAATTCCTCGTGGAGCGCCGGGTCGGTTTCTTTGCGGTACTTTGCCATGTAGCGCAACAGGTTAGCCTGATTCTCCAGTTTGCCGCGCACACAGGCTTTGGCGACAGCGATGCCGGTGCTGTTTTCGTAGGCTAACAACTGGGCGCGTCGGGTCAGCACCGTGCCGGTCAATCCGGCTGAATAGAGGCTGGCCAGCGCGTTGCCACGCCCATCGAGGAAGTGAATGGGGATACCCTCCTCGCTACAGGTCTGCACCACGTCGCTGGAGATGCTGACGCCGCGATCCAGCACCAGAATCGTCTGAAGATGAATCAGCGGCACCTCCATGACCGTCTTCTGCTCGCGTGTGACCCGCACGCGCCCCTGATGCTTGCCCACAAACGAACCTTTACCTTCAACAAGAAGATCCATGCGGAAATCCTTTCTCTGTTCTTGCCTATTCTTGAATAGGGCTAAGCACCATTTGCCAGCCCTCAGCCCAAGCATAGCAAAGGATTCCCGCAGGTATTGCGGTTTTTTGAGTGGCTATCTGCCCTTATTTCCGAATGGTGTACCAGCCGTTACCCTTGACGACGCTTTTGCCTACGTGAACCAGTTGCCCCCAGACCAGCAGTTCGCGGAAAGCGCTGAGGTCGCCCACGAAGGTTGCAGAGCCACGCAGGCCGCTAATTGGCATGGCTCGCTTCTGGCGATTGGAGTAACTACGCACCTCTTCCCAGCGCGTCTCGTCCCTCTGGCAGGTGATGTTCGCGGCCTGGGCCACCAGATCAATGTCATCCTCAGCCGCGATGGGTGTGGAGTTGGCCTCGCCATACGCAGCATCTAACGCGCGTACCCGTTCTAAGAGGCGCTGGATGAGAGGACGAAACTCAGCGCGTAGCACCAGTCGCTCGTGGTCGATCAGGCGCACGGGGGTGAGGAAATCGAGCGTGAGCGCGTGGGGAGAGAGGGTCGCTGCCTCGGTTGCGATCTCTCCGGCGGTGACGGCTTGCGCCGGTGCCTGCACCAGTGCCTGCCCGGCCCGATAGAGTATCTGGCGCTCGTCGTGTAAAGGGTGATAAGACTCTACGCGCACGATGCGAAAGGTGCCGCGCCGACCGCGATTCTCCGGCAGGTGCCGTCCTAATCCATTTGCTTCCAGTTCGGAGAGCGAGAGCATCAGATAGGGCAGGAGTTGAATGATGGAACCGAAGAGCGTGATGCCAAAGATCAGTCGCGTCCCTGGTTCGTAGCGACGGGTCGTCCCCAGTGGCGGCAAGATAATATACGGGCGCGGGATGTCGCGGCCTCGCGTGTTCTCTTCGCGCAAAGGAGCCACCAGCGCGCTCACCGGACAGAGGCTATGTAGCGGACAATCGGCACAAGACGGCGCGTCCTTGTTCGTACAAAAGCGTCGCCAGACCGCCGTGAAGAGCGTACCGCGCAGCGCAGCCCCGCTATAGTCTTCCAGTTCCAGCGGAGTTGTTACTTCTGCGGTGAACAAGAGAGGATAGATGGCGAATGCCATACGTGTTTATGCCTCCTGAATCTGTTTGTACCAGCTATAGCTGCGACTGGAGCGTTGCAGGCGATAGGGTAGCACAATATGGCGGAGAATGCGCTCTTTGCCGGTTACTACACGCTTCTCGCTATAGATATTGGCCTGCTGGAAGGTCAGCGTGGGGCCGCAATCGTCCAGCATTTGCAACGTACCATCGTGATAGTACGCTGTCATCTGGCTGGCGGTTAATTCAACAAAACGCCCTTGCGGCAACTGTTTCACTGCTTGCGGGGGCTGCATAATCTGTACAAAGCCCCCCCGCCTGCCAAAGTAGTTGACATGCATGAGCAGGGTTGCCAGCTCAGCAGGGAGCGGTGAACCATCAGGCATAGAAAACGCTAGTTGCAGAGGACTATGATAATAGACATATTCGCGAAATGTGATAGTTGGGTAAAATGGATAGTGTCCACGCTCAATCCGATCAGCTAGTTTCTTACGTACCCTTTCCTCAAATGCTTCACGAGATTCATTTGGTTTTTGCGAGTCTTTCGACTCGACCGGTCGCCAGATTTTACTGAATGTACTGAACACAAGAATATCCGGCGGCAAGGCCACAGCAATAGAGAGATCACGCAAGTGTGGAAACCAGTTTTCTCCAAACTCCAGGCCAAGTGTACGAATGGCGACATCAAGTAGGGCCATTTTGATGGCATAGGGGCTGGCAACCAGCAGCGTTTTTCCTCCTGAAGAGGTTGCTGCCGCTGGTTTGAGCGAAAACGGGGCTACGGGTAGATAGTGTGCAACAGTCCACATAATAGATTTCCCTCTCAAACCAGCGAAAATGCTAGTTGCTTTCAGGTAGCCTGAATGGAGCTACGGCATCAATAAGTTTGCGCATTTCAATTGCAAATTGACTGATGGAAGCAAACGGTGTTGCTTGTATCTGTGGCTCTTTTGCGCTGTTAAGCGCCTGGACGATTTCCTCCGTCTGCCTCCAATACAATGGTGGTTTCTTCGGTTCTTTGTCCGGTTCATTGTCTTCCATGAGAGGACTAACTAGAGGTGCTGGTTGTACACCAGAACTGGTAGTAATGATGCCTTCGAGAGCGACAAGGTGTGGCAATTGAGAAGAACGCATAGCCCCGTTTAACTCAATAAAAGTATGCAGGAGACTTTCGAGCAGAAGTGCAGCTCGTGTCTGACGCTCATCATCACCAATAGCATATTCCTGTTTAATGTCGTTATAGCCAATACGCGCCAGTTCCAGGTGACAGACTACTGCATAGATACCGCTAGAAGCAGGACGATGGAAGAGGTTTTGTCCCAGGTTAGTACCACTTTTTTGGCCTTGCGCATCAGTTGCTAATCTATCCTGGCTACGCTCCGGTACATACTTAACATGTAGATAACTCTCGGTGCGTGTGTATTCCGGCAAGCCGATTACCCAACCAAACTCACTGATAGATTTGCGAGGAATCGAACGTCTTTCGGCAGTAACAAGAATCCCAGCAACATCATCCATCGCGCATCGCTCGATCATGGCACTGATGAACTGCGCATCAGATGCCTTGCTGTTCTGTCCTTTTGTCCATTCGGCGAGCCAGTTTTCATCGGCATTGATGCGATTGGCGCTAAAGCGACGACATCCTTCACATAATGCTAGATGACGCTCACGAGCAAGCTGATAAAAGTGTTCCATTAGTATATGCTTGAGCATATCGCCGGAGATGGCATTGACACTATGCAAGACACCCGCATGATCGACAATCTCAACCGTTCTGGTCTGTATTTGATTGCCTTCGCCGCCCTCGTTATTCAAGCTGTGCATATCCAGCGTAACACGCGCTGCGATAGACAATGATGCAATAGGTGTGGACATGATAGATGGTTCCTTTCCTCTTTCTTGTAGTATTCATGCTGCTGATTAGATTAAGATGCCAGAGTAGATGCCTGTCTAGCTATCGGCACTTTTCTCTACGTTACCCTTAAAGGAGTAACCGCATGCGATTAGCATTGCCCCCACCAGTTCCGAACCATATTTATTGATAAGCTCGACCACTTGTTTGAAGTCGTCTTCTGTAGTTATATAGCGAAGATTGTGCTTCTTATGGTCTTCTGATGTCAACTTGCGTATTTTTCCTTCGTCACGAGCAATGCTTCTTGCAACTTTTTCCTCTTCCAGACTCGTCTCGTCATTGTAGCGAGCTAAAAATCGCGCAAGAGCAATGGTGAAATCTTTACTATAGCGTGCTTTGCGCATTAACTCTTGCTCCAGGCCATAATAAATTTCATACCTGCGATCATCGTGTTGATAGCGGCGATACTGTGCGAAGACCGTTGCGTATCGTATAGCATCAGCAATATGTTGGAAACCTTCGCTTTTGAGTATTTCAACCGCTTCGGGATTCTTCTCTTGAGTGTTCATAATCACCTGCTCCAATCCAGTATAGGTTAGTTGGCGTACCTGACGCCTGGGATTCTTCTCTTTCTCTCTCTGGCTGATTAAATATCCTGCGTAGAGCGTTGTAAACTTCCAAAAAGGACGCAGGTCATGAGCTGAGAGAAAATCACGGTAGGCCCGCAGTAGCTCGTATTCTTCTTCTCCCTCCTCTCCTTGGCTGTTATGGAGATCACGAATAATGTGAATGTGTTCATCCAGTAAGGCCATCGCAGATGCTACAGCAGCAGCAGATGTTGGCTCCGGTAGCCATGTAGGTAATCCGATAGTAGAGAGGTTCATGGTTGCATGGGCACTACCCAGGTATTTGTAAAAAGTTACAGAGAACTCTGCCGCTAAGCTAGTAGGTTTTGGGTTTTTGGATAGCCAGGATGGTCGCGCTTGCGTGCGTGCAAATTGTACGCGATACTGTTCCATAATAGCCTGTACGAAGCGTAACGAGGCCATAATATCCAGTTTGATAGCAGTGGTAGACCAAAATATAGCACGAAATTCCTTCATCACATCTTGTAAGAACGAGATTTTGATTTGCCGAGGCTGAATCACATAGATTTTGCGATCTTCCTCGTCTCTTACAAGGATAGGGGCAGCAGCCTCCATGAATCCGCGAAACTTCAGTAGTTCGAGCAACCAGAAACTATCCAGATTGCCGATCATCAGCTCTCCACTTTTTGCACGATTCGCACCTTTACCAGCTATAGGGTTGACAATCTGCAAGGCAGTGACCAATGCATTACCCTTTAGCTTTTGTTCTTTGGCAAACTGCTGCCATCGAACTACAGCAGTAGCAATGTCGTTATCCGGTTGCTGAAAGAGATCAAGCAGAAGCTGAATATGGAAACGCTTCTGAGATGGCGTTAATGCATCCCATCGTAAAGCCAACTCATTAAAGCTGCTTGCAATTTTCATCTGGTTAATTGTCCGGTAATGCTCCAACTCTGATCTCGGCTCCATAACAATGATGTCTTGCAACTCAGGTGCTTTACGCAAGCGAGCTTCTGGCATTTGTAAGGACGGCGGCAATTTTTTAAGTTGCTCACGATGAGTGCGGCTCTTCTCTACCTCGTTGTCGTAGGGAAAGCCATCCAGATGACGCCCAACCTCACCTTTCTTGAGCAGTTTGTCACGTTGTCGTTGGGAGTCAAGCGGCAGAACAATCAGAAAGCTCTCAAGGAATTCGTCAGTTACTCGTTCAATATCTATAGATTGTGAGATAGTAATATGATAGTAATATCCCTTATTATAGATATATATATCTCCTTCCTGCTTGTACTGCTTCCTATATATTTCAGCCAAAGACGATGTAAGACCAACCGCGAGTTGTGTATCCGCACATGTGCCACTGGCTTTATTCACATACAAGTCCATCATTTACCCCTATCTGTATCATCGTTCTCTTCTGAGCTATCCTCTTTCTTAGAAGAGTCACGCTGACCTTTCAGCATCCTAGCAAGCTGTAATATAGTGCCGACCCCCAAAATCGCTAAGATATCTTGCAAGAAAGCTATCAGGTTGCTACCTGCGTTCTTATCCAACGCAATAGCTAGTAAAAGTCCATACGTTGCAATGACCATTGTTGTCTGCATAGCAGGTGAGAGTTGCCGAAACCATTTCCAGAAATTCATTATTTCCCCCAATAGACAGCGAGAAAAAGGCTTTCTGGAAGAATACCACAATCATCATCCTTCTGACAAGTGGTTGTACTCTTTGCACCTCCAATAATATTGTGTTAATATGACATCTACGACGATTCGGACAAGAATACTGCAAGAATAGGCAGCGACTATCAGCGAACATCCTTGCTCGCATTCGATCCGTTTTTAGGATACTGTCTTATATGGGACAAAATCGTCTGCATGCTGATCTGCTAATCGTAAAGCACGCACGATAATATAGTAGAGCCAAGTTTCTTCTATCTTGCCTATGGCAGGGACGGTAATACATGGTTCTGCCGTTGTTGGTTTCAAATCACCATCTTGCTCTATCTTCGTTTGCAGAAGGGTGTGATTAAAACTCCAGGAAGCGGTCTGACGGGAGCGTTCCAGAGCCTTACGCACCTCATCCTCGACCCCTGACTGCAAATGCGCAGCTTTATACGTATATGCATTGGTACTATGGTGATGTGCGATAGCAGCACATGCGGCAAGTAACAATGGACTTGGACTACTTTCGTCAGTTACCCCCAGACTATCGGCAATAATGCTCATGCCAAATACCACACTTTCACAGGCATGGTTAGGACGCTTGACCTTTGTATCACCTTGCCAATCACGCTGCTCAGAAGCATTGGAGTCGTAGTCAGTCTTGGCAAAGAAACGAGGCATTTTTTCTGGCTGGAATACTCGGCCTTGACGTGTATATAACATCTCTTGCCACTCCCATGCCCACTGCTGCCATTGCTCACTGAGTTTGCCCAGGTCATGGCAAGCAATCACCAAACGAATCGTATGATCGATACTTCCCTTCGACAAACCTTGTATGGCTTCTAACCGTTGCATGACATATTTCAATGTCGGGGCAATACCAGTATTATAAGCATCGACCAGCCCACCAATATGTTGGAGATAGGATTGCACCCTCATTGGCTTCGATGACCAAAATGCATTTTTCTTCGGCAACCTGGGGCTTTCATACACAGGCCAGTCGAAAGGCTGATCCTCTTCCCGCAGGACAAAGCCTAGCTCTGGATGATAGGTTGCCAGTGCATTTGGTAACACCAGCATGATACTTTCCCGTAATGTACATGCCATGCTTTGATGGTCAGCGGAGAATGGCACAGTATCCCAGATATAACGTATCTCTTGTCTGCTATCTACCTGCTCTTCTCCATCTTTTTTGTTTTGCTGAAGCACCGCTCGCGCTTGTTTACATACCCATTTCAGATCTCGTGGCGTGCGTTGAGACTCTAAAAATTCCATGTGTGCCGCTAGAGAGTCGGGATGCAAAGAGAAACTCTGCCATTGCCAGGGTGCTTCTTGAATAACTTCAGGCTTGTCATGGATCAATATGTTCACCTGCGCGACGTCGCGAATGAGAGTATTAATAATACCACGGCAGTGTTCACGCAAGCCAGTAAATATATTCTTTTGTACTTCATCTATCCTTTTGTGAAATCGCGACAAAATCTCCAGATCACTTTTAGTATGAACGATATTTATAAGTTCCTGTTCTTGCAAGAAGTCAAATGGTTGCTGTGGGTCACGTCGTTTCAGTGCCTGAAACGTTGCCTCACACAGAGCGACATTATATGGCTTTGTAGATACTGGTTTGCCTTTTACCTCTGGCAGTGGATAGACGATAACCCTTCCCTGCTGTTTAGCAAAACGCGCACAGCGACCAGCACGCTGTATCAGGCTATTCGCAGGGGCATTCTCTGTATGTAATACCTGTACAGAGATGTCGAGTCCAACCTCTACAACCTGAGTTGCCACCACAATTATATTCTCGCCGAAGTATTGTCCATCTTTCCATCCATAGGGTTTCTCGTCTGTAAACTTGCCTAATTGGTGCGTAACAGTTTCACTACGAATCTTCCGATCAGCATCACTCAAGCGGCTATGCAGCAAAATTAACTCGATTCCACGCTTGTGAGCTTTTTCCCTCAATGCCCAGTAGATAGCTTGAGCGCGGGCAACTGTATTGCAAATGACAAGAGAACACTGGTCATGCTCTTTCAGAATGGCCTCTGGCGTCATTGGAGCATCAGCAACAGAGAGAGTACGTTGCCGTTCCTGCATGATTGTGGTAAGTTTATCATCACTTATTTTGACGACTTCGGCATTGAGCTGCTGTGCCAGTTCGTTTACCATCTCATCTGAGAGTGTTGCTGTCATCACTATAAAGCGCGTCACATCCTTTAGTAACATAAGAAAAGCCAGTATAGTAGTACGCGCTCCATAGCAGGTATCATCTTCTGCCAGTGGATAGAGATGAAACTCGTCCAGCACGAGGTAGGAGCCGAAGACCGCTGCAACATTGATATTTGCCATCTTTGTACCGACGCTATACGGGGTTCCGATGGCACTGGCGAGCAACTGATCAATCGTGCAAAATGTCAGCAGTGACTCAAATTGTGAATCGTAAGGTTGTTCTCCTGTTTGAATAGAGACAGTAGGACGCTGCATCATCTGACATTGTTTCACAAAGTTCGTCCCACGCCTCTTATCTATGCGCACAATCAAGTCTTTATATTCCTCATAAAACTGATTGGTGAGCGTGCGCAATGGAGTCGCGTATAGGCACTTGTAAGGTAAGGCATCACCCTCCTGCTCTAGATTGCGGAAGAAGGGATAGAGCGCCGCCAGCGTTTTGCCTGCCCCAGTTGGAGCCTGAAGAATGACGTTTTTCCGCTCCTTTATGATAAGCCTGTATACTTCTTTTTGAAAATCACGCAATGTCATAGCTACTCTCCTAACAAGGTATCTAACAGATCATCATCTGGCTCATCAAGCGGTTTGGCGGACAATTGCAGCACGCCATACATCCGTGCCAGTTGTCGCACATGCGTCATGATCCTCTCACGCAATTCCGGTGGCTCCAGCACTTCGCAGTCAGCACCCCAGCCGCGAATCCAGTTTTCGATTTCTAGCATGTCGCCGATGGTCGCTGTCCATTCGCAGCCTTCTGGCG
>Ga0080006_1155636_pt1 | contig 27075 bp, 21 predicted proteins | sample RS3BMetagenome_FD_69209 | JGI IMG/M metagenome (GOLD analysis project Ga0080006, IMG submission 69209) | Ferric oxide microbial mat and aquatic microbial communities from Rainbow Spring, Yellowstone National Park, USA - RS3B (SPADES... ...
AAGACTTTCGATGAAACAATATCAGCGACCAGAAGAGAGGCGGTATCGCATTCCCATCTGGATCAAGGCAATCGTATGGTACGATCCATCAATCCAGAACGTCTGAAGCACCGTATAGAAATGGCTTGAAAGTTTCTCCTGCACCCTTGGTGAACGATCACGACGATCCGCTACTCTACATGACCCTGGACATTTTTGGGATGATTTCCGATCACTCTTCTATGCAAAAAGGACTATTCAATCCCTCAATACGCATGAAATTCCCCTAAGCTATACGAAAAGCCCAAACATGAGACCCGTACCGCCAACGACGTCGAGGAACAGCACGTCTCACCAGTCTCAGAGGACAAGTACACCGAGCAGCTGTGCCAGCCAAGGCGCCGCACGCGCCCTGAAGCATTGTATCGCTGAGGATATGTGTTGTTCTCGTGCGACTGGGTCGTAGGGCTATGTGTGTTCTGGGGTTCCTGGCGGGTGATCCGCTTCGTGTAGGGGCTCACGCTCTCAAAATCTGTACGCGATCTATTGCATCACGCGAGCGAAGACGGAACGCACCAAGGAAACAGTTTCCTGCGGATCGTACCGGGCAGCGCTGGCACCGCAGCACCACGTGGTTATCGAAGCGTGGAGAACCTTTGACCTGCTCGTGGCAAAGTCAAATGCTCGACTCGATGGCACGCTCTCGTCGAAAGCGACACCGAAACACCACCAAGCCTGGAGTGAAACGGTCCTGGTGCGGTTCGATCGGTGACCGCACTCTCCGTGGCGGTGGCGGCCGAGGAGGCAACTCCTACGTCGACGGTGTGGCTGGTGGCTTTCCTGACTTGCCCAATCGGGGAAGTTTTCTGCTGTGGCTGACGCTATGCTGGCACACCATACAGGTGTGGCTGCGTGCTCCGACTGCTCTCGCGCTTAGCGTCCCAACTGCAGCTACAGAAGAAGAAGCCGCCGAAATCTACGCGGAACATCCGAACGATCAGACGAAAGGCCCACTTCGCCAGGTTGTGCTCCGTGGACCCGTTGATCGTCTGCTGCTACCACGTGACCGCCTAGAGCAGGCGGTGAATCGAATCCTTCAGGCTAATCAGAATGCTGACGCGTCCATTGACTACACCGCCATTCGCCGTTCAATCGACAGTTTGAACGCTTTTTATGGCGAGCATGGATACCCGCTTGCGCTTGTACGAAGAGCACCCGATACGCCTATCAAGGATGGTATCCTGGTCCTCGAGGCGTACGAGCCGCTCGTCGCTAGAGTCCTCGTGGAATACGTGGATGCCAACCAGGAGCCGTGCTCAGGTCGGACGCATGCCAGCGTCATCGCCCGGGCCCTGGGCTATGACGGACTCGGTGTTGAGAAGGAAATGCCAGACCACCAGAGACATTCGCGCAAGTCGCGTTCGGCGCAAAAGGCATGTCCACGCAAAGTCCCGTTCCGCTGGACAGAACAACACTTTCAGCGGCTGCAGCAGTTGGGCCTGTTCGAGTCCGTGACAGCGGATGTACGTGTCATTGACGCCGTGACGCCACACGACTCGCCAGCAGCAGAAGGCCAAGTCGCACAAGCAGAACGCTGTGCGGAAATAGGTGACGTTGAACTGACCTTGCGCGTGCGAGAACGACCTTCCCATCGTTTCGAACCCGGCATAACGCTTTCCCGCGGTAAGCTCTATGGAGACCTAACCTTGGAGGATGCAAATGTCGCTGGCCGAGGGATTCGCTTTCAAGCAGATATCCGATCCAAGCCTGATCGATCCGATGACGCAGCCCATATCGTCTTACAGAATCCACGTCTAGGTTCCAAGGCCGGCGGCTACCAGGTGCGTCTCTTCGAATCACGAAGTACGGCGGTAGGAAGTCGTCGCGGGGTAGAGGTTACGTTGATGGCGCCCCAGCTGTGGTCGGCACCCACAGATGAGGCTCGGCGCTCGTCGCGAACCTGGCTGCGACCAGCTGCCTGGCGAAGCGTCATGGAGCGGACCCTGCAGCTATGGAATATCCAGACAGGGGTACTCTGCGAGCAAGTTCGAATGTTTCCATCGGGAATGAATCCGGGTCAGACAGCGTCCTCATCGCTTCCTGCTTCCGCAGACGGTGCGTCAGCGAGACGGAATCGCGATGAATCGACGACTGAAGCGTCCACCGCACGAGAGCGCTCTTTCACGCACCTGGTTCTGAACAGCAGCGCTATCCGTGATACCCGATCGGATCCGCTCCATCCGCAAGCTGGCTACCGTCTTGCACTGCATGCGGCCTACGCGGTTCCGGTGACAACGAGTAATCCAGAATATTCGCGTTTTGGCTTCACCGGCAGTGTGTACAAGAAAATACCACCTATTCGCGGTCTCCTGCGGCGTCGTCGTCGGAAACAAACCGAGCAACCCGAAACATCACACCAGAATCAAGAACAAGACGAAGAGCAGCCTGCTCGCGCCTGCGTTGCTTTGTTGGCTGAAGCACGTGTTTCGAGTGCATCGTTGCCCGAGTCCGAGCGTTATCCCTTCGGAGGATTAGCCACCGTTCGCGGGATGCGTGAGGGATCACTCGGACAGGTAGGCTCGTTTGCGAGAACCTGCGCAGAGTTTCGATACCCGCTCGACAAGCGCCTCGTGTTTGTGGCGTTCACGGACTGGGGATCCGAGATTCAGCCACCTTCGCATCTCGTGCGTTTTCCAAAGTTGTTCCGTCGAGGCGCTCACGGACACCGCCTCGGCACCGTTGTGGATTCGGCCTCAGCTGAGAGCACCAGCTCGGGCGTTGATGCCCCAGCTAGCGCCGGCTCCATTCAGCGGTCTAGCACAGCGTCCGGCGTTATCAGTGTCGGACTAGGGTTGCGTGTGCTCGGCGCTTTGCGCATGGAATGTGGCTGGATACTGGATCGTGCTCCCGGGGGAAGTGGTGGCGGGTTTCCGAACTGGCGCCTCAGTCGCGACGGTTACTGGCACATCGGCCTCGTGGATGTCTCCTACTAGTGACGGGCTCGTTACGACTTGTACGAGTTGGGAACAGTATCTCGAAGTTTACTAGATAAACTGCATCCATTTGGAGCTGATGCTTGGTTTGTGACGTTCGCATGGATCGCGGTTTCACCACCAGGAGCATCTCGACGGGGAGGGTATGATGCTCTCGTCAAGTTTCGGGTGGTTCTTGGTATATTCAGGCTTCGCCCTGCGCATAGGCGTAACGGACAGAGACACCACTTTCAGTTGCAGCTTCGACGTGGCTGTCTACGCGGGTGCTGGCGCGGACAACGCCGGCGTCGGTGCGACTCACGAGACGCTCGCTGTTCCAGCCGGACGGAGCTGAAGCGCCCGCTGGTATCCCAGCCCTGGCAGACTAGAAGCGTGTTCTCATTACGGTACGCCTGTTCAGCGGACTCGGGCGTACCCTGGGGCACGCAACTCTACTCGGATAGAGACCCGTTCCAAACAAGCGTGTTTGGGACGTTCGCGCGGCCTGCGTCGACGAGCCGCCTCAACTCCCAAGCACCCCAAATTTATTTGTTTTCAACATGAAGTGGACTGTTCGGTCGTTTAGGTAGACGTAGCGCGGCGCTAAGACGCCAATGCCCTAAAATCCCGTAACTCTGTAGCGTGCGTTCAGAGCTACGGGATTACCAAGCATGCACGCATCGATCCATGATGACATAGCGATTGTACGTTTAGGTCGATAATTACCTATTGTTCCCGTTTCTGTACCTACCGTAGATGCGTGCCATTGAGTATCCACAAGCCGTCTACGGCGCCCGATCACCGCATCACCGCGGCATCCCGCAATGCCGCATCCCAGGCGCATTGACCCCAGCGGAGGATTTCCTGTGAATCGCCACGCGTGAAATCGATGGACGCTGCAACGATCCGCTCGGATCGATTTTCGCCAGTAACGCCTTCAGCTCGTGGTGGGATACTGGCTCTGCGCTTTTCAGCGTGAGCACGAACAAGTAGGTCGTTTAGTAGAAGACGCTGGAGATGATTGATGCTAGAGACGGCACGATCAACTGTTCTCTGCTGGGCGCTGAACAACGATCTGATGGAAACGAGTCGGCTCGTGTCGAACCGCCTCGAGCAGCGACAGCAGCAGACGCTCCTGCGCAGCACCGGATGCGTGCGGTCCGAAATCGAAGCCCCTGCTCCATCGGCCGTCTTGCGTCCTCACCAGCGCTCTGGGCTTTCGCGCTTGTGCACGTCTTCGCCCTGAAAGGCGTGGTTCAGATAGGATTTGGTGTTCAGAGCCGAGCACTCCTTCTGTGTCTCGCGACCTACCTGGTGCGCATGCTGGGGATCACGGTCGGGTACCACCGCTATTTCTCACATCGCTCATTCAAAACTTCACGGCCGTTCCAGTTTGTGTTGGCCTGGCTTGGGGCATCGTCCTGCCAGAAAGGCGTTTTATGGTGGGCGTCGTGGCACCGCCACCACCATCAGCACGCGGATAGCGAAGAGGATGCGCACTCACCCGTCCACTTAGGTTTCTGGTGGAGCCACTTTGGCTGGTTTTTGCTCAGCGATGCGCACACCGAGGTGCTTGCGTCGCTCGTACCCGACCTGATGCAGTATCCGGAGCTCGTATGGCTGGAGAAATGGCACCTTGTTCCGGGTGCGGTTCTTGCCCTTGCGTGCTATTGGCTCTTCGGCGGATACCAGGCCTTTGTGTACGGTTTTCTGGTTTCCACAGTGGCACTCTGGCATGCAACGTTCACCATCAACTCCTTATCGCATATATACGGAAGCCGCCGTTTTATATGCGAGTTCCGTGGCGATTGTAACGCGCGCAACAATCTGTGGCTGGCGCTGATCACGCTCGGCGAAGGGTGGCACAATAATCACCACAGCTTCATGGGCAGTGCTCGGCAGGGCTTTTACTGGTATGAATTCGATCCATCGTATTGGCTTATTCGCCTTCTGGCCCTGCTTCGTGTGGTGAAAAAGGTGCGCGAGCCACCGCTGGAACAATTGGAGCGGAAGCGACTACCAGCGGAGTGTCGCCGATGGGATATCTGTTCGTGTGTCCTCAGGCAATTCTGTACAGAAACGCCTCCTGGGTCCGCACATTTACCGAGAGTTGGACGTAATGCATGCCAGGGATCGGAAAGCGATACGCTGGCTGACGCTTTGCATGTCTTGAAGGCAGCAACCGAGTGGAAAGCGCCCGTTGCACCTGAGCTTCCGCAAATTATCGGCATGTCCTGGCCCGAACACGCTCACTAAAAACTGGCGTAGCATACCGAATCGGATGGGTTGTACGGACCACGACTCGAACGGTATGAGGGCGCAGCGATGCGCAGCAACGAGCAAGCCAAGCACAATATCGCAGGATGAGGCACCGTGTCGCTTCGTGCTCACTAGGCAGATGCCATGTAGAATAATGAAGCTGCAATGCTCGTTCCATTCGTTTGTACCCAGAAATCGCACTGAGGGAGATCAAAGTGTCTCGGCTCAAGCTGGCAATGGCAGCGCCTACCTCTGGACCTGGAAAACAGGAGCAGCAGCAGCAGCAGCAGCAGCAGGGCAGATGCCGCTGCAGTCACAGAGGCGCAGCGGCAGCTCGTCTGGAACCTGGATGGAATACTGTGCTGGTCTCGTAGTGTATCCAGATTCAAGTCGGATATGTATTCATATATGGTGCGATGCTCAATTCTATTGCAGCAAAAGACTATATTAACATGGAGCCCGCCGCAGTCTATCCGAATCCGATTCGAATATAGATCCAGGTATGGCGCGATGCTCCACTCCATTGTAGAAAAGGCTGCCTAAGCCTGAGGATCGTTCAGCTGCGCACGAAGCAGGGCCTGGCAAGTTCTCGAGCGCATGGCTTGCCCCGCTTGGCGCATCGTTTCGATGGTATCAGATCGATGCCCGGACTCTGGGATGCCCGGGATACACGATTTTCACTGGCGCCTAGAGAGGCGACCAGCGCTACAGTCTGCTCCAGACCTTCAAGTTCCGCTTAACCTGGACCAGGCTTCAAATCGGGCTGATGGTTTGCTCGAACGAGTCTACAGGTGCCGAGCCTGTTGTGCGCACCCGCTCTGACATCTGGATCAATGCTGCGGACGCGGTAGGAGACGAAACGGCTATGTAGCACGTTTCTGAGTGTCAGCTCGAGGTCGAAATGAGCGATGCTAAGAGGTACACACGTTCGTGCCAGTGGTCCGCCTGAGGTTTATCCACGGATCACGGACAGCGTTGTGTGGAGCAACATCTAGGCATCTCGCGGTTTATCCAGACCTCCAGTGCACATCGAGGCATTTCTAATGGTGGAGGATGGATTCCTCGAAAGGCGCTACGCGCTTCTACGTACGCATTTGCGTGTCACTGGCTTCAGACAGGAACGCGTACCCGCTGCGAGTAGAGCCTTCATCACTGCAGCCTTTTCCATCCTTGTTAGAGTCAATTGCAAACGGACAACCAAAACATACGTTTTCGAATATGTTTGAGTCTCTTTCCGCTATCATCAACGCCAGCCTTGTCGGATTTTCTCCATGATTATGTCCAATACCGCTCAGATATTTAAGGATTTCAACACATCTACTCTCATTTCCAATGTGGATCCATTGTCGCCACTCGAGCGACTCTCATGGCAGCATAGAGTCCCGATTTCGTGGCTTCTGGCAGTTGTCGACTTGTTTGATGCACATGCAGAAGCCGAGATCTATGTTTCGCTTGGCATGTTCATTTTCTTCGCATACGGGTGCGGTGCGCCCTTCGCAGCCATAATACTTGACTGTGGTTAGGTTTTCCAGTGTGCCTACGAGATTTCCTCACCGCTCTGGTCCTGCTCTGAGTGTCGCCCTGTGGAGCGTCTACGCCTGATTCGTCGCTCGCTACATGCCCCTGACGGGTACAGAAGCCTCCCGTTGATACCGTTTTCCGGTTCCGGGCCTGGTGGAGCACCCTTCAACGGTGGGATTGTTTCGGGCGACTCCCAGGTGAGTAAGCTGTCGCATTCGATCGAGGACCTGTGGCGTACGGTATCATCCGTAACCAAACAAGCATCGACAGGGGAATCCAGGCTCGAGAACAAGTCCGAAAATTTCGCTTCGCGTCTGCTCGCTTCTTGCAAAGCAGTGACGCACGCTCCGCTGGAAGCGATCTCCGCAATGACCCAAGTCCGCGACCTTTCTTCATGAAACCAGAAGGACAGCAGCCTCTGGGTGCATGTGCGGCAACAAGTATCATGGTGCTGGCGAATGCCGTGTCCCCGATGAACACAAACACAGGGCAGAGGTCCCTTAAACGAAACGGATTATTGAAGGGTGTATGTTGCGGGGCCGGGGCTTTCGGAATGCTCTTGAGAACAAGTTGTCAAGGGACGACATCGAGTATTTTTTCCTCATCGATGCGCTGAAACCGAAGCAGAATCGAAACGTTCAAAAGTGCGTCATTTGGGCATGCTACGCGCGAGAAAAGCCGAAGAATCAAGATCCGCACATACATAAAGTGCATTACCATATCGATCGTTTTCGGAACCCTGGCTCGAGCACGTCGCAAACCATCTTGATAACCGTGATGTCTCGCATTCTGATGCAAATCGTCGAATTCCACCACTCCGGAAACACGACCAGAACAATTCTAAAACCATATATGGATCCTTGACCCCTTATGCATGCACGTTGAATAACGAGCCCGCTCATCCAAACCAAGTGTGACATGACCGAAATCCAAGCATACTCCAAGTACGTCCGTCTTCCGTTTGTATGAACCGTCGCTGTAGAGGCGTGACGCCTGCGACCTCGCACGCGTGATCATCAGCGGAGCCAGGGGTTTGCTCCATAAACCGAGAAGCGCACGCCCGGAGCATACGAAACTCGACCACGTGGTACACAGAAGCATCTTCAGAAGCGCTGAGCTGGCTCATGTCTGTATACGGATAGCGCTGGCGTAACCAGCGAAATCCGACTGGATGCATCGATCCTCTACCATACGAACGAAGAGCAGCGCAGTCGTTTCAGACATTTTTGCAGCGACATGCGATTTTTACGACGACGCTCACACGCTGGAACGGGTACGCAACATAGAGCGCAGCGCAGGTCTTTGACGGTCATCCCGCGCCCTTGAGTCGTTGGTTCCTGCACTTGCTATCCGCAAACACAAATACACAGAAAGAGCGAGCAAAAGACAAAAAAGGGTCATTGAAAGAGTTTCGATTCGCCACCGGACTCGAAAATCTGGTAACCGCGACCCTGGGCGATCTGACGCCGAAACACAACTGCATCTGTCTTCGTCTGGATACCATCAGCGTCGGTCGTCTCGCTCAGGTTCAGAGGAGCTGCCTCATTCGCGTCCATAGCTGCGCGTTTCCGACGACACGAGCGACTCGTTTGCGATGCTTGCGTGGATGCTGATTCCTGCAAAGGTAGCGATTCGGCATCCGCATGCGACTCGGCCTCCTGATCGATCATTTCCTCCCGATCCATCAACGCATCGAGGTCTGCGTCGGTGATCTGACCTCCATTGCCGTACTCAGCCTCGGCCGGGACAAAGTTCACCAGCTCTTCCAAAATCCGCTCTACTTGTTCCTTGGACGCGATGGTATCCAGGTCGAGAAGGTTCTCCTCCAGTCCGCTCAGTTTCTGCACCAATGCTTCATCAAAACTGGATACCGTCTGGCTGGGATTTCGATTCTCATCGGGAGTCGTCGATGGACCTGCGTTCGACGCTGACGGCGCGGACGGTGCCTGCAGCGACGCATGGGTTGCATCGCAGTAAAAGTGACCGCGGGTCACAACGAGCCGCTCAAGCTTACGCTTCTCTACAGCTCGGTTCAGCATGCGCTCCTCGACTGAGTTGGGTGTGACCAGACGATACACGTGCACCGGTTTGCGTTGGCCAATTCGATGGCAACGGTCCATGGCCTGCAGGTCCATTTGCGGGTTCGGGTCGCTGTCGTAGAAGATCACCGTGTCGGCGGCTTGGAGGTTGAGTCCAAGTCCACCGGCTCGTGTGCTCATCAAGAAAATGAAGATCTCCGAATCGGGAGAGTTGAACGCCTCCATCTGCCGAATGCGATCCTCAAATTTCACCGAACCATCGATGCGAGCGTATTTGTGGCCACGCAGTTGCAGATAATCTTCCAGAATATTGAGCATCGAGGTGAACTGTGAATAAAGTAGCACTTTGTGGCCTCGCGCTCGAAGACGAGGTAGCAGGCGATCAGCCAGGGCCAGCTTCCCGGCTGCGTGAACGAGTCGCTCATCAGTGATCGGGTAGGCGCCATCAGTGAAGTTCTCCTCGGGCTCAGCGATCAGGTACGGATGGCAGCATACTTTGCGCAACTGCATGAACTTGTTGCGCAAGGTGAGCGGGCGCGTATATTCGCGACCATAGCGGGCGTTCAAAAGCTCATGGATCCTATCCTGCATGATAGCCATGTAGTACTCTCGCTGCAGGGCGCTTAACGGAGCGAACAAGTAGATTTCGCGTTTCTTCGGCATTTTTTTCTCCACATCGCTTTTTAGTCTGCGAAGCATGAATGGACGCAGGATCATATGCAGCTTCGACACGATGGCGTCCTCTTGTTGTCTTTCGAGGGCACCAGCCGCGATATCATTCCCAAAATCGAACCATTCTCGGAAGAGCTCAACTGAGTCGAAAATGTCAGGCATTAGAAAGTGGAGCAGCGACCACAGTTCATCCAGGTTGTTCTGCAGCGGTGTGCCGGTTATCAACAAGCGATTCGCTGAAGTGTAACTTTGGAGCTCTCGCAGCAGCTGGCAGTCCATGTTTTTGATACGATGACCTTCATCGATAATGATGTATGCCCAGTGATATTTGCTGAGGTAGACTCGATCGCGCATGACGATTTCGTAGCTGGTAATGACGACGGGCATGTTTGATGCACCGTTGCGTGTACTCAGGTGCCGTTTGCGAAGTAACTGGCGTTCGCTCTTCGTCCCGTGATAAAGCAGGGCGTACACACTGGGCGCAAAGCGTTGGAATTCGGAAATCCAGTTCGGCAGTACAGTCAGGGGTCCTACAATAAGGAAGGGGCCTCGAACCCCCATTTCACGGAGATGGCAGATCAAAGCAATACACTGAATCGTCTTCCCCAACCCCATTTCATCTGCTAGGATACCATTGATGCCATTTTCATAGAGAGAAACCAACCACTCGAGGCCGGCGAGCTGGTAATCTCGGAGAACACCGCCGGTAAATTCTTGCAACTGCAACGCGCCGGCATCCCGCGCTTCCGTCCGACGCACGTCAACCTGCTCTCTGTCTGCAGTTTCAACGAGTGTTTTTAGTTTCTTCTCGCCTGCGGTGCTTCCGGGCTTGCTCGAGCGCTCGTTGTGAGGGGTGCTGGTCTGCTGATGCGCGCGCCGCCGATACTGTTCCTGCTGTTGCCGAATCTGTTCTGAAAGTACACTGGTGTACAGAGTGGCAGCTTTTAGCAGCCTCTCCAGGTGCTCATACCTTCGGCGTTTTACGGCTTGCGTGGTGCTGTTGGTGCCGGCCTCGAGACCGCCCTGGGCCGTTACCGAACAGGCTCCCGTGTCGCCGCCGCCGGTGTCTCTTTCAGAGCCCTCGCCTACGGGATATGACGCCACCAGTCCGTCTTCCGTTAATGAGACCTGATCTTGTTCACTCCGCTTGACAAGAACATCGCCTTCCTTGCGTGACTCGTCTCTGCCGCTGTCGACGAAGTCTCCGGTACGCGCAGGCTTCTCAACGTCAACCATGGTGAAACCTAACGCTAGTGCCCCCGTTTCGCGCTTCCTGCCAGTCCACAAGAGCTATGTACGCTGTCAACAGCTCCTCTGGGTACCGAAGTGCGAGGGAAACTAGAATTTGGAGCCCCCCAAAACAGGCATGCAAGACTGACAACAACGCTAGAGGCGCTCGAACGCTGCTCCAGCCTTGCTTGCCGATACCGATAGAAAACCCGCCAAATGTACAGCTCGTTACCAATACGTGCGTGCGTGCATGCGTGCGTGCGTGCGTGCGTGCGTGCGTGCGTGCAACGCACGGATCATGCCGGAGCGACTGCCGTGCAGCCTGCGCTATGATGATCATGGATTTCTTCAATAACTTCAGCATTAATTGGAGAAGCGTTTACTTGCCTAACTCGGGTGTACATACTGAGGTTTAGGTCTGCTACGACTGTGATCAGCATCAGCATTTTGGGGGATTTTTTGTGACTTATTCCTTTTCATCGCTCTCATGTGTCCTGCTCGAAACACGCCGGTCTCTCCTCTGCCTCCAGACCCATTGTTCGCAATCTGAAAGAAAAAAGAATGCAAAGGCTCGCGTTCATGGCAATTAGAAGAGATCCGAACTCTAGCGTATACTGTTGTGTTCGCTGATTCAATCCGCTCCAATTTCATCGAACAAGAGTGTCATGCACGGACAACGCATGTACCGCTATTCGGTGGCAATGCTTCTTTGTATCGGATAAGGTCACAGAATCCATTTCGAGTCGCTACGATGACGGGCAAGCGCTGCTGATTATCAGAGAGGAAATCTGTGCTCCTTCAAAAGCGCTACATCACTGTGGCGATACATGATGCTTCCAGCGAGAAGCCTGTGCAGCATGGAAACGATCCTCGTACGAATTTACGCTCAGCGTCCGATCGGATGCTCTTAAGCGTACATCGAACAAATGGATTTCATCCAAATGGATCGACAGTGTCCGTCGAATAAGCACCCCGTATAGCTCTGAGCATCCCTATCGCCACCACCAAGGCATGCGTCTAAGATACAGGCAATGCAGAGCAGGCAGTGCGAGTGTGCTCCACTGCACGCTCGCATTGCGTTTGTGCCGTTGAACGGAGCATTTCATGGGATGCTTCGGCGTAAACCGGTGCCAGGAGGCCAGCAAAACCTACCGATCACGCGCTTTGGAGTAGATCACCCGTTGCCCCCAGCAAACTACCTCAGCCGGCCTGCAACTAGGCTCTCGCAGAGCGAGTCTCGTAGAGCGCTCGGTGCTGTTGCAGTTCCAGGACAAGAGTCGCCGTTTGGCGCGTTCCCCATGACTTGCACCCAGTCTCTGAGAATTTTATTCCTGCTCGGAGCGCCAGGGGCAGGGAAGAGCACCCTTGCGAAGAAGCTCTCTGAGCTGCACAACTGGCGACACTTAAACGTCGGTGACCTACTCCGCGAAGCTGCCTCCAGCACAAGTCCACTGGTGACGGCTGACCAGTCGCGAGAACTGGAGAATCTGCTGCTCGTCGGTGATCGCATCGCTCCCAGCAAGATCACAGCAACGCTGCTGAACAGCGCTTTGGAACGCTGTTGGAGCACGTCGACAAGCTCAGACCAGCAGACGGTTATCGTCGATGGGTTCCCCAGAAACCACGAGAATTGGCAGGCCTTCGAAACGAGCGTTCAGCGGGCCCTCACCGCGTATCCGTGCTTCGTGCTCCTTTGGTTAGACCTGCCTTTCAGCGTAGCACTGCGGCGCGCTCAGCAACGCCATCGCAACGATGACCTCACGCCAACGCTCAAACGACGCTTTAAGGTATACGTGCAGGAGACGCTGCCGCTTCGCCAACGACTTCCAGCAGATCGCCAGTATTGCGTATCTGCGGACCAGCCTGTCGATCACATCGTCACATCCGTACAGCGTTTGCTTCGAGAAGCAGGCTTCCTCGCCAGTAACTGGTCGTCCTGTCCTTGAGCGCAGAAGCGCACGCGCGAAGACTCCCGCTTGCGTGACCGAAACCTCCGCGACATGCCGCGACGGCTTTCGAACCGTCTTGCTCTGGGTATATCGAATGCGAATCATACGCTATTGCTGAGCGAGACGCAGGCTCCAAGCACCTTTTGCTGGCGAGATAACGGCCTTCGTGGGGAATGCAGCGCCAGACGCAGAGATGCGCTCTGGGTCCAGGCATTCTCGCCGCCGCCGCCGCCGCCGCCGCGGCTTGCCACGAGTATTTGCAAAACCTTCATGCAAAGATGATGCCGAATCAGGAGCTGAGGCCGAGCTTTCTGGTGTATGCTGCTGAGCGTCGCAGCTGCAGGGCGATTTCGAGAGCGTCTACGCAACAGCAGGTCTCGTCTAGGAACTGTGGAGTCATCGGCGTGTTCAAGCGCAGGGCGACCACATGCCTCATGATACTGTTCAAGGGCTCTGATTCGGGCTCTGAATCGAGCGCTAGCAATTTCCCCAACGTTGATGTTACGGGATGCTTGTCTGCTCAGGAAAGAACAACCAACAGGGCCAATCCTTGTGCGTTAGCGAGCTCATTGCCGAGGTATCGTGCAGGCTGGGTCGCACAGCAAGCTGCCTGCACAGGGGGCACGCTAGTGCCGTGTTCGCGCGCTGCGACCCACCAGCCTGCGTAATGGAGGCCAGGCACTCAACGTGGCCGTCGGATGTGCACAAAGCGCTCATGCCCCGAAAGATCCCGCTTCACATCGACTAGTTCCAACGTAACGGAAGAAGCAGCACTCGCAGTCGCTGCGAGCAATGAAGCAATCTTTGGCGGTTGCGAGGGGTCCACCTCCATCCACAGCTCACCGCCAGGCGCCAGCAAACTGGGCGCTTCAGCACACGCTTTCAAAATCGCTCGGATGATACGCATGCCATCTTCATCAAGACCCGATAACGCTGCAGGGTCTTCAAAGTCGCGAATCTCTGGCGCAAGCGTCGCCATGTCACTAGGCAATACATAGGGTGGATTCGATACAATGAGGTCGTAGGTGAACTCGTGTTCACCGCTATCGCGCATCGCTCGAGCTTGCGTCAGCAAATCCGACTTGAATGTCTGAATATCGCACCGAAGGATACGCAGGAATGGATGCAGCGTCTCCGCATCGCCGCGCTCTGCGTAGAGCGCAACACCAAGGCGACGTGCATTCTCCGCGGTTATCCAAACCGCAGTTTCATTGGGATCAATGGCAACTGCAGCTACATTCGTGTTCCGCAGACTCGCCAACAACGCGAGCACAATCGCTCCACTGCCGCACCCAATATCCAAAAGGCGCAGGGATTCACCTGCTCGTGCGCGTTGGGCCCAGTCGCTGCGCAGCACATGCTCCACGAGCTCCTCGGTTTCGGGTCGCGGGATCAGAACAGGAGGCTGTAGAAGCAACTCGATGCAGTGGAATGCCCACGAACCACATATGTATTGGACGGGCTCTCGCGAAAGCCTACGAACACAAAGCTCTCGATACTCGGCCCGAATAGCGTCGCGTAGTGTCTCTACCCAATGCATCGCTGGATGTTGCTCCTCTCGCACTGTCTGGCGCGCAGGCGAAAACTTCCCCGAAGCATTCACAGCAGCTCTGAACGCTGGAAGGGTCAATGGCGGCGGAATCAGAAGAACATCCAGCCAGTCGCGCTGAGAAGCGTCAAGTCCGAGCGCTGCATACCTCTGGTGCTGGTCTCGCAGCTGCCGCAGCTGCTTCAGCTGGTGCTGCATCTGAACACTGGACTGTGCCCGTCTCAGCGCTTCCATGAAGAGATACTCAGCCGACAAGTCTGGTTCTGGCACAACAGCGAGCACCTCTCGTTTCACATACTGAAGCAGCGCTCGGGGTGTGTCTTGCGGCCACTGCACCAGCGGTGGTGCCAACCGCGACGCCCCCGCAGCTACGAGTCCCGCTCCAGCCGCCTCCGCGCTCGTCTGCACCAGCTCTGGAACGTCTTGACTAGCCTGCAGTCGCTGATGTGACTCCTGCTGACGAACACACCCCAGTAGCCGCAGGGGTGTCAAAGGAGTTCTGCTCGAGCGGCAGCGCCTTACAAAGACACACTCGTCTATGGTTCGTGTCCAGCGCGCACAGCAGCGGAGACAACCGGGAACCCTAAGCACGCCAGAAAAAGCCGCCAACGGCATCGGGATACGAGTTCCAGTAGAAGACACCCGAAAAGTCAACGCAAGCCACACCACATCGTCGATACCTAGAAGACCACGATACCCTGTCCAAGAGTCGGAGCGCTCTGACTTGCCACTTTCGCAAAGGCGAGCGTGTTGACGACAGCCTTACGCCGTTAGGTCGCTTTCCGGAGTGCCGTGCGCTTCTTTGCTCTTCAGCGGCGCATAGCCGGCTGGGTGTTTGGATCCCGTAAGAGCGTATCTTCTCCGTTTCACGCTTCATGTGTGCTCGTATACCGATGCAGTCGTTACGGAAGCAGGGTTGTGCTCGTTAGTCAGTGTATCGCTCGTTTCTCCTTACAGTCGTTTCGGAGGCGTATTTGAGCTGCTCAGGTCATGAGGCACTCGTGCTCACTGAATGTGGGATCAAGAGTAAGTAGCGGGACGCATCGGCGGGTATCACTTGCTTTAGGCGACTGCTCTATACGATCGGTAAAATGATAAACGTTTGACGTCGATAGATAGTCAATATATATCTATCCACGCGCAGACGCCTCCCAGCCTTTTTTCGACCGGGCGACTGCCGCCAGCTTCCATTCATCCGTGTACACTTCGAGAGCTTTAGAGGGTGCCCCATAAAGTCGGATCACCTTAGTTCCGCGGGTTTTGTCTCCAGCACCGCACATCGTCTGACACTGATGGCCCCGTTGTAGTCTCCGCATATAAACTCCTTGCGTTTGTTGTATCTGGTGGAACTCTCCGATGCGAGGAGCCGTCGAGCACGTGCCCTCCGTGCCATTTGGTGCTCTCTCGGCTCTCTGTGCTTTTCTTTCGCCGAAGCGCCCCGCCGCCTGCCTTCCGTCTTGAGCTTCAAAAGTGTACAGCCCAGGTCATTCCTTATTTTTCAAAATGAAAGTTATTGTTTACACCCAAAGGTGAGAACATTTCCGGAGCGTAGAGGTATTGCAGAAGAAAACGAAATGTGCTCCAGTGTGTCACCGCGTGCGGAACGCTTCCGCGGTTCGTTCAGTGGATTGATCATTACGTTTCATGATAGAAGACAGTTCTCCCGTGGGATCGAAGCCAGGAGAGTACGGAGGAATGAACGGCAGTTCTATCTCGATTGCGTTGGCAAAAGCCCAAACGCAATGGCAATGGTGAAATACTGCCTTGTTCAATAGGCGGACGTTGCCAGACTTGAGCGAAAAGTCTTCTATGATTCGACGAAGAGGGTGCTATTGTATGAGCCATCTCAACTTGCGAAACTGAGGCCTCGACATGAATCCATTGCAGCTAGGAAAGATGATGACGTCTTAGTTCTCTTCGAATTCGATCGTAAATGCAACCGGTGCCCTCAGCGAATGCACATGTACGCTCCGACCATTCCGTTCGAGGAAAGTCACATCGACCAAAAAAACATACCGAGCTTCTCCTGCTTTAGACGGATAGCGACGTTCTAGGAACCCTTTGGTAGATGCGATTTCGGTCGGATATGGCATTGCGTGAACTTGGACTCTTTTCTGGGACTGTACCCCCGTGTTATCACCACGACATGAACAAGCTGTTGAGACGCAGGGACACTCGTGGCGTCTATTATCGTCGCTTGTGCTTTCTTTATGGTGATAAGCAGGTCGTGTTTTCTACCATTGTCCGCACGCAGTCTTTAAGACCATCGGTTTTTGGAGCGGAGTGCATCTGCGTCTTTCGTTCAGTGTTCCTCAAGCATCAGAGTACTGAGGTATGACTGACCCAAAGGAGCAATGCAAACCTCGTAACACTTTTCAGTAGAATATACTTACCCTCCACGCAATTCGTCTTCTATCTATCGATTACATTCGATATCGTTCTTGGTCTCATGCAATACACTGCGCCAAAAGGCATTTGACTGCAGTCAGCGTGGATGAAATAGAATAGCGTTGAAAGGTTCTAAAGACCCGGGGCGCGTTCGTGGTCAGTACTTACCTGAAAGAAGACGATTTCGATAGGAGCTCTGTTGCTCAACCGTGAAATCGTTTATTACCCATCATCACATCATGCTTGCGTACACCGTCGTTCTGGGTAAATGAATGTAGAACGACATTCTGGCCAGTGCCATACGTACTTGCCAGCGAGATACACAGGCAATTCACCTCCTGGACGGTTTACATATTATCTTGTCTACCTGGACTCGGTATGGTGTTTTCGACAATCGATCATAGGCACCTGTGATGGAATTTCCCGAGCGGCACAGGGCACTCAAAATAAATATCTGGTGTGGCACCTGCCGCAGATGCTTCGAATACCTTGTCCTTTTTGCTGTTCTCCAAACAGACCCAGTAAACATGGCAGATACGTGATGCAATCAAGTCCGCAGAATCTATACGCTTACATGCGGTTACCTTTAGAATCCCATTCTCGGTTACGCGTCAGGCAACAACAAAGGGCGTGCGCTTCCTCCTCTGAATTCATTGCTTGGAGCTGAACGCGCCCATGAAACCCATCGTCCGAGCGTCTGCCATGCAGGCAGCAGCAGCAGCAGCAGCCTCAGCTGACACGGTTCGTCGACGCCACCTCTCAACGCTCAGTTGTAGACGAGCTCGGCATTGACATTTGCTGTGGTGCGTGCTGAGATTTCCGCAAAAACATCGGCATATCTTCCTCCTGACGAAATGCGATCCATTCTACGTAAACCGTGTCGGCCGAAGACGCCTTGTCGGGTGCGGAGCCTCCACAATACCCACCTGTGCTTTGAGGCCGATAGCCGCGGAACCAGCGCATGACGCTCGTCTTCAACGCCGGATGCTGACGTTGAGCCCTGGCTTGCCTCTTGAGTGCTGAGTCTTTCTCGTCCGCCAGTGCCAACAGATGCTCAAGCTCAAGTCGATTTGCTGGTTCGGTGACTTGCAGCGCCTCTGCGAGGCGTTCCTCTTGACTCAGCGCTCCAGAGTGCGGCGTCTGCTCAGCACGGCGGCGCTGACGTTCCTGCTGACGCTGTGCCTTCGTAGCAGCGCGTTCCTCAAGCAAGCGCGCTGTCTCTTCGGATGCCGCCTTGGTGGTTCGGCGGAGGCTCTCACGGGACACAGACCATTCAGAGCTATCGGGTGTAGCTTTTGGAGAGCTGTTCAGGGCATCCAAATCCGATTGCGTAGTTGAACGACTGCGGCTACTGCGAGGACGCTTCGAACTTTCCCGCTCCTTCAAAGCGGGGTCCTCGTACTTCCCAAAGCGATAGCGCTTCTTGCGTACCTTGAGTCGTTCAAGGCGTTCCCGCTCCTTCAAGATGGCTTCTTGTTCCTCATCGATTTCTTCTGTCGTACCCTTAGTATTCGAGTCTGTAGGTAGTGGGTTCACTTCTGCAGCCTCCTCTGTTGAGCTGATCGCGTCATCCGCGGAAGACAGTTCCGAGGCCTCTGACACCGCGAAATCATCGTCCTCCTCCGTTGAGCTATCAATAGACGCCGCTTGCTTCCAGAACAGGTCATCTGCTTCGAGTTCTTCGCCTATCAGTTGGTGAAGACGCTGACCTCGGGTGGAGCGCGAGGGCAGTACCCGGCGATTACTTGCTGCAGCTGTGTCTTGCTCCATGGAGCCCGAAACGGGGCAGAAGGTGCCAAACTAGATCTGAAACAGACCCCAGGCGCACATTCGCAGATCACAAAACGCACAGTTTCGAGCAACGACTTTCTAGGGTCACGTCAGTAAAACCGCCGTTTATCCACTTGAGAACGAATTGTCGGTACGCTGCATTGTACGACCCAGAGGCAACTGCGCACTGTGCCGTCGCTGGCGGTAGGACTTTCAGTGATACAAGGCTCTGTTCAACGAGTTCAGCAAGATTTCGCACCGGAGCTACTGCCAGTTTGAGGATCAGTGGCGTGCAGGGTCCGTGATCTACCTTTTTTTGCGTCCGGAACAGGGGCACTCCGGTGTAAACTGCGCGGTGGAAAAATCTAGCCGAGTGCCACTTGGCTCTGGGCACCTGTGCTTCGTGGAAGCGACCTTGGCGCTGGGGCCAGCCAAACAGCAATCAAAGTGCAACCGCTACACGCTTAGGAAGCGTTTTCAAGAATTCTAGTGCGTGCCTGGGTGATGGTCCCGGCGGCGGTGGGCTCTAGACTGCTCCAGCCGCACTCCACGGAAGACGTTGTTGTGGCGGAGGTTCGGAGAGAAGACACGTCGTTTTTCGCCGTCGTCTCAGAGGACGGCAGCAACCACAGTAGCAATAGCATTGATGACACTGTGTTGGCTAACGGCTCCGGAACGAGTCGTGCTCTAGAGCCGATTCCGGGCCAAAGTGTCGCGCAGAGGGGCTCCCCGGTCACGTCCCAGCAGTTTCGCTGCAGCGCAGGAGAGCATACCCCCTGTTCGCCTGTCGTAAGCACGCAGCTAACACTGAAAAATGGCTATGTGATTGCGCTTCAGAGCAACCGTGATCCCTCAGGAGGCATCAAACTTTGCTTGCTGGTGAAGGACCCGTCCGAACAGCTAGAGGCAGCATTAGACACGCCCGAGCCCTCAAGTCAAGAATCTGGGTACTCTGCAGAGCTGGGTGCTCTCGAACCCCTAGACACGAATCTCTGGAGTGTTCCACTGTCTGAAGAGACATTTACTGGGAAGTATATGATGAATACATGGGGAATAGCTTGCGTGATCCTCTGGAACAATTCAATCCTTCAGTTACTACAATTTGAGTACCACTCCGACAAAAGGAAGCTTTATCTGCGGCGTCAACGGAATGCTGCGCTCAGGCCCGCAAAACCGAACACATCACAAACACCGTCTGGAGCACAGCGTCCAGCCGAGCGGAACCGCGCTGGTAAACGACGACAATCGGACTGCGCTTCTGCAGCGAACACTGGAGGTACGGATACAGTTTTGGAGCATGAGAACCGGAAATCTGCATCCTGGATAGGATTGTTTGCGGTGGGTATCGCCAACACACCATTCTGTGTCGTCGTGGTAGCAGAAGCGCCTGCTCCGGTCATTGTTCCTGGACACCAGAAAGTTGGCCTGCGTCGCAAGTTACGAAGCAATCAGTGTACTGTTGGTGACCTGGAAGCTACCGTCAAGCACTGGAAGCGCCACCTGCAACTCTGGGACGTAGAGTTTGGGCAGAGACACCAGCTTCTACGCATTGAAACAGACGAATCAGAACAGCATGGGACGTTCTCTACACATTCGCCGGTACTCGCGAAACAGTACCCCGCGTGGGTCAGCTACGAAGCGGATACCGCCAAACTGTCGATCGGCTGGGGCGAGGAAGTGCCGTCTACTGGCGTCCATTGCTGGCTGGTTTCGCTCCATGCAGCGCTGCCATCAACGCTGCGAATGGCGGATATGCTTCGGCTCCTGCGTGACCACGACTCGGGAGCGCTGCCGTCTGGCCCCGCGGTGAGTCTGCAGGCTGGACAAGCGCGTCTGCCTGCGCAGTCTAAGGCCAACCGAGTCGCCGCTGGCAAGCTGGATACGCAACGGGTGCACCAGTCCAGTGAGGCGCCTTCCGTCGAAGCGCTTTGCCAACAGGAAGAGGCGTTGCTCGCAGCGATGCAGATCGGATCGTGGGAACTCTGGGTCAAAGCTTTACAGAACTTTCCCACATACAGGGATGCCACCGGAAGCGGCGCACTTGCCGACAGCCCTCAGGGTATCGTATTGCGATCCGCAACGCATGCCGCTACGGAACCACCAGACCATTCAGGGTCCGCGTTTTCGTTGAGAGAGCACTTGCTCCACTTGAATGCGCGCCTGCGTGAACAGTACATCGAGAATGCTATGGCGGTGGCATCTTCGCACGGTATCTTGCAGGAACAGCGGGCATGTCTTCGCGTGCAGTACAAAGACCTGCGCGCGGCCTTTCCCGAGGCCAGCTCCATGCCCGCCCTCAGTGATTTGATCCCTTTCATTCCACTGGGTTGTCACTGCACCAATATGCCTGTAGGGGAGCAGATTGGCCTTCTGCTTCATCATTTGCGACACAAGCAGTCCGCAGACAGCAACGCAAAGCACCCAGGCGTCACAGGGAGGCTGGTGAACTCGCTCTACGCCTATCCGCGACCAAGCAGCTCAGATACGCGAAACGTTCTGCGACAACTTCCTCTGCGAGACGTGTGCTGCATCCTGACGGACGTTTCGGAGCGCTTGGAGCGCGTCCATGCCGGTCTTGAGGGTGCTGCTTCGGCGGCACTGGACGGTGCCTTGGATTTAAGTGTTTGTCTGATCGATTTACATTGGCGAGAACTGGTACTCGGCGAGACCGGCGCCCTTTTCCGCTTTGCCAATGCGGTATGCAGGCTGAAAGCGGGTCTCGATCACGCGGAGCGTCTCTGCGGTCTGCTTGATCAATGGCTGCAGGCCGCTTGAGGCCACGATGCCTAGCGGTGCCTCCTGCCTCGAATTCTGACCGCACGCTCCACGCCCGATGGTGCTGGATGGTCATATGGGTGAACGGGCGCGTTTAGCACCGACCCTGTTGCACGCCGTTCTCACATGCAATTCTCGATATCTTGGGTGCTGCTGCCGCTGCTGCCGGTGCCGCGGTCGCGACGCTCGACTTCAGGCGCTGCATTCATCAGACAGCTGGTGCAAGTGCGCTGGATCGTAGGGCGTTGCCGTCCGCTCTTGCCGAAAGCGAGGAGCGCACGCACGCTCGCTTGTCGCTATGGTAGACTGCGGATCCAGCTCTACATCTTCTCGAAACACTGCTCAAATTCCCGCCGAATAGCGCTCAGGCGCTCAACTGAAATGCGACCTTCGGTGAGCAGCTTCCACTCAAGAAACTCAGCCCAGGTCAAGGTCTCCTCGTCAGGCAATGGCTCCGCTTTGTCGCCATCTTCACCGGTACGCTGACTTGGATCTGGTGTTGCAGCGGATGCCAGGCCAGCTTCCGAAAGCGGCCGCCAAAGCGGCGTCTCTAGAAGCTCTGCGTGCTGCTTCCTCATCTGGGCCTTCCATGCCAGCGCTGCCGCGTTGTCGTGAATATCGCAGCGTCGTGCTATCTGCTGCAGTTTCTTCCGCAGACGTAGACGGGTGGTCACGAGACGTCGAACTTGCTCGCGTTCGTATCGGTCGACGAAGAAATTCGCCACTCGTCCTAGGGTTAACGCATACACCGCGACACCGCTGAGCAGAAAGACAGTGCAGAACAGCCTCGAAACGGGGTCGCTGGACGGCGGCGGACTGATCCCCAAAGTGCTCAAACTGCTCACCGAAAAGAGTAACGCATCAGCAAACGGCAAGTGCTCGTGAATCATTCCGAAAGCGGTACCTGAACCAATCCACAGCCATAAAATGGAATAAGAGGAGATGACGTTTCCCAACGGGGTATTCAGGAACGCGGCACCAACCGCAGAGAGCTCGCGTACAAGTAGGTCTATCCCGCGTGGCGCGTCCATGGCATCGTCGCTGAAACTGCTCAGCGCATTTTCTGCAGCATTCGAGAGTCGTCTTCCCGCGCGTTTTGCATAGGAAGAAAGAACCTTATGAATGCCCCGGGTAAAGCTCACCGCATCACTAAACAGCGATACCGCCCAGCCAGCAACGCCGGAACCCGCATTCGTCTCCCAGGCACCGTCGTTGTTTTCGTCATCCATCGTTACGCGCAGTTTGTTGGATTCATCAGCAAACTGTTGTATCAGTCGTTCTTGCTTCATCAATGCTCCTTGGACAAAAAGCGCTAGTGCTCCACCAAGCAGCAGGTTTCCAGCAAGTACAAAAGCTGCCGTGAACAGACGGGAGATCTCCTTCGTCGGCTGGATATCCCCGTAGCCCACATTCAACCCAGCCTGCACGACAAAGTAGAGGGCATCGAGTGGCGACCACGATTCCACTGTAGAGTAGAATAGTGTGCCAATTGTAAGATACATTGCGACGAATGTGGCCGCGATCACCGTCGTTGAGGGCCCTGGCTGCTCCTCAAACTGCTCCACCGCTACCTCGGATACACTTCGCGGACGCTGGGGCTCGGTTCCCTCTTTCACACTACTGTCGTTGCCGCTGCGAGTTGTAGCTGAACGATTGCGAATGGTCGCGCGGGAAGAGGACTCTTGCTGCGCTCGCAGATCGTTGTCGTTTGCACTTGCGTACAGTGGCACGAATAGCGTTCGACGAGAAGCAGCTAGCGTTCGTTCTCGCCCGGGTAAAGTGCTCCTGCGTGCAGGTCGTGCCCTCTTAAGCAGTCCTTGTCGCCTACAACTTGGTTCTCGCAGCGCTTGCGTCGTATGCCTTGGTGCTTGAAAGACGCTCGTGATCCCCGAAAGCGTGGTTTGAAACGCCACCACACGACAGGACGCTGCAGGCTTCTGACCGCTCCCGCTAAAAAAAAGTGACAAGCGTCCCCATAACACGTCGGCTCGCCGAGAAACGTGTTCGTCGTTGAAGGTAAGGCTTTTCCGCACTTGTTTATTCATGAGAACTAGGCAACGAGCAGAAATGCCGGGTTGAGCATCGCGTTCCAAACGAGGTACCGTTGTCCCGGTGCTCGTTTTCCGTGAAGCTTGTCGCATGAAAACCAATTAATTCAACCGTCCCAATTCTTACCCACGCTTGGTTTCCAAGCAGTCCCTTCAAGTACCTGATGTGCTACGTGTGCGGTAAACTTTAGCGCGCACACACACACCTACGCTGTTGTCAGAGCGGAAGCACAGCTGGCTGCAGTGCAACTGACGCAGGTTGCATGCCCGCGGCCGCCTAAGCGAAACTGCTGTTGCTGGCATCGGTCGACCCTGCCGCATGTGTTGCAGTCACGGTGCTTTGCAAGTCGTTGGAAGATAGCCATCCCTGATCGCGGCTCTTGTGATTGCACACGGAGCAGCCTCCGTTGCTACGTATGTCTACAGGCAAGTGGTGTGACGAATCGACGCGAAAACGTAAAAACCACCAGCTCCTCTGATTCGTTACGCTTGCAATCGTTTGAGGAGCAACATCAACTGCGGCGTGTGCTGATTTGAAACGATTGTTGCCAGTCGAGTTTTGAACCTTTCACCTGGTTCTCGCAATATCTCTTAGTTGGCAGCTGCGTTGGGATCGGTAGCGAGGCCTTGGACCTCGTCACCCAGACGCTAGCTGGCTTTTTTTCTTTGCGCTGCCTCGGTCATTCTTGCAGGGTTCGTCGACGTCTCTTTTCTGAAAAGTGATGTAAGCTGCGCAGCGCTCGCCGAGTCGTACTGGAACGCACCTTATACCGAACAAGTGTTCGACAGGAGTTCACCATAACGTTCGCTATCTCAGCTAGAATGGCACGGATCTTCCCCGCTATCTCAGCAGCATCCGACGTCAGAGCAATGCAAGTGTTTCACACTGCAATTGAGCAGCGTTGCTGGAACAATCAAGCTCCGATGCAATCGGGTAACTACAGAGCTGAGGCCGACAGAACGTACAAATGGCCGCAGAGAGTGTTGGAGACACTCTTTTGCGGGCACACCTGCATATGCGGATTTGGACAAGCGCTTGGATTCCTTCGATCGTTCGTCAGCAAGCGCTGTGTCTGGGCACGTGCTCTGGAATAGGCCACCCCAGGATATGGCATGCAAAATGGCGACGGCAAAGAAGAACGAATATCCCCACCATGTCATTACGTGAATCGAGACGCTAACAAACCCACAGACATGCGCCGTGATAACAATTTACGACCAAGACTTACGGTACAAGCGAAATCACCGTAGCAACGCTCGTGATCCATTCGAATACAGGCGGCTGAGGCAATCAGCCAAGTGAAACGCGAACAGCTGCCGCAGCGCTAGCGTGCGCTTGATGCTGATACAAGGCCGCTGCATCGAACCAGATTTCCTCGGATGCATCACCAAAGTTGGCAGACGGCAAATGAGCCTCAGCTCTCGTCGGGAAGCTTACGTTCCCCACCAGTGCGGACCAAACAAGCGCAGCCGGGTTTTCCTCGAAAGAAGAACGCCTTTGCCCTGAGATACACCGAGCGCCGACCTCACTTCAAACGTCAGATTGTGATGCGAGGGCGTTGCGCTGCCTCTCAAGGCACCGGCTCGAGCACGTTTAACCTTGTGCCACGAGCAACATTTCGGAAAGTCGCGAATAAGTTTGCAGATTCGTGTCTCTGGCATTGAAACTACAGTTCTTGACATCCCTGATGAAGAACGTACGAAACATACAAGTCGGAATCCGGTGAGTATATCTCATATACAACTAGGGTAACGACGTCGTCGTTGGTGCACGCTACAACGGACACGTCATCTGTGGGTATGCGTGCACGCCGAGTCGTCCGAGGCCGCAGCGCCGAAGTCGATGCGTAACAGCTTGCGTGCACTGTCGTGCCTGGTGCGAACGCACGCATCCCGTTCGTGACACATGGTACAGCAGCGCGCTTCTCGGTGCCGCGTTGCAAACGACTGAGGCACAGCGGCCGAGCCTCGGTGCCAACGACAAGCATCGTTGACAAGGAGCCGAGCGTTGTACCAAAGTCCATGAACTCGAATCAGCTGTTGCTCCCGGATAGCCACAGAATGGCGGCGTTCGCTTCCGCAGCGCGTTCCAGAGCATGTATGAGCCGATCTGCGTATTGCCCGAGCTCAACGCGAAAATGAAACACGTTCGTCATGAACCCAGCTGCGCGTACCTGGCTGGTCTCAGTAGCACACTGGTGCACGCGTGAACAAGTTCACGTTACATATGCGAACGGCTAGCTGCGAGAAGGCTCCTCTGGATAGCAGTGTCGGACAAGCCGGTACCTTGGACGCATAGAGGCAGAGAAAAGCATGCCGCAGGCATACCAGCATGCACCACAAGCGCCTCGGTTCGACGCCCTCAGCGGTACGGCAGCGCCGTCCTGTCTCCGTGCAGCATCTGCTTCAGCGGTATACGCGCTACGGCGGGTGCTCACGGTAGGCACTCGGCACACGACAGAACGTATGAAACGACCAGAATATCCGAGATGAAGTATGGGTAATGGAACTTGGATGTAGTTGCTTCATCATGGACGCTTTCCCGAAAGCCATTATCCATTCCGATTTCTGGGATCCATGGTCAATGTCAACGTTTTGTCATCTGAAAGAATAATCGCGCTCGGTGAGCGCACCTGGGAGATCAGGCAGTCAACTGACGCTATGCGCATGTCGCCGGTGAAGGGAAACGCGATCTTGATCTCTAGCTTGTAGCCCTAAGGTAAAAGATGTATTTCCGTTGACTTCATATGCAAGTACAGTTTTCAGTTCATTTGTGTTTCAAACTTCAAACAATTCTTGTCAAGTGTTTTTTCGCAATACATAACAGAAGGGTTCAAAGGGCGTTCTTTCTCGAAAAAACGAAAAAAAATCGTGGACTTGCTATGAAAACGCAAGTCGACGATCCTGCAGGCCCATGGTCGCCGGCTGCCAGAAAAAACAAAAAACATTGCCTAGTCCAGAAGAAAAGGAAGAGAAGAAGGACCGAAGAGGGAGGCCCAACATCGAAGGCGGCAAGAGAGACAACTGTAGGACGAGATGGTGGTGAAAGCCTTTCTTCTGAATCAAATCAAGGATCCCTACAGGGAAAAGTTGCGAGACGCTATCAAAAAACGTGTCGACTCGTACTCCACGAGTATTGTCAGGGCGTCGTCAGGACTGATGCAGTTGGCGAGGGAGATAGACGAAGACGTGGCGCACATGGAAACAGTCGAGGTCCCGGATGAGGTTTTCGACATGACCTTTATTCGCCGCCTGATGCTTGGTACAGAGAAAGCGCGGAGGGAAAATGAGCGGGTTCACGGCCTCCACGAAAAACATCCCATTTACACCTTTGAGTTTACTCGATACAAGGGTGACGGGGGTATGTACGACTATGGGGCAATGGAGTACCTCACGAACCTGAGGAACCATTTGACTATGAACCCGGAGCGTTTCATGATACGCGCCGTGTTTGCGCTATACCCGGGCCTGTCTCGCAAAGGAGTATGGGCGATTACCAATGGCATCACCAACGATCGAAAGTATGAAGATGAGATCGAATTTGTCCACAAGAAGACGCCACGCAGGAGCACGAATGAAGCTTCTGTAATCCACGCGGCTATACAAGAGCACCGTGCATTCTTGGGGCTGGCGAATCCCGCAGCAAAGATATCAGAGTTGAAAAAAGATACGGAAAGATACTATCGCCTCATTCTGCGGTATTTCGTATTTCTGGACCGAGAGCTCGAACGCCAGGCAGAGGTGAAGCTGAGTGAGGAAAAATGAAGAATGGGAGAGATGGAAGGCTGTCCTAATGGGGAAGCGCTTCAACGTCGTTCCGTTGTGCAACATCAAGTCACACTTTGTGACTATCGACTCCGCTGTCCTTTACAGAATCATGAAGGAGATCAGTCCGGAGTTCAATGTTAGCAGGGAGGAATTCAC
>Ga0080006_1150516_pt1 | contig 27057 bp, 28 predicted proteins | sample RS3BMetagenome_FD_69209 | JGI IMG/M metagenome (GOLD analysis project Ga0080006, IMG submission 69209) | Ferric oxide microbial mat and aquatic microbial communities from Rainbow Spring, Yellowstone National Park, USA - RS3B (SPADES... ...
CGGTATCACCAGAGGCGGCGCTTTGCGCCCGGCAGGAAAGTAGCCGAGTCGAATAATCGTATATTGCGAAAAGGATTGCATGAGGCTGGGTTTGGCGCGGGTCGGGCTGCCCTTGGCGATCCGTGCTTCGAGCGCGCTCTCGGTGCCGGCATAGCTCAGAAGGAGATGCTCAACGATCTGCTGGATGCTCCATCTGCCCGGCCGGCGCGAAATTGGGCCGAGTTGAGTTTCGGTGGCGTCCAACCCACGGAGGGAATGCGCGATCCCGTTCTGCAACTGCTGGAGGGTGGGGTTCATGGACAGCACCAACAGTACACCGCATGGTCGAGTATCGGCCAGTCTTTGTTTGCGTCGTGCGGTCTGCCCACGAACACCTACCGGAGTTGTTCAAGTGCCCTCTGGGCGTCCTTCGCCTTCTCTCCGGCAGGGTCGAGCTTGAGATACGTCTGGTATTCCGAGACGGCTTCGTCCCTCTTCTTCATCTTCTGCGCCACCTGGGCAAGGGCAAAGTGAGTCGCGGAGTAGTCGGGCTGGGTCTTGACGGCATCCTGAGCGCGAAGGTACGCGCCGGGAAGGTTATCGTCGTTCATGTAGAACTTCGCTACCTTGAGATCTTCGTCAACCCGCTCGTCGTCGGACTGGACGTGCTGCACCTTGGGCAGGCGGTGGCGGTGCACCGAGGAGCCTTCTTCTCCTGGAGTGGGAGAAGGCGTGTCGGGGGTAGCGTTGGGGTCATCCGTGCTGGAACTCGAGCTGCTGCCCGAGTCATCGCCCGGAAGCTTCGGCGGCGGCGCCGTGGGGAACGGATGCTGTCTCGCGGCGGAAGACGGAGCAGTGGAGGGAGCCGGCGAGTCGGGCGCTGCGGGAGGTGCTTTCTTCTCCCCCGGAAAAGGGAATTTCTCGACGGCAGTGGGCTTTTCGGCCCCGGAGTTCGACGAACAGGGCTTCGCCGGTTTCGCAGCGTTCTGGCTGGACGACGAATCGGATGCGGAACACGGGGGCGGCGGAGCAGAGTCCTGCGCGGGAGGTGTCTGCGGCATCGCACGGGCCGTAGTCAGCGCAAGAGCAGCGTAAGCCACCACCAGCCGTGTGGCAAAACCTGCGCGAAATGGGGTGCGATTGGTCATCGTTGCCGAAGCCCTGCTGCTTCGTTTGACGCCGTGTGCCAGCCGTTTGTTATAGTCACCTGACCCGCCCTGGTTGCTGCGGCTATTTTAAATTGTCTGGAGCGGATTTGACTATGGTAGATGGACTCATCATTCGTTCTTCTTCGATTCACGCCGCCGGTTGCTATACGACGCGCGCGATCAGAAGAGGCTCGCGCGTCTGCGAGTACGACGGCCCCCGCTTCACCAAGGACGAAGCAGACGAACGGTACAAGGACCGTTTCATCACCTACCTGTTCAGCTGCGGCGATGGCCAGGTGATCGACGGGTTTGGCACCGCGATGTTCCTCAACCACTGCTGCGACCCGAACTGCGAGACGGAGGAGAGCAAGGGGCGGATCTACATCCGCGCGATTCGAGATATCGCCGCCGGTGAGGAGCTGACGTACGAGTACAACCTCCACGACAGCGACGACGAAGAGGGCACCTGCCACTGCGGGGTGAAGAACTGCCGGGGAACGATGTTCAGCCAGGCCGAAGTGAGGCGGCGGGCGCGAAAATCCCGGTCCGCGGCCAGGACGAAGCGCTGAAGATTATTAGATCTCTGATAGGTTTTCTCTCTGTTTCCGTACCCTTTGAGTGGTCATTTCGACCGAAGTCGCGCAGTCTCATCGCGCGGCGAGTGGAGAAGCCCCGCATTTCGCGGTGCGAAGAGAAGTCTATCGTCCGGGGTAACGCGCTCTCGGCACACAGCCGGATGCCTTCTCCGTGAGCGATACAATGGAGTTCGCGGGGTTGGCTGCCAACAGGCTTTAGGATCCGGCAGTCGTCTGCTCTTTCGATATGGCATATCAGGTTCTTGCAAGGAAATACCGGCCACAGCGCTTTGCGGATGTTGCAGGTCAGGACCACGTAACCGTGACGCTGATGAACGCGTTGACGCAGAACCGTATCGCTCACGGCTACATCTTCAGCGGGCATCGCGGCATCGGCAAGACCACCATCGCGCGCATCCTTGCAATGGCGCTGAATTGCAGAAATGCGATAGGGTCGGAGCTGCGTCCAACCGCTGAGCCTTGCGAGGTGTGCGAGAGCTGCACGGAGATTCGCGCGGGCAATGCAGTCGACGTGATCGAGATCGACGCCGCCACCAATCGCGGCATCGATGAGATACGCGAACTGCGCGACGCCGCACGCTACCGCCCTGCGCGGGACAGATACAAAATCTACATTCTGGATGAGGCCCACCAGATCACAGATGCGGCGTTCAATGCGCTGCTGAAGACGCTCGAAGAGCCGCCGGACCACATCGTCTTCATGATGGCGACAACGCAGCCCGAGGATATTCCGCAGACGGTGCGATCGCGCTGCCAGCACTTCAGCTTTCACGCGGTCAAGCTGGTGGACATTCTCGCCGAGCTGCGCGGAATTGCCGAGCGCGAAGGCGTAGACGCGGATGAGTCTGCCCTGAGTCTGCTCGCCGAGGCGGGCGATGGGTCGATGCGCGACGCGTTGTCGATCATGGATCAGGCGATCGCAGGCGCGCCGGTCGAAGATGGAAGGCCGCGGCTCGATGCCGGCCAGATTCGCGAACTGATGGGCACCGTGCCCAATGCGGTCTTCGAGCGAATACTCGAAGCAGTCGATGGAAATCGCAGCGCCGAGGTGATCACAGTAGCCAATCAACTGCTCGATGCCGGGAACTCTCCGGCGCAACTGGCCCGGCAGCTTGTGCGGTATCTGCGGAACTGCGTCATCGCGAAGATTGCGGGCATCGGAGTCGATGGCGCGGGCGCCGGCGGCCTCGCAGGCGAACTGCTGCAGATCTCCGCCGATGAGCAGCGGCGCGCGGGACGATCGGCTGCCTTGTTCCGCGAGGAAGAGCTGACGCGGTTTCTGCAGGTGATGCTGCGGACCTTCGATGAGCTGGGATATCGCCAGGAGCAGCGGTTTCATTTTGAGCTTGGATTGCTGAAGCTGGTGCATCTGCGGCGGCTGCTGCCGATCGAAGAGATATTGAGCCAGCTCCCCGCTGCTGGTGGAGGCGTAGGACAGATTCGCCCTGCCAGTATTGCGTCAAAGGCTCCTCCACCCCTCTCTGCGACTTTAAAGAGCGTCGCCGCAGTGCCGATGATTTCGACCGCTGCTCCTGTCCGATCGAGCGAGAGGCCAGTGTTGTCGCCGTTCGAGCAGGACAAGGGGCGGCGGCGCTTTGATGAGCCCCCGGTCGCGCCGTCGGCTACTCCAGCCGTGGCGAGACGTCCGCTTGCTACCGTTGCCACACCGATGGCAAATCCGCTCCCTGTCCCGGCTTCAGTTGTGGTGCCGGAGGACATGACGATACCGGGCGATCTGGTGCTGACCGATGGAGATGTCAAAGGTGCCGGACTGATGCGACTGGGAGATCAGGCCGAGACTGCCGGTGTCTCAGCGGCGGTTGCGGCAATGGTCGCCGCGCCCGAGGTGAAACAATACGCCGCGCTGGCCGGCGAGCAGCCAACGAATTTGCAAGCATCGCCAGACGAAGCAGCGAATGACCTCCAGAGAGCCGCCGTCGACGCACTGAGCGCTGTGAAGAATCAGGACACGGCCGTGGACGCTTTAGCCGATGCGAAATGGGTCATAGTCGACCAAGAAGTTCGCGTGCAGACCGAACTCTCGAAGACGATGCTCCCCATGGTGATCAATGCCGAAGCCGAGAAGATCGTGAGGGCAGCGGTGCGGGACGCGGGCGCGGGGACCAGGAAGCTCGTGCTGCTCCCCGGCGTGAAAAGGACTGAGGAGAAGAAGGCGCCCGCGCCGAGGAGCGGGAGCGCTCAGGCAAAGGCGATGGAGCATCCTGTCGTACAACGCGCACAGACGCTGTTCAACGCAGAGCTTCGCAGCGTCATCGATCTTCGAGACAATGACTAGGAAACGAGGGTGAGCATGGATTTTTCCGATCTCGGCAAAATGAAAGAGATGATGGGCCAGGCCAAGCTGATGCAGGAGCAGATGGAGAAGAAGCTCGCCGCGACGGTGGTGGAGGCCTCAAGCGGCGGCGGTGTGGTCTCGGTGCGAATGAACGGCAGGAAGGAAGTGCTCCGGGTGAAGATCGAGCCGACGGCGATGGGCAGCTCGGCGAGCGACCTCGAGCTGCTCGAAGATCTGATCGCCGCGGCAGTGAACGAGGCCGGACGCCGCGCGGATGAGGCGATGAAGTCAAGCGTGGCCGGAATGATGGGCGGTCTGGGTCTGCCCGATCTGCCGGGGCTGACCTAGGTGACCGGTTCGTTCGGCACCAACGGCAGTCGCTTCGCCGAACCCATGGCACGGCTCATCGAAGAGCTGAAGAAGCTCCCCGGCATCGGAACCAAAAGCGCCCAGCGGCTGGCGTTCCACGTCCTGCGCTCTTCAGGCGAAGATGCAGACGCCCTGTCTCTCGCCATCCGCGACGTCAAGCTGCACCTGCGGCTCTGCTCCATCTGCAACAACATCACCGACGTCGATCCCTGCGGATATTGCACGAGCCCAGTGCGAAACCAGCGCGTGATCTGCGTCATCGAAGAGCCCACCAACATCGCCACCATCGAGAAGACCCGCAGCTACAACGGCGCCTATCACGTCCTCCACGGAACCCTCTCTCCCATCGGCGGCGTAGGCCCCGAGCAGTTGCGAATAGCGAATCTGCTGACTCGATTGAGCGAAGTAGACGAAGTAATCCTCGCGACTTCCCCAACCACTGAAGGCGAAGCCACCGCTGGCTACCTCGCAATGGAACTGCGCAAATCCAAAGCCGACCTCAAGGTCACGCGCATCGCCACCGGCGTCCCCGCCGGCAGCGACATCGAGTACGCCGACGAGGTAACGATGACGCGTGCCATGGAAGGCCGACGCGAGTTTTAAATGGTCGACGCAAGGACCTGCTCAGCCACCCCACAAGTGCTCACTAGTTCACTTCAGGCTGACTGCCAGGTTGCCGCCGGTCATCTGATTCGGCTGATCCAAATTCAGCAGCGACAAAATAGTCGGCGAAATGTCACGCAGGCTGCCACCCTCTCTCAACATCGGCTTGTTGCCTTCTTCCGTGATGTAGAGGAACGGAACGGGGTTGGTCGTATGAGCAGTATGTGGCCCGCCGGCGATGGGGTCGATCAGCATCTCCGCGTTGCCATGGTCGGCAGTAACGAGTAACGAGCCACCGCGCTGCTTGATCGCGTTGTAGATGCGGCCCAGTTCCCTGTCGACAGTCTCAACAGCCCGAATGGTCGGCTCCATCTGGCCGGAGTGGCCGACCATATCCGCATTGGCGAAGTTTACAATGATGACGTCGAACGCTGTGTCATTAACGGCCTTCACAACAGCATCCGCGATGCCCGCCGCCGACATCTCAGGCGCAAGGTCGTAGGTAGCCACCTTTTGCGATGCAACGAGCGCGCGATCTTCTCCAGGAAAAGGCTTCTCGATGCCGCCGTTGAAGAAGTAAGTGACATGCGCGTACTTCTCAGTCTCCGCCACGCGAAGATTCCGAAGATTCGCCTGCGACATAAGGTTGGCGAGCAGGTTATCCATCGACTCCGGCGGGATGACGACGGGCAGCTTGTAGTTCTTGTCGTACTGGGTCATGCAGACGTAGTGAAGATTGGTGGGGATGGTGTTGAGCGGTATCTCGGCGTCGAGTTCTGCTGCTTTGGGAAGCTGGTGGCCCTGACTGCCCACCGGGTCATGAGTCAAACCCGAGGCGCGCGTAAGCACACGGGTGATCTGCCGTGCGCGATCTGCCCGGTAGTTGAAGTTGATCACCACGTCATGATCGCGGATCAGTCCAACAGCCGAGCCCCCGTCCGAGGTTGCAGTGGGATTGATGCAGGTGAACGGCGGAATAAACTCATCCGTAACTCCGTTGCTGTAAAGCTCCTTGATGCGCTCAACAGGACTGCCATAGACGCCGCCCTCGGGATGCCCGGTCACCATCGCATCGAAGGCCTGCTTCTCCTTTTCCCACCGCAGGTCGCGGTCCATCGCGAAGTAGCGTCCGCTGACGCTCGCCAGAAGCCCCACACCATATTCGTGGAACTTCCGCTGCAAGTCCTGCACGTACCCAAGGCCGCTCGTCGGCAACGTGTCCCGCCCATCCATGAAGGCATGAACGAAGACGTGGGTGAGCTTGCGCTGTGCGGCCAGGCGAAGCAGCGCGTAGAGATGGCGCTGGTGCGAATGCACGCCGCCGTCCGAGAGCAGACCAATCAGGTGCAGCGCCCTTCCCTTCTGCGCGGCAAGTTCGCAGGCGCGCACCAGGGTCGGATCGTCATAAAAACTTCCATCCATGATCGCGGTGTCGATGCGAGTCATATCCATCCGAACGATGCGTCCCGCGCCCAGATTCAGATGGCCGACCTCGCTATTGCCCATCTGCCCGTCGGGCAGACCGACGAACTGCTCACTCGCGCGCAGCAGCGTGTTGGGATACTCGCGCAGGAGCTTGTCATAGATGGGCTTGCGGGCCTGTGCGATGGCGTTGCCGTAAGTCTCGGCGCGGTATCCCCATCCGTCAAGGATGGTCAGAACGATTGGTGCTTTGGACATGAGGACCTGTCTTCTCGCTGGTATAGTCTCGAAGGTCAGGATAACAAGTATGGAGCTGCTTCGCAGAAGCGTGCAGCGCACTGCGAACGCGCTACAATCGCACCTATCAAATGGACAGGAGTGCGCGATGACGACGTCTCACGAACTGTTGCCCACCAGCGCTCACACTCCGCTCCGAATGAACTTGAAACACGTAGACGGCCTGGATCTTCATGCCGAGTATCGTTCGACGCGAACGGGCGGCGACTTCTTCGATGCGGTCGACCTGGGCCAGCGAGTGATCTTTCTACTGACCGACATTGCGGGAACAAAGGACGCGACACAGCCGATCGCAGCCGCGGTTCAGGAGACCTTCCGAAGATGCGGCGCCGAGTTTCTTGGCCCTCCCGGGACCAACGTGATAGATGCGACCGCCCAACTGATGCAGGAGATCAACCATGGACTGATGAGGGCTGCGGGCGGAGTGAGATTCGCGGCAACCTTTCTGGGCTGCTATGACGTCGCGCTTGGCATCCTCGCCTATATCAACGCCGGAGGAATGGCAGCCGCATTTGCCGATTCGGAGGGCGCTCGAATGCTAAACATCTCCTCCGTCCCGCTGGGTCTGTTCAGTCATCTCACGTACGAGCCTTCGATGCAGGCCTTCGAGACGGGTGCAAAGCTGCTGCTGCTGACCAAAGGCGTGATGGATACCCCGCATGGACGCATTCACTTTGGCGCGGAAAGCCTGATGCCGCTGCTACAGGATGGCTCTGAGAAGTCCGCGCCGGAGATTTGCCGGGCCGCCTTGGCGGCAGCCGATGAGTTCAAGCACGTGCCGTGGTACAGGAGGCTGCGTCATGCATTCGGAGCCCCAGAGACACAAGAGGACTGGACCGCGCTGGCAGTCGTGCGACCCGCTTAACATTCAGTCTGACAGAAAGCGGCGAAGCATCCGCGCGTATACGATCTGGCTTCACAGGAAATTGAGGGAGATTTGGTAGCGCCACCGGGGCTCGAACCCGGACTCTCAGCCTTGAAAGGGCCGCGTGTTAACCAGTTACACCATGGCGCCAAAAAACACGATTGTGAAAATGAGAAGTGGTAGCGTCAACGGGGATCGAACCCGTACTCTCCGCCTTGAGAGGGCGGCGTGTTAACCAGTTACACCATGACGCCAGAATCAGAGCAGGAAAAACTCTCCTGCAATACCAACAGTATATCAGCTAGGCGGCCTCCGAACGGTCAGCGCGAAGCCGGAAAACTAGCCGCTCAACCGCGCTAAATGCCCAGCTTTTTAACCTCATCGTTGTAGTACTTCCGATAGAGGATGTCCCACTCCTGCGAGCCTTCGACGATGATCTTTCGTTGCGACGCGATCTTCTGACGCGCGGCAGCGTCGATCTTCGTCTCGTCCATCAGGAGTTTCTCCAGAGCCTTGCGTGCCTCCTGCCGGATCGTGTTCCGATCTTCCAGAAAGTCGACCTCCTGGATCTCGGCAAGTGTATCGGCGATCGTATGGGCGAGCTTGTTGAGTTTATCGCGCGAGATTCTCACAGCACCGCCTTGTACTTGCGCGCGAGCTCCATCTTCACCTTCTTGAACATCTCAGGATAGCTCGCGCCCGTCTTTCGCATGTCGTCCTGAAATGCCTCCAGAATGACCCGGACCTCATCGTTGATGCGATCTTCGAGCGACAGTTCCTCGACCATCGCAACCGCGACGCGCTCGCCCACCAGAGCGGGTTTGTCGGTATGGATCATCTTCTCGGCGATGAGATGCTTTACGGTCTGGCGCGCCAGATAGCCGACGTAATCTTTAGAAAAAATCATTGACTTTCCTTCGAATATACCATGCGGCAAACTGCAAGGATCAGGCCCGAACTTCCAGACTGAAACGCCCGTCTGTGCCGCTCCTCCTCGCTTCCGCATGACCATTCCATGTGCGGCGCGGAACGGTTTCTGAGACAATAGATTCCTCATGCAGCCAGACAACCTCATCTCCCTGAAAGACGACATGGTGGCCTTCATCGCCGGCCACGGCATGCGCCGGCTCAACGCCTATGTCACCGAAGACGTTCCTACCGTCATCTTTGAAGAAGAGAATCCCGACGGGTGGAAGGACTTCGTCGAGCACGCCAAGGCTGCAGGGGCGCCGTTCGTCACCATGAGCGAGGTTGTTCTCGAGAAGGCCGACATCGCCATTCTGCTCGATCAGCTTCGCGACCAGACCTTTCCCGACGACTCCGCCGAGGAGATTGAAGACGCGCAGTATCTGGTCAACCACGTCGGCAAAGTTGGCTATCTGCAGCTGGGTTTTGCGCACCAGGGCGTCATGTTCCTCTTCGAAGTCGCGACCGAGTGGTACGACAGCTTCCAAAGCCTTCTGGAGACCGTAACGGAGTTGGGTGGCCTCGTCGTCGAAGACCGCGACGACGAGTAACGTGCAGCTATGTCCTCCGCCCACACTGGGTCGCGAGCATGGAGCGTGCCCGCGATTGATCTCGATGCCGTCGAGAACCTCGCCCGGCAGACCGGATGCCCCACAGTCATCGCCTCGCTGCTGATCTCGCGCGGTATCGTCAACTCTGCCGCCGCTCAAGCCTTCTTTCATCCCACCATCGACGATCTGATCGATCCTCGCCACATGCTCGGCATGGATCTCGCCGTTGCCCGCATCGAAAGAGCCGTCGAACGCTCCGAGCCCATCCTCATCTACGGCGACTATGACGTCGACGGCACCACCGCGACCGTCCTGCTCAAGACCGCCATCGACCGCATCGCCCCCAAAGAGAGGCCTGCCATCGTTACCTACCACGTGCCGCATCGCCTTCGCGAGGGATACGGCATGCAGACCGGAGTTCTCGCAGAGGCCGCCGCAGCCGGCGTTCGCCTCGTCATCAGCGTCGATACCGGAATTCGGGCCTTTGCCGCAGCCGAGGAAGCCAAAGCCCTCGGCATGGACCTGATCGTGACCGACCATCATCTCCCCGACGGCGTCTCCGGCGTTCCCGAAGCGGTCGCCGTCCTCAATCCCGCGCAGGCAAGCTGCCCTTATCCGTTCAAGTCGCTATGCGGAGCCGGCGTCGCATTCAAGCTGGCACACGCACTGCTGGCTGCCGCAGCCGAAGCTCAACCAGACGCCGCCGCTCAGCGATCTACCTTGAAACTCCGCCTGATTCCTTCCTTGCTGAAGCTGGTAGCCATCGCCACCATCGCCGACTCCGTGCCCCTCGAGGGAGAGAACCGCGTCATCACGTCGCTCGGCCTGCGCGAGCTGCGCAACCCGGTCCAGCCGGGCCTTCGCGCGCTGATGCAGATCGCGCAGATTCCATCCGGCCGCGCGCCCACTGCAACCGAAGTCGGATTTCGCCTGGCTCCCCGCATCAACGCCGCCGGACGCATGGACGTCGCCAGCGATGTGGTCGACCTCTTTCTCACCCGGGATGCTCAACGAGCCGCCAGTCTCGCCGAAAAGCTGAACCGCCTCAACGACGACCGGCGCAGCACGGAAGCTCAAGCTTTGCAGGCGATCGAAGAGCAACTGCTGCAGCTCCGGCAGGACCTCGGAGATACACTCGCGCACTGCATCATCCTCGACGATCCGGACTGGCATCGCGGCGTTCTCGGCATCCTCGCCTCACGCGTACTGGATCGCACCGGATGTCCCGCGCTTGTCATCGCCCACCACGATGGCCAGGCACACGGCTCCGGCCGCTCCATCGACGGATTCCATCTGCTCGATGCACTCACAGCGATCCATTCAGCCGAAGACGATGACGTCACTCTCTTCACCCGCTTCGGCGGTCACGCGCACGCCGTCGGATTTTCGCTTCCCTCGGACCTGGTGCCGCTGCTGCGCGAACGCATGACACGCTATAGCGCAATCGCTCTGACCGCATCCCAGCTTCTTCCCCCGCTGCACTGCGACGCCGAAGTGGATCTCTCCGAGCTCACCGCTGACTTCTTCAAATGGCTTACCCGATGCGAGCCCTTCGGCATGGGCAACCGCGAACCGGTCTTCCTCAGCCGCGGCCTTACCTTGACTGCGCCCTTCCGCATCATTAAGGAAAAACACATCTGCCTGCAACTGGAAAAATCAGGCTTCTCGAACCGCTTCAGCGCCCTCGGTTGGAGCCGAGCCATCGACTGGCCCTCTCGATGCGCCGCGCTGTCGCTCCACCAGGGATCGATCGTCGACGCAGCCTATCGCGTAAAAGCCAAATCCGATCCGCAATATCCAGGCATCGAACTCGAGCTCGTCGCTCTAAATCCTTCCGAGCACTTATCGCAAAACTCGAATGAGTGAATGACAGCTTCGTCATCTAGACCGCGCGGCCGCCTCACACGCGCGGAGTGGAGAACACGCTTCTCTATTTCAGACCATGAACCGAAGACCGCCATGGTGGCCACTTTCCCGCTATCCAGCTTAATCAGAACTCTTCCGAAAGAGTTAACAGCGAGTAGCAGCCAAAAACTTCCTGCTTCGTTTCCGGTGCAGCCGCGTCTTATATACTGAAGCCGCCAACTGATGCCAACGACTGAGACAAGACGCCTTTCGCCCCTGATGGTTTGGGGTCTCGTCCTCGCCTTGGTTCTCGTTCTCTTCATCGCATTTCGCGTCTCTACCCGCGACGCGGTCGAGATTCGTGCCGCCGCCGTCGACCGGCAGAATTTGATCAGCTCGGTTTCCACCAATGGCAAAGTTGAGCCGATCGAGCAATATCAGGCGTACGCTCCTGGCCCGGGTACAGTCGCAAAGGTGTACGTGACCGTCGGCCAGAAGGTGAAGAAGGGTGATCTGCTGATCAAGCTCGATGACGCGGGGGCCGTCGCGCGTCTTGCCAGCGCCAACGCCGCGCTCAGTACCGCCCAGGCCAATCTTCAGGATCTCAATCAGGGCGGATCACAGGACGAACGCATCACGCTCAACGGCGATATCAGCAGGATGCAGGCACAGAAGCAGCATGCGGCGAGTGATGTCGCGGCACTCCAGCAACTGGAGCAGCAAGGTGCAGCCTCCGCCAGCGAAGTCGCCGCGGCCCAGCAGCGTCTGCAGACCATAATCGCCTCTCTCCAGAGCCTGCAAATGCGCCATACGCAACGCTACAGCGAATCGGACCGCGCCAGGTCGCACGCGCAACTCGAAGATGCAAAGGCCGCGGTCGCCTCAGCTCAGAGCAGCTATGCGGGAGACAACATTCGCGCGCCGATTCCTGGCACCGTCTACTCCATTCCTGTTTCCACCTACGACTACGTTCCAGCAGGCGAGAACCTGCTCGACCTCGCCGACCTGAACCGCATCCAGGTTCGCGCCTACTTCGACGAGCCCGAGATCGGCAAACTCGCCGTCGGCCAGGCCGTGAAGATCGTCTGGGACGCGAAGCCCACGCAGACCTGGCACGGACATATCAGCCGCGCCCCCTCCTCGGTCATCACCTATGGCACCCGCAATGTAGGGGAGTGCCTGATCACCGTCGATGACGCACGCGGCGACCTGCTGCCAAATACCAACGTCGTCGTGACCGTCACCACCTCGCAGCGCTTCAACACCCTCAGCATCCCGCGCGAAGCGCTCCACACCGACGGCGGCGACTTCGTGTTCAGAATCGTTGCCAACAAGCTCGTCCGTACGCCCATTCAGGTGGGCGTCGTGAACCTCACGCGGGTAGAGGTTCTGTCTGGATTGACAGAAAAAGACACGGTCGCCCTGAACGCCACGAACAATCGCGAGCTCACCAATGGGCTACCTGTCAAAATCCTCGACTAGCATGTCCCTTCCCTCTGCCTCTCAAACCCGTGCGAGCGCATTCGTCCTGCTTGTGTTCTGCCTTGCTCTGCTCTGCCCCCCTAGGGCGGTGTTCGCCGATACGGCCCAGGCAGGCCTTCTACTCCAGCAGGGCCGGGTCGATGAAGCCGCCGCTTCCCTCAATGCAACCCTCGCCGTCCAGCCGGCCGACAGCCGCTCCCGGCAGCTTTTGTGCAGAATCTACTATGCGCAGGATCTCGCAAACGCCGCGATCCATCAGTGCGAGCTGGCCGTATCGGCCGATCCAGAAGACAGCAGCAACCAGATGTGGCTGGCCCGGGCCTATGGACTCGAAGCGTCAAGAGCGAACCCTTTCACCGCGCTGCGGCTCGCAAAGAAGGTTCGCGCAGGGTTCGAACGCGCCGTTCAACTCGATCCCTCCAACGTCCACGCGATGAGCGACCTCGGCGAATACTACGTCGCCGCTCCCGCCATCGTAGGCGGCGGATTGGACAAGGCACAGCTGCTCGCGGCCAGAATGCAACCTGACTTCCCGGCCCAGGCCCACCGGCTGCTTGCACTCATCGCAGAGAAACGAAATGACAATGCCGCAGCCGAGGCCGAGTTCAAAGCCGCAGTCGCCGCAGGCCATACGCCCGAGGCATACATTGACCTCGGACACTTTTACCAGCGCCGCCAGCAGAAAGATGAAATGCTCGGAGCTCTTCATGCCGCCATCGCCTCCGACCGGCGCAAAGACGCGGCTCTGGTCGACGCGGCCAGCATCCTGACCGCGTCCCGCACAGCTCCCGAGCTCGCCGAAGACCTTCTTCGCACCTATCTCGCATCGTCCGCCAAGTCCGACGCCGCGCCCGCATTCAAAGTGCATCTGCAACTCGGCAATCTCCTTGCTCAAAACGGCGACGCCGCCGGAGCACGCCACGAGTACCAATCCGCCCTCGCGCTGGCACCCAACTATGCACCCGCACGCAGAGCGACCCAGGGCTCCTGAGGTAAAAGCGATACCATGTTCGTTAGCCAGTCTCAAGGAATCTGTCAGCAAGTATGAACCTCCCTCTTCGTAGACTCATCGTCTGTTGCGCGCTCGTCTGCGCCGGAGCACCCTGCTTCGCCCAGCTATCGTTCACCACGGCGATCGATCTTTCCTTGAAGAGCAACCCCAAGGTTCTGATGGCGCAGGCAGACGTAACCAAGGCCCGCGCGACCCTCGCCGAGCTCCGCGATGCCTACATCCCCAACTTCGTCGGAGGCACAGGCTTAGGACCGCCGTCCTATGGTTTCCCGCTCGGTCAACCCACACTCTTCAGCTTTACCGCGCAATCGCTGGTCTTCAGCTACTCCCAACGGGACTACATCCGCGCCGCTCAGGCCGCTATCGACGCGGCCAATTTGAGCCTCAAAGACGCCCGCGACGGTGTTGTCGAAGACACCGCCATCACCTACCTTGCACTCGATCGCGACCTCCAGCGCCAGGCCGCCCTGCGCGAGCAGCAGGGTTACGCCGACCGCCTCGTCAGCATCGTTCAGCAGCGTCTCGATGCAGGCCAGGACACCGCAATCGAGCTCACCACAGCCCGGCTCTCCGCCGCCCGGATCCGCCTCTCCGTCCTGCGTGCCGAAGACGAAACCTCGACCGACCAGGCCCACCTGGCCCGGCTCATTGGCCTGCCCGCGCGCGGCCTCGGCGTATCGAGCAGCAGCGTCCCAGCTTTCACCGAGCCGTCCTCCTCCGAAGTAGACGCCCCGTCCCCCGCCACCAGCCCCGCCGTGCTGTCCGCATACGCTAACGCCAGGGCGAAGCAGGAGACAGCCTTTGCCGAAGCTCGCTACCTCTGGCGTCCGCAGGTCTTCTTCGCCGGCCAGTACAACCGCTTTGCCACCTTCAACAACTACCAGGCCTATTACCTCCACTTCCAGCAGAACAACGCGGCCGTCGGCATCCAGATCAACATTCCCTTCTTCGATCAGGCGCACCGGGCCAAAGCCCAGGAGGCCGCCGCCGACGCATCCCGCTCCCTCCACGAAGCCGACCTCAGCCGCGACCAATTCTTCGACAGCCAGCTCCGCGCCCACCACACCTCGGCTGAACTCTCAGCCCGCGCCGAGATCGCCAGCCTCGACGACCAGCTCGCCCAGCAGCAGCTCGACATCCTCCTCGTTCAGTTAAAGTCCGGCACCGGCAACGGAGCCGGCCCGCAGATGTCCCCCAAGGACGAGCAGAACTCCCGCATCGCCGAGCGCGAGAAGTTCGTCGCCGTCCTTAACGCCCGCTTCGAAGCCGCCCAGGCCCAGATCGAATTCATGCGCCAGTCCGGCGATCTGGACACATGGATCTCCTCCGCCACCAAACCCCAGTCAACCGTCACCGTCCAACCCTGAACATCCTCGTTCCGCCCTGGCCTACCTCAAGGAAATGAACAAATTGGCTGTTCTCAGACAACGCGCGGAACCACATCAGCTATGCGAGAAAAGCCGCCACAACCCGTAACTGAATGGTAAAATTGAGCTAACGATGAAGCCTCTCAAAACGCTCTTCCTCAACCCGCCCTCCTTTGAAAAGTTTGACGGTGGCGCCAGCTCCAGATGGCCCGCAACCCGCGAGATCGAGTCCTACTGGTATCCGGTCTGGCTCACCTATCCCGCAGGCATGCTGGAGGGCTCCCGTCTCGTCGACGCTCCGCCCCACCACATCAAGTGGATGGAGGTCGTCGACATCCTCAAGGACTACGAGTTCCTGGTCCTCTTCACCAGTACCATGGGTTGGGACGGCGACCAGAAGATGGCCGAAGTCATCAAGCAGACCTATCCCGCCATCAAGATCGCCTTCGTCGGCCCTCCCGTCACCACCTCCCCCGAAAAGGCCCTCAACGAGTGCCCCGCCATCGACTTCATCTGCCGCCGCGAGTTCGACTTCTCCGTCGTCGAATATGCCAACGGCAAGCCTCTCAATGAGATCCTCGGCATCTCCTACAAGGACGCCTCAGGCGCCATCCAGCACAACCCCGACCGCCCCCAGGTCACGCCCGAGCAGCTCGACGAGATGCCCTGGGCCACCGAGATCTATCATCGCGACCTCGACGTCACCAAGTACAGCGTCCCCTTCCTGCTGCACCCTTACGTCGCCCTCTACTCCACCCGCGGCTGCCCCGCCCAATGTACCTTCTGCCTCTGGCCCCAGACCCTCAGCGGCCACGCCTGGCGCAAACGGTCTACAGATGATGTGGCGGCCGAGATGGCCAACGCCAAGAAGCTCTTCCCCCACGTCAAGGAGTTCTTCTTCGACGACGACACCTTCAACATCCAGAAGGCCCGCACCATCGAGCTCTGCGAAAAACTCAAGCCCCTCGGCCTCACCTGGTCCTGCACCTCGCGCGTCACCACCGACTACGACACCCTCAAAGCCATGAAGGAAGCCGGCTGCCGTCTCCTCATCGTAGGCTACGAGTCCGGCGACCCCCAGATCCTCAAAAACATCAAAAAAGGCGCCACCGTCCAGCGGGCCCTCGACTTCCAGCGCGACTGCCACAAGCTCGGCCTCGTCGTCCACGGTGACTTCATCCTCGGCCTCCCCGGCGAGACCCGCGAGTCCATCCGCAACACCATCGACTTCGCCAAGCAGCTCGACTGCGAGACCATCCAGGTCTCCATCGCCCACGCCTTCCCCGGCACCGAGTTCTTCGACTTCGCCAAAGACAACGGCTTCATCACCAACGAAGCCATGTCCGACGAGGGCGGCCACCAGATGGCCCACATCGAGTACCCCGGCCTCCCCGTCGAGTACGTCATGGAGATGGTCCACAAGTTCTACGACGAATACTACTTCCGCCCCAAGGCCGCCTTCCGCGTCGTCTGGCAGGCCATCGTCAACCGCGACGTCCCCCGCCTCTACACCGAAGCCAGATCCTTCATGTCCCTCCGAGCCCAGCGCAACAAAGCCGTCCGCGCCGTCAAGGAAGCCAATGCCGCCAAGGCCCAGGAATCCGTCAGCATGAACGCATAACCACTGCTGCAATCCAATCAGCAAATCAAAGGCGGAACAGCTCATCCCTGTTCCGCCTTTGCTATGTCCGTCTATTTGGAGGGTCCGCCAAACAGTGACCGCTGGCAGGGGGCCCGCGTTACCCTCTATTGATATGACGCAGGGCACTTTGTCGCATATTCACCATTACGTTCCTGAGTGGTATCAGAGACGCTTCCTCGCGCCGGGCGGACGCGAACTTTACCGCCTAGACCTAAATCCGCAACGCGTCCAAACCCCTAACGGAAAGAGCTACTGCCCACGAGCATGTTTGCGACGGCCACCCTCAAGGTGCTTTTGTACGAAGGATCTCTATACGCTCCGATTCGGGCGTGTTGAGACGGACACTATCGAGCGCCATTTCTTCGGCGCTGTTGATAGAGACGGGGAGCGTGCTGTTGATGTATTCGCCGGATTGATTGGCTTCACACCCCAAATAAGTGAAGCATTCAAACCGCTCTTGTACTACATGGGGGCGCAACGATTCCGTACACCGAGAGGATTGGATTGGCTGCGTAAGTCCTCAAAGCAGGATCCGCAAAGTGTTCTGCTCCTGCTCACACAGATGTTTAAAGCGCACTCGACCATGTGGACTGAAGGAGCATGGGAAGTAGTGTGCGCGGACGACACTGAGACCAAATTCATAGTTTCCGATTCGCCCGTGACTTTCTATAACCAGGTCCTACCGCCCTCGCTCAGCCGTTATCCTGGAACCGAAGAACTGGATAAAGTCGCCACCAGGACGATCTTCCCTTTGAGTCTCAAGCGCTGCTTGATAGTCACACATGCTCAATACGTCCGAGCACCTAAAGCGAAGCCATTGACTGTGCGGACCAATGCACGTTCGTTCGAACTGGCGATGTTCAAGTTCACCGACATTCAGATTGCCCGACAACTGAGTGATGACGAGGTGAAGCGCATCAATTTCATTCTCAAGAGGGCGGCGACCAAATACATCGCAGCCGGGCGGGAGGAATGGCTTCATCCAGAGGTGGGAAATCCCGGCTTCGGCTGGGCAAACGTCGATAACGACTGGTTCCTTATGCCGAACCCGTGGCGGGTTGGATTTATGAGCGAGATCAGGTGGGGCGATAAGAATGGAAGATCCTGGAGCCTGGATGCTTACGGCCGCAACCCGTATAACCCCAAATACCGTGACCGCCTGCAGCATGACCGCGAGTGGGTGAGCGCACAGCAAGCCAAGTGGGAATGGGCGAAGAAGCGCGGCACATCACCGCGATCAAGAACGATGGAACCTCGGGACGAAATCCACGACAAGATCATCGATGACTACTTGGCCACTCTTCCAAAGGGTAAGCGCAAAAGCTCTTGACCTCCACCATACGGAGCTCTGCGAAGCCTTCAGCTTGGAGAGCGGATCGCCGCGACGACGCTTCCTACCACTTACCGGTAATCATCCCCAAGACTGCCCGCAACTCAGTCTCGGGAACGATTCTAATAGTGGTCCCAAGTACCGGCACGACTTCGTCAACCGATCTCGTAGTCGGGCTTTCTGCCCACATCGCCGCTGCACCTTGTATAGCGCCGAAATTCCCATTCGGCAGTTCCTTGAAATTCTCAATGACGACGTAAGTTTCGGTGTCCAGTTTTCTCATGCTCAGAGTCTAGATTGTGATCCAGGAATCTCAATGCTGGTTAGCCAAGCACTGGCGGGCGGCCCATATCTAAACCTTCCTCAAATCGGGTGCCACATGTCTCGCCTCTGAGACATGGGTTTTCGCGCCGGCTTGGAGCAGGCGCCAGAAGAAGTACGACATTGCCCAGAGAACGCCGGTTCCCCCCCGCCGCTGGCAGCAGCTGCACGCGCACTGCACAAGATGCTCAGGAATCCGTCAGCATGAACGCCTGACCCTCAGCCATCGAGCTATTCAATCGAAGGCGGAACAGCCAACACTGTTCCGCCTTTGTCTTGCGCGGGACCAAACTCATCTCAAAGCAAGTCGCCATCGTAAGTCTGTGCTCCGCCGTGGTGGTGGCGCAATCATGCTCCGTTGCATTGGCGACGACGGTGCCCGATATAATGCCCGCATGTACACGCCACAGGCTGGAATTTTCGCCCTTGGAACCTCTTCTCATGCGTACCTGGAGTTCGATCTTCTCGACGCGAAGAAATGCCAGGAGTTCGCCTCTACCATCTCCGCGATCCATGAACCACGTACCACCACCGGGGGAGTGAACTTCGTCATCGGCTTTCGTCCTGAGCTCTGGCGCGATATCGATCCAGAGGACGCCCCTCAGGGCGTCGAGGGCTTCAACAAAGAGATTCAGGGCATAGAAGGATTCGTTATGCCAGCCACGCAACATGATGCCCTCATATGGCTGTCCGGCAGTACGTATGACGTTATCTTCGATATGGCCCGCTCGATCATCCATGACCTCGCGGGCCAGGCCTCGCTAGCCGAAGAGACCTCGAGTTGGCCGTATCGGCACGATCGCGACCTTACCGGCTTTATCGATGGCTCGGAAAATCCAACACTGCTTGACGCTCCCATGGACGCTCTCCTGCCCGAAGGTGTGCCCGGCGCTGCCGGCTCAGTCCTGTTGCTGCAAAAGTGGAAGCACAAGGTTGCTGAGTGGGAGGCTTTGCCCGTCGATCAGCAGGAGCGCATCATGGGGCGCACCAAGCTCGACAGCACTGAACTCGAAGACAAGCCATCGGACTCGCATGTCGCTCGCACCGATCAGGACGAGTTTGGGAATATCTTCCGTCGCAACATGCCCTACGGAAGCGTCGATGACCATGGCACCGTGTTCGTCGGATTCAGCGCGGACCAGAAGCGGCTCTCCACAATGCTCGATAGTATGGCGGGCCTCGTCACCGGCACGCGCGATGCGCTCACCCGCTATACGCAGCCGCTCACCGGCTCCTACTACTTCGTGCCGTCCGTCGAGAGTCTGCGGCGCTTACGCTAATCCATCCACACCAACGCCACCGCTTCTAACCTTTGGAACCTGTCTCAAGACGATGGCAGATCGAAGCGAAGTCGGCATTTCGGAGTCGCACGGTATCAGCCATTACCCATCCTTGCTCCTCCCATACCATCACCTGCCGGTGACTCCTCCTGGCCTGCGATAAACTGGAGCCATACACTCCTCTGACAAAAAACGGCTCTCGTCGTCTCCGTCCGCTCCCTCGGCATACACCTTTCGGCGTCTCCTCTCGGCATGAAGCACACCCTCACACCCCAGCGCTATCTCATCCTGCTCGCCGTCGTGCTTACCGCCTCCTGCGGCGACGTACTGCTCTCGCACGGCATGTCGCAGATTGGCCCGGTCTCCCTGCATAACCTCGGCCTGCTTCTCACTGCCCTCAAAAACCCCTGGGTCCTCGCCGGCATCGCGCTGCTGCTCGGCTTCTTCGCCAGCTATCTCACCGCGCTCAGTTGGGCCGACCTCACCTTCGTCCTTCCCTCCACCGCCGTCAGCTACGTCATCGTCGCGCTCCTCTCCCGCTTCTGGCTGCACGAGCACATCTCGATCTACCGCTGGCTTGGCATTCTGCTCATCGTCTGCGGAGTCGGCTTCGTCGCCAACGGCCCATCTCTCACCGAGCACCCCGACCCGGCACTCGCAGCCCAGCCCCCCAGCGACGCCAGAGAAGCCGGAATCTCCAGATGACCCACGCCGGACCCATCGAAACCTGGACCACCATCGCCGCCGTCGCCGGCACCGCCATCGCAGGCGACGTCCTCACCGCCGGGGCCATGCGCCGCATCGGCGACCTCGACGACATCCGCGCCCACTCGGGCATCGCAGGAGCCATCCGGGCCGTCACCGGAAGCCCCATGTTTCTCCTCGGCGTCCTCTCCATGGCTCTCAGCTTCTTCACCCTGCTCTTCACCCTGAGCAACGTTGACGTCTCCCTCGCCGCCCCCGCCAGCGCCTCGCTCACCTACATCGGCAACGCCGCCGCCGCACGGTTCTTCCTCAAGGAAAACGTAGACCGCCGCCGGTGGATCGCCGCCGTCTTCGTCTGCATAGGCGTCGCCCTCCTCACTCGTTAGCCTCAGCAAGTCTGAGGGTTGCGTCCTCAGCGACAGTCCGGAAAATCCTGTCAAGCCCTAAACAGCAAATCCCCAATAAGGACGGGCCTTATTGAGTGGCGTAGTAGTTTCCTCTGATCTGCTAAATAGAGCTACAGCAGAAAATCTGAAGCCACTCGCCCGCTCCATCCAGCGCATCGCCTTCCTTCGACAACAATCGTCGATAAGCCCTCGGAGGCTGCATAAACCGCTGCGGCGAGGCCTGCTGGACCAGCCCCGACAACGGCAACGTCATAGATTGTATGAGGTTCCGGTCGCTCAGTAATACCGCAGATTGTCAGCGAGGTCGCAGATAGTAGGACGAACCAGGACACGACCGTCCAGAAGCTCGACCTGTGGCGTCTCTGTCGCGGCCAGGCCTTTGCCGGTATTATCGTTTGTTGGCAACTCTTCTACCTGGTGGGGATAGTGGTTACGAACTAAAAAAACGACGGAGATGTAGTAGATCCGGATCGGCCTACGCACGACCCGTCGTTGAGCCATAAACGGCCTCTTGGCTTCTGCTTCTTTGGAACTTTCAGCCCCTCGCGACGCCAGATCCTCTCCACCCGATCCTTGCCGACGTTCCAGCCTGCTCGTCGCAAGAGTGCTGTGATGCGTCGATACCCATAGCGCCCATACTGGCTGGCCAGAGTCACGATCGCCCGGGTGAGTTCATCTTCATCGTCCCGCTGTGTCGGTCGGTAGCGTTGCGTACCGCGTGGCTGTTTCACCACCAGGCACGCACGTCGCTCGCTCAGACCATGTGCTTCACGCGCATGGCTCACCGCACAACGACGCCGTTCAGGGCTTAGAAGTTTCCCTCCGCGATGTCCTTCAACACCAGCTTCTCAAGGCTCAGGTTCGCCACCAGACGCTTCAGCTTCGCGTTCTCAACCTCCAACTCCTTCAGCCGTCGAGCCTGGTCGACCTTCAATCCACCAAACTCCCGACGCCAACGGTAGTAGGTCTGTTCCACGATCTCGGCTTCTTTACACGCCTGCGGCAACGTCTTGCCGTTCGCCATGTTTTAGACTGGTTTGGCGCAGCTGAGTTCTTTGTGGAGGGTCGTTTTGGCCCTTCCGCGCAGTTTCAGGCGCAGTCCCGCCTGCTGCTTAGGCAGGTTGTTGTGCGATCAGCCGTGGCAGCCTCAGCAGGTTGTGGGCCGCACAACTGAAGACGAATACCCAGTCCACTTTATGCAGGCCGCGCACCTTCACCTGGCGCACCGGCCCGGTCTGCTTCAGCCAGCCGAAGCCCTTCTCGACCAGCCAGCGGCAGCTCAGGCTGATCGCGTAGCCTGCGTGCCGCGTCGTCCTGCCGTCCAGGTTCGAGCGACGGCCTCTGTCGTTCCTGCTGATATGCGGCGTGACGTTCAGCTTGCGCGCCGCGGCCACGAACTGGCGGTCGTCGTAGGCCTTGTCCGCGCCGACCGTGGTGCGCCGTAAGCTGCCCTCCTGCTTCCCGGCCAGCATCAGCAGCGCGGCCTCGCGCTCGGCGTAGCCGTCAGCCTGAGTGACCATCGCAGCGGCGATCAGGCCGTTGCGATTTTCCACCAGCGCATGGCCCAGGTAGGCCAGATGCGACTCCTTGCCGTAGCTCTTCCTGTACAGCCGGGCGTCCGGATCGGTGGTCGATCGATGCGTGTCGTTGCAGCGCTTGTCCGCGTGGAAGTTCGTGCCGTCGCCGTCCGAGCCGTCCTTGCGGCGGAAGCTCTTCTGCGACGCCCAGGCCTGGATCAGAGTCCCATCCACGGTGAAGTGCTCGTCGGACATAAAACGCTTCGCCTGCTGGTTCACAGCGGCGAAGAACTGCTGCGCCACGTCGGAGGTCAGGAGGCGATCCCGGTTCTTGGAAAACACCGCGTGGTTCCACACCGCGTCGTCCATGCCCAGGCCCACAAACCACCGGAACAGCAGGTTATAGTCCAACTGCTCCACCAACTGCCGCTCCGAGCGCACCGAGTAAAACGCCTGCAACAGCAGCGCCCGCAACACATACTCCGGCGCGATCGAAGGCCGGCCTGAAGCCGACTACAGACTCTCGAACTCCTGACTCAACGAGCGCAGCACCCCATCCGTCAGCCGCCGAATCTCGCGCAGAGGATGATCCTGCGGTACCCGCTGCTCCAACCTCACATAGCTGAACATCCCGTCCTGTACCCGCTCGTCTCCACGCATACCCCAGTAGACGAACCACACCCCAAGAAAGTCTTAAATTGCAGAAACACTGGAACCTATTTCAACAAGCTCCGCAACCGCGCAGATACACTCAAGTGAAGCATGAGTGTCGCGAAGGCGAGCAGATGAAGCCCTTTGAGGGTTGTGTCGAGCCGTTCGTAGTCTCTAGCGAGTCTGCGGAAGCGAGCGGTCCATGCGAATCTTCGTTCTACGACCCATCTTCTTCGCAGCAGCACGAAGCCACGCTTTGCTTCGGTGTGTTTGACGACCTGCAACTGGATGCCATGCTGGGTCGCCGCATCGGCTGCAGTCTGCCCCGTGTAGCCCTGATCGACGTAGGCCAACTCAACGCTGCGCCCAGTGATCTGCTGGACCTACTTCGGCCAGATTGATTTCGATGACTTCATTGACTATCCCCGTCATGCCAATCCCATCCAAGACAACGCCAAAGAGTTCTACCTCGATCTCGGCGGACACGACCGCCGCATGCACCTTCGAGCCCTTGCGTCGCTTGGCGCCGTCGTACCCTGCCCGCGCTCCCGACTCCGGCGTCGACTGCAGCGTGCGGCTGTCCACGATCATCGCCGTTGGCTGTGGCTTGCGCCCGGCAAACTCGCGCAACAGCGAACGCACATCCTCCACCAAGATCTCGAAGACTCCGGCCCGCATCCAACGCCGTGTCTGCTGATAAACCGCCGTCCGCGGCGGCAGGTCGCCCGGCATGAAGCGCCACTGGTTGCCGGTGCGCACGATGTAGCGAAGACCGTTGAACCCCGCCCGCAACGAGTGCTCGCGCTGCGGCGCATCCTCCCGGCACAACGTCAGATACGGGGACACAAAAGCCCACTCCTCGTCGCTCACATCGCTCGGATAATTCGTCTGATACTGCTTCTCCATCTCTCTATGCTCATAGCGAAAAAGACAGACGTCCCATCCGTTTGATCAATAGGAGTAGAAGTTAACAACAGCCTCTAGGACAATGGCCCCCCGCACGGAAAGCCTAGCAGGGCGTTTCGGCTTCACTCAAGAGGCCAGGAACAACCAAATCTCAAACCGCACACATGCAAATCGATCCTGCATGAGAAGGAATCACTGATGTTGACATCCAGCGCAGCGCTCGTATCGATGCCGCGCCTGCGACGCCTCCGGTCGTGACAAACGCTACATGATCGTTCACCATTGAGTACCCCTCACATCCGTCACAAGCCTGATGCTTTCACTTTGCCCTGGCTGTCATGCCAAGACCACCGAAGGCAGTGCTCTCCGCCATGCCGCCGCTGCTGCCGGAACTGTGGCGCGAGCAGCATCCCAAAGGCCACGAACAGAAGCAGTTCGACTTCAGCTCAAAGAAGCTGCCGCGAAACTGGTCCCACTCTTCAGAGATGAAAAGTACTGGCGCTGTAGCGCTCGGCGATGTCACAAGGAAACAACCGATCCCCCGTCTGGTGACGGCGAATGAAGTTGCTCACGCTATACTGTTGCTTATTCAAAATGAAACGATTATGGGTTGAGACGATCCACGTCGATTGTGGAGCACGGCTGGTCTAACGCTTCACTGTTACCGATCGCTTATTTTGGGGAACCATAAGCCATCCAGAGTCGTCTAGTTCGACAACCGGTTGTTCTCGCTTAGCCGTCTGCATGGGTGAAGTCGGTAAGCAGTTTGGGATCAGCGTTGGAACATCATTAGAGGAATAAAGGTTGATGCGCGAACTAGAGTTTGTACCAGATTGATGTATTTACGGACGAGCCTTTTGCAGGCAATCAACTCGCCGTATTTCTAGACGGCGGCGATTTGCTTGCTTCAGAGATGCAAAAGATTGCACGCGAGATGAATTTCTCTGAGAGCACCTTCGTCTTGCCACCCCGCTCACCTCGCAGCCATGGCCAACTTCGTATCTTCACGACGACCAAGGAAATGCCAATGGCTGGGCACCCTGTTGTGGGGTCGGCTCTCGTACTTCTCAAGTCCAAGAAGCTGCATGCGGGACAGAATATACTCGATCTCGCAATTGGACCCGTTGAAATTTTTATTGAGGAAGATCACGAGAAAGCCGCTGTGGTCTGGATGAACCAAGGGGCAGCAAGCTTCGGCGCTACCTGGTCTGACCGTGAAGGACTCGCCAGAGCTCTGGGGCTCATGCCGGGTGATATCCCGGAAGGTCTTCCTGTTCAGGTTGTCTCGACGGGCGTTCCTTACCTCATTGTGCCCGTTCGCAATTTGCGCGTCTTAAGGCAGGCACGCTGCGATCCTGGTGCACTGCGGTCCTTTCTAGTCGGGCACGAGAGTCTCTGCTTGTATCTTTTCGCATTGGGTCCAAAGGGATTTCGTGCCCGAATGTTCGACCCCACACCCAACGAACTACCCGAAGATCCCGCAAGGGGGTCTGCTGCGGGACCACTCGTTGCATACGCAGCCCATTATCGGGTGAGCTCCGGTACAGAAATGGTGATTGAACAGGGCATAGAAATGGGCCGCCCTAGCCTTATCCTTGCCCGAACGCAAGGAGTTGGTGATTTTCAGAGCGTGACAATTGGCGGAACGGGACGAGTCGTGGGCGAAGGTCGCATCTTTCTCGATTAGAAACACAATCCCTTTGCGATAATGATGAGTGCTGAGAAGGGTTGGTTCCATCGCCAAACATTCAGAGGCTCTCCATATGGTGTGCTGCCAGGCTTCAAGAGCCGAAACCATGGCGCGTTGGTAAACATCGGATCCGTTATTGGCTTCGATGGCTATCCCTATGCAGCGATCTATGGTGGGACCAAGGCGTACGTCCAGAACCTGACGACGGCCCTACAGGCTGAGATGAGCAGCACAAATGTTGTGGTGCAGCTCGTTGCGCCGGCAGCTACGGTCTCTGAGATCTGGGATGTGCAAGGATTCCCCTTATCCAACGTGGATCCCAGCATCCTGATGTCTACTGAGGACATGGTGGATGCAGCGCTTGTCGGCTGGAGCGGAAAGAAAAAGTCACGGCACCGTCCGACCAGGACAATGCGGCCGTGATCAATTATTTCGATGCTGCGTCAGCACTCTTCGGAGCGTCGCAGCAGTCCGGCAAACCGGCACTACGATACACAAATTAGCCAGATATGCGGAGTCGGGATGTACCGGCTCCGCATATAGCTGCTTGAGCAAACATCCCCCGGCGAAAGACAGGCTGAACACGCGCTGGGAAGCTGAAACATCCGTACCGATTGTCGGGTGAATACTTGGTCGGTCGTGCCCCCTTAACTCCGTTCCCTAGTCGCTGTTCGCTCGATTTGTCAGGATCGCACCCGCGATGAGACGGAAAGATGGCGAAACAGTAGCCCGGCCTGGGGAATCGCCTGGCTCAATTCATCCTTCGATTCGCACGCTTGGACTGGATGATGCGATGCTTAGGCAAAGAAACGGAATCATGTTGAGCTAAGCGTTGTTGTGAGATGGCCTCTTTGAGAGGGTGGGGCCAAGTGGTATAGGGGTACGGCAAGCGGTTATCTCCAAGCTGTTCTGCTACTGTTTGTTACTTTCACTGTTCAAGAGGCAACTGACCCAGATACAGAATGTGCTTCTGCGCTCGTTGCACCTCTCCGGCTTTACTAAGGTCGGCAACAACCTTCGTGACTCTGTTCCCATAACGAGCTTGAAGCCGAGTCGCCAGTTCGGAGAGGCGATCCGTTCTGCGCGCAACGAGAAAAAGATCGAACCCCCGTTTTGCCAGCCGCTCCGTGTATTGGAGTCCGATCCCTGACGACGCTCCTGTTACTACTGCAGTCCCTGTTGTTTGTTCTGTCATCTTCTAGTCCTGCCTTCTTTTTGAACTTCATGAGCAATTGTGAAGCTGCTATTGAGCGCCGACTCTAACTTGGCATCGGACGCCGTGGATGTGGCCTGTAAGAAGTTAGCTGCGAGATGGGATGCGCCCCATTCCGCGAGGTCGTCCAGCAAAGAGATCAGAGGCTCTCGTATGGAATCTGTGAGCGTGTATTCAACATGCAGTACGGAACCGCTGAGGTCTCGTCTTAGGATGATTTGAGAGGCTTCCAAGAAACGTAGCCTTGCTGTAAGAGCTTTCTTAGACGCCAGCGGTATCTCACGTCTAAGCTCGCTGAAACGCACCGGACGTTCACGGATGGCACAGAGAAGCTCTACTGTCCATTTACCCTGCAACAGCTCAGCGACGATTGAAACTCTCTTGGTGTAGGCAATATCCAAGTTGCGATCAAGATCTGCTCATACTATTTCTCGTGAGTAATTAGTTTCGCCTCATCCTTGAGAGCAAGCCCCTAGGGAGACTCTGCGCAGGCGGCTAATTTGACGTTATCGGTGAACGGCTTGAGTCGGCCGCCAGTTTGTTGCGATACTGCCGTTCTTTAGTTGGGTTTTGGGCGGGGTGTGCGCTGTGTTGAAG
>Ga0080006_1102280_pt1 | contig 27045 bp, 24 predicted proteins | sample RS3BMetagenome_FD_69209 | JGI IMG/M metagenome (GOLD analysis project Ga0080006, IMG submission 69209) | Ferric oxide microbial mat and aquatic microbial communities from Rainbow Spring, Yellowstone National Park, USA - RS3B (SPADES... ...
CGACGGCAAGCTACAAGAGAGGAGCGACACGACGGCGATCGGAGCACCCGACATCGACACCGAAGACGGGTCCGTCGCCGCCTGAGTGAGATTTCACGTCCACAACTCTTGACAATGACTCTGTGGTTGGCGAACATCGCGCTGAACGCTGCCGAGGTTCCCTGTGCGGCGAAGGCGTTCTGGACCGTCCCGATGACGGCGGCCGGAGGCTGACCTGCGGTGAGGGCGGCCCGAGCGTTCTTCGAGCCACGCCGGTTGTCGGTGCCGTAGCCCCACGCCATCGCCGCTATCAGAAGGTCGATCGGGTTCCCAGTTGCGTAGCCGAAGACGAAACGACGCCGGATGAGGTTGTGTGCGGTCATCTCTTGGGCGAGCAATTGAAGCATTGCCGGGTTGGGAAGCGGAGGGTTCGTGGCCCACTCCTTCTGCCACGGTGTCGGATTCCATCTCGCGGGCTGACTGTCCATGACCCAGGCGGGGGAGGTTGAGGCGATCACGGCGTCGACGGCAGGTTGAACCTGGGAGTTCAGAGCGTATGGCATTCGACCTCCTGATTGGTGGAGGTCACGGTTGCGGTGAGCCTGCCGACGGGACAGAGGGGGCAAGCGCCATCTCATTCTTGATGAGGTCGCGAGCTATGAATCTCAGCACCGGGATGATTTCCCGGCACTTCCCAACGTCGGCGAAATAGTCAGCGAGTAGGAGGTCCATTCCCGGAGTGATGTGGGCGACAGCGTTTCTGATCGTGTCCCGGCTGTCGTCCATCACCTCGCGGTATGCCTTTCCCAGGTACGGACGGAACCGTTCCAATGACCACTCGAGCTGGTCAGGCAGATCCGCCTCGTTCGTCGGCACAAGCCTGTCGAGAGGGTCCGATGGTGGAGTGCTTCCAGCCCTCACCATGGTCCGCTCTCGCTTCGTGTGGAACGTCCTCACCCCCTCCAGCACCTTCCAGAAACAGAGGCACTGGTAGGTTGGCGAGGTGGAGTTGAGTCCCTCCCGGTACGAAGCGAGGATGGGACGTAGTTCAACGGTCGTGTAGCCCTGGACGGCAGGGACGACGCGGACCTTCCCCATCATCGTGGCGGCGATGTGCTGGACGCTCGTTGCCTCCTCGATGATGACCGTGGCTTTGACCTCCAAAGGCACGTCGGCCTCGAACGCCAAAACGCTCAATTGCGGCATCAAGATGTCGTAGGCCGCCGCCTCCGCTTCGGCGAAACTCTTAGCCACCACGGAGGTCCCGATCCGGGCAAGGCGACCGTTGGCGTTCTTGAGAATGGCTAGCGACTCCGGGAGATTGTCGGGAGCGCCCCCGACGGTGATCATGTAGCGGTCCACGTTCCCCGGCACTCCCAGCAGCGAGTCCCCGGAGTCCATCAACTGCGGGACGTGGAGGTCGTTGATAACGCTGCTCATTCCGGGGATGCCCAGGATGAACGTGACCACATACCTCCCGGGCGAACCGCCGGGTGGGTCCTCGGGCCGTCCAGGAAAGATGGGAACCACGATGTACCGGACGAACTCACTCACATCAGGACGGGGGAGTTGAATCGAGACCGGCTTGTCCGCCGCCGTCTTCTTCTTCGGCGTAGGTCCCTTCTTTCGCTTCGCCATGGTGCCCTTACAGCTTGTCCCCGAGCGGATGCTCGCCAAGCTGCTCGGCGATGCTCATGAATTGCTCCGGGGGAGCGGGGTCGACTCCTACCCCGGCCCGCTTGAGGACGAGGTCGAACAGGGGGTCGCCGAAGCTAAGGAGGCGCACCTCGGGGGAGTTCTCGTCGAGGACGGCTCGGTCGAAGGTGACCGCAACCTTGTTGCCGCCCTCGTCCATCACCAGCCAGGCTCCATCGATCACCGGGTGCTCGTCGAGCTGCGCTCGGGTCGCCGGGGAATCGAGCAGCATGCACTCCACGTCTTCGAGCGTCACCTCTGGTGACAGCGCCCCGGCGTGTGGGTCGACGGAGTCGTTGTCGAAGATCCGGACGGTGACGGCCTGCGCTGCCACCTCTTGGATCTCGGCGAGCAGCTGCTGGACGATCTCCGCCACGGACTGGTCGGCCACCAGCTTGGGGGCGTCGCCGCTGCTCTCCTCCGGCCCCATCTCGAACTGGACGACGGCGTCCTCCACGCTGGCGAGCACGGGTTGGGCGGGGCCGACCACCCAAGAGAAGTCGTCATGCCCGGCGGAGATGCCCCGGTAGATCTGCTCCTCGATGGTGTCCTCGTAGAACAGGTTCGTGACCTCAACCAGGGGTTGGCCGTTGATTCGGTCGACCCGGCCGATGCGCTGCTCGACCCGCATGAAGTTCCACGGCATGTCGTAGTTGATGAGCCGGCCACAGGTTTGGAGGTTGAGCCCTTCGGAGAGGGCGTCCGTGCCGACCAGGATCTTGATCTCCCGCCCCTCCTGGAACAGCCGCTTCGTCTCCTTCTTCGACACCTCGACCCACTCGCCATTTTCCATGCGGCGCCGCCCGCCCGACCCGGAGTACGACATCACCCGAGAGCCGTAGGCGGTGGAGAGCTGGTCGACGACGTAGTTCATCGTGTCGGTGTACTGGGTGAAGATGAGGACGGTGTCGTGCCCGGCCTTGAACGCCGAGTCGATGTACTGGTGCAGGCGGGCCATCTTCGACTCGTCGGCCGGGAGGGCCGCCAGGTCCTTGATGAACTGACCCAGCTCCCAGATCTCGTTCTCCAACTCCTGGATCGGGGTCTCCTCCAGGACCTCCCAGTCGATGGGGAGCGTCGGGTTGGCCATCACGTCGTCCCCGTCCTTGTCGAGGAGGTTGACGGCGGTGAGCTTGCCTTCGAGCACGCCCCTGCGTCGTTCCAAGGAGAGCCGGATGGACTGGAAGGAGGAAGTGAGGCGGCGGCGGTAGACCGTCATGATGAACCCGAGGGCCTTTTGCGCCTGATTGCCGAGCATGTAGCGGTTGTAGGAACGTTTGATGTAGGTGCGGATCCGCTCGTACAGCTCCCGCTCGGTGTCAGTCATGGGGATGAAGTCGTCATCGACCTTCCGCCAGGGGACGACAGTCCCCGGCGGAAGCATGCCGGCATCGTCGTATGCCCGGAGGGTCTGGCGCGTATTGCGGAAGACCCGCTCCCGCATGGGGTTATTGGTCAACAACCAGGCATCCACCCAAGCACGAATGTCCGGAGCGAAGCTCTTTGCCTTCGACTGGGTGAGGCCGGAGTTTGCAACCTGCCGGACCCAGACAGCCTCGGCGAGGTTGAGCTGCGTGTCGATCTTCTCGTCGAGGATCGGATCGGGCCGTGCGGACGGGTCCTTCATGCTGTCGTGCGCCATGATCGTGAGGAAGTTCCACTGGCGGCGTTCGAAGTCCTCCCGCAACTCGGAGAAGTACCGGACGAACTCCTTCGAGGACTCAGCCCAGCGTCCAGGGAGTCCGAGCAGCTCGACGAGGTCCCACGCCTCGTGAGGGTGCATCTGCATCGGGGTGGCCGAGGCGAGGAAGAGCGCCTTGTAGGAGTTGTTGTCCCTGAGAGCCTGGAGGAGCTTGAGGAGTTGGTTGGGGGTGCCGTTGGGCTTCCCACCGCCACGTCGGGCATGGTGCGCCTCGTCGACCAGCACCACGTCCCACGGCCCTGCGGCCAGCACATCGCGCAGCCGGTCCCGCCGCCGTGCCAGATGGGAGGAGGCCAACACGATGGAGAACGCTGCCCAGGGGGTGCCCGACGACGCCACCGGCTTGTTGTCCGGGTCGAGGAACTCTCCGCCGTCATACCGGTTGACCCGCAGGTTGAGCTTCTCGCTCAGCTCCTCCTGCCACTGACGGAGAACGGCGGCAGGAACAAGGAGCAAGAAGCTTTCGGCCTTTCCCGACAGGAGCAGCTCGCGGATGATGAACCCCGCCTCGATGGTCTTACCGAGGCCGACCTCGTCAGCGAGGAAGTAGCCGCGGGGCCAGGTGTCGACGGCCCTCCTGACGAGGGAGGTCTGGTGCGGCAACGGTTCCACCCCAGCGGTGAACAGCCCCACGAACGAGCCGCCGTTCTTCCGGGGGGCTTCGGCCAACTCGACCAGGCGGGGATCCAACTCGATGGGCAGGGGCGGTGGGGGCGGCGAGCGGTGCACCTCTGGGTCAGGGCCGACCGGTGGAGCGTCGCCCTTCGCCCACTTGATGAGTTCTCCCTGAACGGCTTCGTGCAGGCCGAGGACCCTCCAGCCTTCGTCCGGCCGGTCACGCCAGTGTGCGTCGAATTTCGATACGAGGTCGGCGCCGTTGTAGGTCCAAACCTGTTCCAACCAGGTGGGGAAGGCGGAGAAGGTCTCGTGGTTCCCGACCCAGCCCTGCCAGGTTTCATTGTCCGACCCGATGAACGCCACTCGGTCCGCTGGGTCGGTGCAGTCGGTGAAGACGCCGTACTTCGAGTGGAAGTACTTCGTGGCCTCGGCTGGGCGCAGCGCCCGGCCCGTCGCAGGGTCAACGGGGACGCCCACCCTGATTTCGAGGCGGCCCTCTCTGACGAGCCAGCCGAGCACGTTGCGCCGGTGCTCAGCGATGACCTGAGTGGTCTCGGCCATGGCGTCCGAACGCAGCAACACCCGTGCAACGGCCTCTGACAGTTGCTCTCCCCGGTCGATTGCTTCGATGTCGTCAGGGTCAAGCTGCGCCCCGACGATGAGCCGCATCACCCCACCGTTGGTGATGAAGGCCGACAAGCCCGCAGCGGCCAGACTGAGTGCCGACGAGGTGAAGTAGCCGGCCATGCGGTCGTACGACTTGGCCCGCTCAAGCAGTGGCACGTAGAAGCCGGTGACCCGATCGTCCTCGGCCGACCAGGTTCCCTTCCACCCCACCCGATCCCAGTGCTCGTGGAAACCCTCAGGTGCAGGCATCATCGGCTAAACCCCGAGGTCGAGGCGGCCCGTCCACTCTTCGGGAACTTCGATGTCGGGGAAGTAGGCGGTGACAAGCCCGTCGAGAAGCCCGGCCTCGGGCCGAACCCACTTGCCCTTGTTCCTGGTCCGGGGAATGGCACGAACCAACCCCTGCAGGCAGGCGGTGAATCGGTTGTCGCCTGCGAGTCCCGTCCTGTCGACGAGGGCCTTGGCGTCCGCCAGCCCGTCCTGTTCTGCCACATAGAGGACGGTGTGGACCGCATCGATCGCTGGCCCAGTGAACGCCTCGGCGGCAGGACGGACACCCGGCTTGTCATCGCCTCGGCGGCGCAACCGCTCGCCCGGTTCGCACAACGTGACGGTGCCCGACCGGGTGGTCAGGATCTTGTCGGCTTCAAGCTCGCTCACATCGAGGCCACCGACGGCCACGGCCATCTTGCGGGCCTCGTCGAAGGGGAAGCTCACGGCCCGGAAGGTGGACCAGGCCAGGAGCACGAAGTCGGTGATCGGGTCGAGGTCAACCTGGCGCCCGATCAGGGCAAGGCGTTGCATTCGTACGACTTCCTCGCGAGCAGCATCGAGAGCCTCCTCGGGTCGAAGAAGGCGCGACCTGCCGGACTCGTCAGCCTCCGAGGAGTACACGGGCCAATGAGCCGAGATGACCGAAAGGGCGGGTCCGTAGGTCGAAAGGAGCAAGTCAACGCCAGAGATGCCAGCGGCGGAGAACCGGCCCACAGCATCCTTCGCCGCCCGTCGCACCTCACCTTCGAGGTCCTCGAAGTACGGGGTCGTATCCCCAGTCGCTTCCCGCTTCCGGCACACCATCATGATCGTCGACTCGGCGGCGTTCTTCTTGGCCTGGTGGAGTGACTGCTCTGACTCGGTCTTGATCGGCCACGAAGTCTCGATGGTGAAGCCCGCCTCCATGAGGGCCATGCCAAGCGCATCCCAGGCCGTAGCCTTTTTGTGCGTGAACATGACGGTCATGACGCCGTTGTCGGTCAACACCCGGTGACACTCGGCAAAGATGGCATGCATCTTCGCCTCGTAGTCAGCTTCGGCCAGTGCCTTTTTCCGCCTCCCGGCGTCAGCGAACCGGGCGACATTGGCCACGGCCTCGTTCTTCAGGTCCGCAAGCCCCCCCGGCATGAGGTCCGGCCACACCGCTCCCACCGTGTGCTGCTCCCAGACGCCGAAGTAGTCGGATAGCTCTCCATACATCACGTTATCCGAGTAGGGAGGGTCAATACAGACGAGCGTCTGACTATTCGATTTCAACCAGCCCATGTTTCCGGCCGTTCCGACACCCACGTTAGGAATTGCTGGGACATTGGATTGCAAAGGCATGTCTGAGCGCCCGATCCAATGCCCTCGGAGAGACCAAGATGATTGGCTGGGTTGCATCATAGATGCAATTCCTGAAAAGGCCCTAGTCAGTTGCCTAGTTCCCAGAGCCCATGCGAACAGTTCGCAAGCTTCGAATTCAGCGTAGCTCCATTTGAATGCCAGGTTATGCGTATCAAACACGGACCGCATCTTTTCCTGGCCGACATCCCAAGTGGATAAGAGAGAGTTCCGGTTCAGTGCCTTACCGTGAATCAAACCAAGGATTCCAAGTATGGCTTCACCCCGATCCTCGGGTTCCTCCTTTCGAACATCTGCTGCGATACGCCGGAATTCTTGAACGTAGACAGCGTGCGCTAGGAGTTGTCTTGGTGAAAACAAATCCATCCAACGTCGGATCCCGTACCTGAGTGGTTCAGACGTCTTGACTCCCTCGGGTATCGCCTCGTTGGGAACGGCGCCGGTTTCTAACCACTCTTGCAGGTGTTCCTGGACCACAAGCTCAGAGGCTCGAAGGGCATCCAGATCGAGTTTCGTAGGTGCGCGAAACGAGCGGACCCATTTGATATTTCCGTTCGCCTGTCGCACTGGGAGCCGGATCGCAACTGCATAGAGAATGGAACCCATGCGACCCTCCCGAGCTTCGGTCTTGATATGGTCGCCGCCAATGACTAAACCGTCCCAGGGCGATAGGCCCTGCCCACTTGCCGTAGTACCCGCATCAGGATTCGACGCAATGGCTTCCTCGCCATGCAAGACTTCAAATTCGGGCTCGTCAAGATAGGTGCCGTCGCTCTCGACGATGACCCTAACTGCAACCTCTGAGCCCTTCGACTTTGAGACCCACCAGTTGGGCGACAACGGCACGGGCTTTCCAGTGCGAGGGCACGCGATGGATCGTGCGAAGAGGTACGTTGCAACCTGTTCGTTGCTTCCTGACGGAAAGTATGGTCGCAGCCGTGTTCGGATATTCTCGACCAATTGCTGGCCCCATTTGTTCAGATCGTGGGTTAGATCGGGCCCAAACTTGGCTGGGATCTGGACTCCGCCTCTCAGCGCGATCGCAGCAATCTGATTGAGATCATTGGCCGTGGTGGGAAGGCCGTATCGGACCGACTCATAAGGAATCGACCCTCCACCTGCGGTTGGGTCGAGGACTGAGGGCAGTGCTCCCCAAGTGAGCACAAGTACCTGATGTAGGAGCGCCAAGTCATCCGAAGTTGGACTGTTCTTGTATGCCTGCTTGTACTCATAAGGATTTGGAATGTGCTTTCCATTCGCCACAGCAGCGTCATACTTCGCGCGGGCTGCGACGGCATCTCCCCAGATGCCACACAGACGCAAGAACCAAACCTTGAAGCTGTCTTCCGTCTCGACTCTTGGTTCGCCAGGGAATGACGAGGCAAGGTCATTGCTCCAGGAAGGAAGCAAGCTGGCCAGGATCACACCAGCCGATGCGACCAAAGGACGCCGTGCCCACCAAACGTGCAACGAGAACAAGGGTGGAAGGTCCATTACAACAGCTCGTTCGCGTCGTGACTCGATCCCAAGCTCCTCGATGGGAAGCCAATCCTCGATGAGGACCCGGGGGCGGCTCACGAGGTGATACCGGTGCGGCCGTCGTCGGCAAGCAGGATTCGGAGAGCCCGCCGCGCTCGCTGGGCGATCGGCCCGGTGGTCCGAGCGAACCAGTAGTACGCCTCCTCGGGGCTCATGGCAGCGATGCCGGAGAGGATGGCGTGCCGTCGGCTGGACTTGGTGATGGGCTCGACGGCGATGAGGGCCAGCGCCAGTCGCACTCCGGCAGGTTCGGCGAGGGATATGGGCTTACGACGACCCGCCGAGAGCGACGTGCGGGGCTGGTGGGATTCCCGGAGGGCCTGCTGCACCACATCGGCGACAGACTGCACCTCGTGCGCCCGCAGGCGGGCGATGAGCTTCGGCGGGGCGGCGGCGCTTCCGTTGGTCTCTTCGAGGCGGAGCCCGTAGTCATCGGCTGACTCAGGCTCAATGATGATCCGGAAGCCCCGGATCTTGGTGTGCTCCGTGGAGCTCATGCCAGTTCCGCCCTGATGGTGAGTTCGCCCGGGTCGAGGTCGACCAGGGCCTTCTTGATCATGCCGAACTCCGGCCCATCCGCGACGATCGGGCTTTCTGGTCGGATGGTGATCGACATGCTCCCCGCCACCTGGGTGGCCAACCTGCCGAGAGCGAGGAGCTGGTCCTCGATGGCCAGGTAGGACCTCGACTGGCCGGAGAGCTTTGCGCTCACGCCCTGCGTCAACCCGTCGAAGCTGAGGCCGAGGTCGAGCTGCACCTCCACGTCGAACTTGGGGAGCCGGGGGATGACCTGACCGAGCGCCTTGATGTCCTTGATGCCCTCGCCGGGGTCGGCGGTGGCGGTTACATGGAGCGAAGCGATGCCGCTGCTGTGCGCCACGTCGAGCGCCTTCTCGGCGATCTGCCCCATGGCCACCCCTGCCAGTCCGCGGCCTTCGACGGGTCGTGGCCCCTTTGCCGCGACGCCGAGGTCGATGCCCTGGGTCTGCGCCTCCGCCAGGGTCATCACGGTGAGCGAATCGAAGCCGGCCTTTTCGATCTGGGCCTGAGTGGCGGCCTTCGCACCTTCTGCCACGTTTCCGATGATCACGACGACCTTGGCGGCGGGACCCCCTGCTGCCCCCCGGGCGAGGGCGGATGCGATCTCACCCTTTGGCGGCTCGTGGCCCAACTGGACTTCGAGAGCCTCGCGCAGTTGGGGGCCGGTCAACGTGCCGGAGAGAACCGCGGTCACATCGTCGATCCGCAGCGGTCGGCGCAGCAGGCCAAGCTCCTCGGCCCTTTCCGGCGTGTAGAGGATGGCTGAACTCTCCAACGCCACCGGGGGAGGTGGTTCGTTGGGGGTCCATGCCCGCTGCTGGTCGGAGTCGTAGTAGACCCACGTGCCGTTCTTCACTCCGTCCCGGATCGTCTCCTTGAGGAGGCTCGGGTCGAGGATGATGGCCATGGAGTAGTCCTGCCAGAAGTAGTCAGCGAGAGCCGAGGTCGTGACCTCGGTGGCGTCCTTCGGCCACGCCTTCTGTTTCAGGTAGTCGGTGGCTGGCTTCGTGTCCCGGATCTTCCCCTCGTCACGAAGCGCTTCGGGGATGGTCTTGGTGAGCTTCGAAGGGATGGAGCCCTTCTCCTTAGGCGGCATCTCGTAGTGCCGCAGGTGGGAGTTGTGGGCATCGGCGAACGGGTAGTAGAGGTGCGAGTAGCACCGGGCGATCGCCACTTTCATCTCCATGCCCGCCGTGTCGGCCAGCGCCTCGATCTTCTTGCGAACCTGCGGGGAGAACTGGGCGAGGCGGTCGGGGGAGTTGCAGATTCGATCGGTCGCCATCGCCCAGCGAACACGGTCCTTCATGTTGTCCACCTGGTCGGCGTCGGCGACCAGGAACACCACGCCGTTGCGGTAGGTGCGGAAGCCGCTCGACCCGGCGTTCTCCCGGATGTCGATAACACGCTCGGGCGGAGTAGCAGCCGTGCGGGAAGTGACGGACACGTCGTCGTGATGAATGACGACGAGTTGGAGCCGGGCCTCGTTCGGCACGTCCACCGGCCCGGACGGGTTGATTCGCGTCGTCACCGGGCCGTCGTTGCCGAAGGCGTTGGCGATGCGCTCCTCGAGTTCGACGGACACCTGGCTCTTCGGGATGTTCCTGGCCTCTTCGGCCACGATCGCGTTGGCGTTCGGTTCGGTGAGGAACCGGTACCGAGATCCGTCGTAGTCGAGATGCCAGGCGCGGTCCTGGAGGAGCGCCAGCGCCTCCTCGATGACAGCGGGGTCGTCACCGGTCTCCAGGGTGCCGAGAAGGTACGCACCCCTGGGCGCCCCGGCCGTGGCCGTCTGTTCGAGAGAGTGGAGGAAGACCGTGGTGGCCGCCCGGGTGGCGTACGGGCGTCGGGTTGAGAACCGCTCCTTGTCGATGGCGGCGGCATGTGACGCCTTCCCACTGATGTCGACCCTTGCGACCCCTTCGTAGTCGTCCCGGCCCAGCCCCACGGTGAGGTGGGTGAGCACCGGGGCGATGTTGAGATCGATGTCGGCGACGTTGATGACCTCGGTGGTGTCGCCTGACTCCCAGATACCGGCGATGACTTCGGCGAGGAGCTTCAACGCCCCTCGGGCACGTTGGAAGTTCGGAATGGCTCCGAGCCGCTTGTCGAGGACCCGTACCAGCTCGGGATGGAACGGGTACGAGTTCTCGATCAGCTCGGCGTAGCTGGTGGGTAGATCGGCTCCGCCTTCGAGGGCCTGGCCCTTCTCCACCAGTTCTTCGTAGAAGGGTCGGAATGCTGCAGCGGCGGTCGCGGCGGCAGCCGGGTCGATGTGATTGAACAGCCGGGTCTTGAGGATCTGGGCGATCTCGTTGTCCTCGGCCGGGCGGATGATGGACTCCGAGCGGGCGAGGGCCGACTTGGTGTCGGCCAGCGCGCTCTGGAAGGTTTCCTCTGCCTCGTTCAGGAGATCCTCGATTTCCGAGGTCTCCTTGCCGAAGGCGTCCGATCGGGTGGCAAGCGTCAGGATGACGACGACGTGGGGATGTGAGCCGGCATATTCGAAGAGGTTCTTCAAGAACACCGGGACCGCCGTGGCCTGGCGGCGTGCGTCTTCGCTGCCGGAGGAGAGCAACTGGCGGAGGTGGAGGGCGATCTCGTCGATGATGATGACGGTGGGATCGGAGCCGATCACGTTGTCCCAGGTCCCAGTTCCCGGCGCCGACCGCTGCTCGTCGTTCGAGCGCATGTCGTCGTAGCGGCCCAACTGGGCGGCGATCTCACCCCACATCGTGAAGGTGTGGAAGTCCTCGTGAGCGACCCCGGCCACCGGATCCAGGGCGTCGCCCACGACAGCAGCCACCTGGCAGGAGTCCGGCAATAGCGCCGGGTCGATGAACTGGTCGAGGTTCGAGGGCCGGGCGCCCTTGGCGATGTGGAAGGTGACGATTAGGCCGTGGGTCTTACCGCCGCCGAAGGTCGTCTGCAGCCGGATGACTCCGTGCTCTGCCCCGGGAACCTTCGCACCCGACAGGCGGCCGAAGGTCCGCTCCAGGAGGCGCCGCACTCCCCGGGTGGGGTGGGTGAGGGCGAAGAACTGCTCGGGGTCGCTGTAGACGGGGTTGGTGGACCGATTCCGGACGATGGTGTCCAGGTTTGCGGCGAACATCTCGTCGGAAAGCTGGCCCCCAAGAACGTCCTCTCGTGGCTGACAGGTCTCGGTGATGCTCGCCAAGCCGCTCATGCGCCGTCCCTCGTCACTGGATTCGTCCTCCTGGTTGCCCTCCCTCCGCTCGCACGCAGGGTCAGGTCTGTCGGCCCGGGCCACGGGTGGTGGTTCCTGAGTACGTGCAGCGTACGGCCGGGGTGTGTCAACTGTCTCAGATGACTCGCTGATGAGAGCGAGGTTGCCTTCACGCCGCAGCTCCGAACAGATGTGCACGTCGGCCACCCCGATCCTGGAGATTGCTGACTGTGGCGAGTTCGCGGGGATCCACCAGGGGCGGGGCGCCCATCCGCTGGCTCCATGAGTCCAATTCTCGGAACTTGTCCACGAGTGCCGGCGGGGTCCACGGACCCATCCGGCGCCAGGTCAACATGCGGCTCGCCTCGATCTCGTCCCTGTTTCCGGTGAGCAACGCTGCTTTCCATCCAGCTCGGGCCGTGCCAAGAAGGCCAACTCGGACTTGGACAGGTGCCTCGGGACGGGATTTCGCTTGGGGGACGGCCAGCCAATTGGCCTCCTGTTGGCTGATCAGCGTCTCCGCCCGCCGCACGGCCCGCCTCGCAGCTTCTTCGTTACCGGTCAGAAGCTCTTGCTCGGCACGATCCACGACGGAGCCGATCCTCTGCTCTTCGGAAGCAAGTCCCCACGGAATCGGCAGGACACCTGGCTTGAACACGAGATCCGCGGACCTTCCTGCTGCGGCATCCGCCCACCGGAGTGAGCGCTCGGGATCATGACCGAGTCGAGCACGCCTCCGCAGCCAGCTGGCGTCGAAGAGGAGAAGCTGCTGCAGCCAACCGTCCGGTTCGACGTCCCGCTCCGGATCGCCGAACTCATCGAGGGCACGGTGAGCTGCTCCAATCAGAAGCCGCGCTCGCTTCATGTCTCCGAGCGCATAGCTCAGTTCGGCTGCTTCGTGAGCGGCGCGCAGAGTGCTCGTGAGCACGGTCGTTACCTGGGTGCGTGCCTCAGGACCGATGGCACGGCGCTGGACGACCTCGCCGAGGTGACCCAGTAGCTGCTCTGCGAGGACAATTCCCGCCGGGTCGCGGCGCTGCCTGCTGGCGATCACCGACAGCGCCAGCACCCGAGCGGTCACGTCGGCCGGTGGATGTCGCAGTCTCAGAACGCCATCTCGCAGGAGCCCGAGAAGGTCACTGGCCTCCGGACGGTGCGCGATCACCGCTGCTCGGACCGCGGTGATCGCAGCATGAGGGTCACCAAGGTCGGGCCATTGGTTGAACGTCATCAGAGCGTCCCATTCGGGCACAAGCGCTGGGTCGAGGGTCACGATGTGGCGCGGGCCGACCATCCGGTCGACGACAGGGTCGGAAGGAATGGCCTCGGTCAGCCGATAGATGGCAACGTCAAGCATCGACCGGGCCCGCAGCCGTGCGCGCGCTTTGCCCTGAGGATGGTCGAAGGTCGGAGACCAACTCCGGAGACCGTGCTCGTACTCGTACAGCAGGATGGCGTCGGCGTCGTTGCCTGTCGTGTTGGTCACGTCGGCCCACGCCCAGAGCAGCCCTCGTGCCATCAAGATTCGTGACGAGTGCTCCACCGGCATCGGGAAGGGGTCCTCGGGCTTGGCTGCCACATTGCCGGCGCGCCTGACCGGGAGATGGAGCGGCCGATTCTCGACCCGGTCAATGGCCTCGTCGATCAGCTGCTGCACCCGCCGAGCCGAGATGCCCTTGCGCTCCCCGCGCTTGGGGAACGAGGTGGCGATGGCGCTTTGTGACTCGGGCATCCGGCCAAGGCCGTAGTAGCGGATGACGGCGTCGGCCGCCCGCCGGTCCTGGGTGTCCGCCTCGAACCAGACCCCGAGGACGTCGCAGAGGTGGCCGAGGCCGTGGCCGAGGTAGGTGGCGATTGGCTCGGGCACCGGGTCAAGGGCGAGGGTCCCGGCGCGCGCGAGGCGGATCTGTCCCAGCAGGGCCTTCATCTCGGTCCGCTCCACTCTCACAAATATACGAAGTTCCAGGCCAGGACGCTGGCCCGCGCAGTTTTACCGTCGCCTTGGTGGCGTCCGACCGTGATTCCACCAGGAAGGAGCAAGCCCATGCCGTGTACTTGCAGGAACTCTGACCCGGACTCCCCGTTGCCGCCAGGGGCCGACGGCTGTGTCGTCACGCCCGAGGCGGCCCGGAGGGAGCCTGCCAGGGAGACCGAGACGCTTCGGGAGCAGCTGACCGCCCCGACCCTCCTCTCGACGCAGGCGCAGCTGCTGCTGATGCCCTCGTCGAGCGAGCGCCTGCTCATGAGCCTCGCACGGGGTGGCGACCTTGCCGCCCTGTTGCCGGCGGAGCAGGAGCGTCCCGCCGAGTACGTGCCCGCAAACACCAACAAGAAGGAGAACCTCAATGGATACCTCTAGTCGCGACCTCGTGGCCGCAGACGTCCCGACCGCCTACACCCCGAGGGAGGTCAAAGCCCTCGTGCGGGCGCACTCGAAGCGAGAACTGCAGCTCGCCGACCGCGCCTCGCGCCTCGACGGCGAGGCCCGCTGGCACCGCCGCAAGGTGGAGACCGTGCTCTTCGTGACCGAGGAGGACGTCATCTCCGTGGCCCGGGCCGCCAACGTCGTCCGTGAGACCGTCGACGGCGACCCGATGGTCGCCAGCTTCGTGGCACCCATGCTGCAGGACGCCGTCGCCATCGTGCGCGCCGACCTGCGCCAGACGTTTCAGAGCTAGCCAACCGAGCGCTTGGGAGATCGAGCTTCGGCTCGGCTCCCGGGCGTCTCCCCGAGAGGAGAAAGCGATGTTCACCACCAACTTCATCCACAGCGGTTCCTCCGGCACCGTCACGTGGCCACGCGGCCCGTTCCGCAAGCGTCTGTCGGCCGCCATCCACGTGCTGCGGTACGGGGAGCGGCCGCCGCTCGGTCCGCTGCCGCCCCTGGACCCTCGGATCGTGGCGGGAATCAACCACCACGCCGACGTCATCGCCGACACCTACGGCGACCCGCTCGCTGGCAACTTCGCCAGCGACATCCTCACCGAGTCGGCGTACGTGATCGTCGACTCCCTCGGTGTCCCCGTCGTCGACGAGGCGCTGCGCCAGGCGGCAGCGAGGGAGGAGACGGCGGACCTGCTGGCGCGCGGCAGGAACGAGCCGAGGTGATCGTCCTCGTGCTCAGTGCGTCGATCCTCGGCAGCGTCGGCGTCGCCTACGCCCTGGCAAGGCGAGGCCGCTGGAGCCGAGAGGGGGTCGTGCCGAAGAGCCGCTTGCCGACCGCGCTGCAGCGCCAGGAACTCGACCGCATGGCGTTCCGGCACCGGGTGAGGACCCGCGCCGTCCTCGACGCCGCCATCCACGACATTCAGAAGGCTGCCGGTGAGTACCGAGCCGAACGGTGACCGAGGAGCACGGGACGGCGGCTCCCTCCCGCAGAAGACGCTCCCATCTTCTGCGGGAGGGATCGAGGTGCGGGCATCGTGAACTGGACCGACAACCTGTTCAAGGCGCTGCTCCTCCTCCTCGTGATCGCCGTCGTCGCCCGGGTGATCGCCGACCTCCTGGGACCGGTGCTCCCGTCGCTCTTGATGCTGGCGGGGCTGGTGGTCGTCGTGACGATGATCGTGCGAGGCCCGCGCGCCCAGAGGTAGGGGGGAGGCGTAGCCAATTCCACAACGTTTCAGGCTTGCAATGCAGGTCGACTCATGCGATATCGGGGCCATAGCCCCTGTCGGCGCTGAGTCCTCGCCCGACAGCACGGCCCCATCCATTACGGAGGACACGACGCACGAAGGAGGTGAGCCCAGTGAGCACAACGCGCCCTCGTATCAATCCACGCCATCGCACCGTCGACGCCGAGCGTCTCGCTGCGGCGATCCTCGACCTTGCCGCTGACGTCGAGCTTGACGACGACGAGATCGCTCTCGGCGCCGAGATCTACGACCGAGTGGCGATACGCAAGGAGAAGTCGGCATGACCGCCGTCATCGTATTCGGGCTTCTCCTGGCCGCCCTGTTCGGGGCGGCGGCAACTGCGAAGGAAGTCGCCCAGGGACGGCTGCGCTCCTCACTGGTCGCCTACCGGCTCGGGTTCCCCCGGGAGCTCGACGCCGACGACGTGACCAATGCACTCGCCGGCCTCGCCGGCATGCTCGAACCGTGGTGGAAGCGGTGGCTCGCCACCCCGTACGTCATCTTGGAGACCCACGCCGCCACGACCGGCATCGAGCACTACGTCCTGGTCCCCGAGCGCTTCGCCGCAGTGGTCGAGAACGTGCTCCAGTCGGCCCTGCCCTCGGTGCGCTACGAGCCCGTCGAGGTGCCTGACGTGGGCGTCACCCGTGGGGTGGAGCACTTCTTGACGTCGGGCATCCGGCCGCTCAGCGTCGACCCGAAGGCGACCTCGGTCGGCCTGCTCGCCACCTTGGGACCCCTCGGCACCGGCGAGACGGTGGTCGTCCAGTGGGTCGTCGCCCCACACCCTCCGGTCGGCCCCATCAAGGCACAGCTGACCCGGACGAACCTGCTTACCGGAACCCAGGCGCCGATCGACGGCGACGAGGTCAGCGCGCTCAAGGCCAAAGAGGCGCGTCCGCTGCTGCTCGCCGCCGGACGCATCGGTGCGCGCACCGGGTCCGCTCGTGACGAGGTCTCGCGTATCCGCCGGGTCGAGGCCGCATGGCACGTCGCCCGTGCCCCTGGCGTCCACCTCCGCCGACGGCTCGTGCCCAAGACCTGGGTGGCCAAGACCATGGCCGCCCGCCGCTCGCCGGTGTCGGTCTGGCCCGGTCGGCTCAACGCCGACGAGCTGGCCGGCTTCTCAGGCTGGCCGATCGGCATCGTCGGCTTGCCCGGCCTGCGGCTCGGCGGGTGCCGCCAGCTCCCGGCGTCACCGGCCATCGGAGAGCGCGGCACGCTGATCTGCGACAGCACCTTCCCCGGTGACGAGCGCCCGCTTGCCCTCGATCTCGCCGCCCGTCTCCGCCATGTCCACGTCCTTGGCCCCACCGGAGTTGGCAAGTCGAACCTGCTGGCGTCGATGGTGATCGACGACATGGAGGCCGGGCGAGGCGTCGTCCTCCTGGACCCCAAGGGCGACCTCGTGACCAAGATCCTGGAGAGGGTCCCGGAGCACCGAAGGCACGACGTCATCGTCCTCGATCCCGCCGACGTCGCCCCGGTCGGTCTCAATCCACTTCGCAGCGCCCATGGGATGAGCGGCGAGGTGGTCGTCGAGAACCTCGTCGGGATGTTCAAGAACCTCTACTCCTACTCCTGGGGACCACGACTCGACGACGTGCTGCGCGCCACCTTGCTGACGCTCGCCGGCGTCGAGGGAGCAACCCTGTGCGAAGTCCCGCTCCTCCTCACGAACCCGACCTACCGCCGCAAGATCGTCGGCAAGCTCGACGATCCGGTGGGCCTGGAGAGCTTCTGGGGCTGGTACGAGGGGCTCTCCGACGCCCAGCGCCAGGAGGCGATCGGACCGGTCCTCAACAAGATCCGCGCCTTCACCGGCAGACCAACTGTACGGGCGATCATCGGCCAGTCCAGTCCCGCCGTCCAGATGCGCGACGTGTTGGCCGACGGCAAGATCCTGCTCTGCTCGCTGCGGTCGGGCCTCCTCGGCGACGAGGCGGCCGCCCTGTTCGGCGCACTGATCGTGGCCGAGCTATGGCACGCCACCACGGCCCGCTCGGGGATGGAGGAAGGCCGCCGCCGACCGGTCATGGCCTACCTCGACGAGTGGGCGCAGTTCATGCACCTGCCGACCCCGATGGCCTCGGTGCTCGCCGAAGCACGAGGGCTCGGCCTCGGCCTGACGCTCGCCCACCAGCACATGGAACAGCTGACCCCCGAAGCCCGCCATGCCGTGCTCGCCAACGCCCGCTCCCGGGTCGTCTTCCAGCTGGCTGCTGGCGACGCCCGCCTGATGGCCAAGGAACTCGGGACGCTGCTCTCGCCCGACGACCTCCAGGGCCTCGGCGAGCACGATGTCGTGGCCCAGCTCTTCGCCGCAGGGACCACCCAGGCGCCGGCCACCGGGCACACCCGCCCGCTCGGATCGCCGACCAGCGACCCGTCGGCCATCCAGGGCGAGTCCCGCGCCCGCTTCGGCGTGCCCCGAGCCGAGGTCGAACGGGCCATCCGTGAGCGCCAGAACGCACCGACCGCAGGCCCAGTCGGCCGCCGGGCCCGCCCAGGAGGTGCGTCATGACGGTCGACCGCAACGCTTCCGGTCGGGTCGAGTCGAATTCTGCATTCTCCCCGCTCAGGGTGCCCAAGGAGGGGAGAAGTGCCAACGACTCTCATGGACAAGAGTCCCGAGGTGAGGTGCGACGGCGGATCACCAAGGCCGATGCCGCCGCCATCGGAGAGAGCCTGTCCGCCAGGGAGCGCTCCTGCCTCGACGACGTCGCCCGACTCGGCACCGCCTCTGGACGCCAACTCGAGCGGCTCCACTACGACCCGACCGAGGCAGGCCGCCGGACGGCTCGGATCGAGCTCAGCCGCCTCTGCGACCTCGGCGTCCTCCAGCGCCTCACCCGCCGCATCGGAGGGGTCCGTGGCGGCTCTCGGGGCTACGTCTACGCCCTGGGCGTCACCGGCCAGCGGATCCTCTACCCAGAGCGCATCCGCTACCGGGAGCCCTGGACGCCCAAACCGAGCTACCTCCGCCATGCCCTGACGGTGAGCGACCTCTACGTCCGCCTCCGAGAGGCCGAGCGCTCCGGCGGCCTGCAGCTCGTCGCCTACGACGCCGAGCCTCGCTGCTGGCGGTCGTTCTTCGGCCCGGGCGGCGGCGTGGTCACGCTCAAGCCCGATGCCTACATGGTCCTCTACCAAGGCGACTTCGAGGACCGGGCCTTCGTCGAGGTGGACCTGTCCACCGAGGACGGCCCACGCATCCTCACCAAGGCCCGATCCTTCATCGGCTATTGGCGCTCGGGGAAGGAGCAGGACTCCTCGGGCATGTTCCCGCTCGTCTGCTGGGTGACCGAGACCGAGGAGCGCCGAGGATTCATCGCCCGCATCCTCGACCGACTCCCCGAGGCCGAGCGGGCGCTGTTCACCGTCACGACCCGTGACGATTTCATCAACCACATCGCTGCCGGAGGTCCCTCGGAGGCCGGGCAGCCCGAACCACCAAAGGAGGTGAATCCATGATCAAGATCAACCACAACGACGGCCGTGCCTGGCGGCGTCTCGTCCCCCACGGCTACGAGAGGAGCCAACCCGACGTCGGCATCGGCGAGCCGGTCGTCCCGGTGCCGCTGCCCCGCAACGAGATCCTCGTCGGCGACGCCACCGAGAAGCTGAAGACCCTGCCGTCGGCATCGATCGACTGCGTCATCACCTCCCCGCCGTACTGGAACCAGCGTGACTACCACGCCGACGGCCAGATCGGACTCGAAGCGACCGTCGACGCCTGGGTCGCCTCCCTGCGAACGGTGTTCGCAGAGGTCGCACGGGTCTTGAAACCCGGCGGCGGGCTGTGGCTCAACATCGGTGACACCTACAGCCAGAGCCAGAGATCCGGCATCCCCCCGAAGGGCATGGTCTGCGCCCCCGAGCGTCTGCTGCTTGCCCTCACCGAGGCCGGCTGGATCGTGCGCAGCAAGGTCATCTGGTCGAAGACCAACACCATGCCCAACGGCGTGGCCGACCGGCTGAACGTGACCTACGAGCCGATCTACTTCCTGGTCCGTTCGCCTCGCTACTACTTCGACCTGCACGCCCTTCGTGAGCCGAGGGAGCCGACGCCGATGCTCCTGGCGAACGCCCTTCCAGCAGACGACGGCACGAAGCTGGCGGACTCCCTGGGCGATCCGGCCCGCCCGATCCTCGGAACCAATCCCGGCGACGTCTGGCGCATCCCCACCAAGGGGTTCAGCGGGCCGCACTTCGCCACGTTCCCACCCGAGATCGTCCGCCGCCCACTACTCGCCACCTGCCCGGAGGCCATCTGCACCTCGTGCGGGGTGCCCTGGAAGCGCTCGGTGCGCACCTGGAGGGTGCCGCTGGGCGATGGCGGTGGCCACCGGCGGGACGACGACGGCTACGTCATGCGGTTTGACAAGACCTGGAACACCTTCCGCCAGTCGGGCGACCTCGTCCCCTGCGGCTGCAATGCGCCCACCGTCAGGGGAGTCGTCCTCGACCCGTTCTGCGGAACGAACACCGTCGGCAAGGTCGCCCAGGAACACGACCGGGACTGGATCGGCATCGAGATCAACCCCGACTACGCCGATCTGGCCCGCCAGCGCACCACAGCAGTACGGGGCGGCTCATGACCGCCACTGCCTCGTCTGTGGCATGCGACTCGAGGAGGAGATCTCATCCGGAGATCGCCGGTCGCACCACACAGAGGAGGTCATGTTCATGGAACATGCGATCCGCACCACCACCAGCATGGGGAACGTCCCATGAGGACGCTCGCCATCAAGCTGGAGGAGGAACTGCACGCCCAACTCGGCATGATTGCCAAGCTCGAAGGCCTGACGTTGACCGACGCGTTGCGTCAGGCCATCGATCAGTGGATCGACGAGCGCCGCAACAACCCCGAGCTGCAGGCCCGTGCCGCTGCGACTCTCGCGGACATCGACCGCGAGGCTGCCACCCGCAGGGGTGCCATCGAAGCCCTCTTGGGCAAGGAAGGCACCTCATCGCAGGCCACGTCACCGACCCGTCGGGGTCGTGGGGCAGCCAAGGGCGACGACACGCCAAGCGAGAGCTAGGCGCAGCAACACAACGGCAGGGGGGGTCCTGGGTCTATTTCGCACCATGCGAATACCCCAGGACACCCCTCTGCCTCACACCTTTCGACGAATGGGGCATGCCCTATTGGACATGAATAGGACTTGACAATTGCCCGCCAATTTACTATAATATTGAGGCTAAATAGGAATAGATTAGATATGTATAGAGAATCACTACCCACCACCGAGCGCCTGGAGATGGATCCGGCGTTGCGCTCAGAATGGGACTTTGATCTGCGGCGACGCACTGGGTCGGACTGGCTCACCCTCTGTCGCTGCATCGGGAGCGTGGCGCTCGACGGCACCTTCGGGTGGACAAATAGCCAATCGAGGCAACCGCTTTATTGGCGGAAGAACGACCGGCTGAGTGCAGACAATATTCGTGAGCTGGAGAGCTACTTCGAATTCCTCCGCCACCAGTACGGAATCCCAGAAGGCGCGACGATCTACCCCAAGCGAGGCTCGGTCCCGGCCGATCCAGTCGAGCCGGACGATGAGGAGCACGTCGATGCAGCCTGACGTGATCTCCAAGCTCCGGGCCGTGGCGCCCAGCCGGCCCCTCGGGTTCCACGAAGCGCTCCGCCTTGCCGAAGAGCAGGCGTGGCTACTCCTGGAGCTGACCGAGACGATGCACCCCGCCGTCCCTGAGCAAGTCATCTCTGGACTCCCTCGAATCGAGGTCCGACGCCTGGCCCCGTTTCCCACGTCGGGTGCATCCCACTGGTCCAAGGGCAAGTGGCGGGTGGCGATCAACGCCACTGAGCCCGTCACCCGCCAGCGCTTCAGCCTCGCCCACGAGTTCAAGCACATCGTGGACCATCGGGACGTCGACACGCTCTATGCCGCCTTTCCACCCCGAGAGCGCGAGCAGATGATCGAGCGCGTCTGCGACTACTTCGCCGGCTGCTTTCTCATGCCCCGTGCCTGGGTCATCGCCGCCCATGCGAACGGCAGTCGCCATCCGATGGACCTTGCGCTGGTCTTCGGAGTGAGCCCGACCGCCATGGGAGTGCGGCTGAACCAGATCGGGCTCACCCGACCGGTTCCTCGGTGCGGGTCCGCTCGTCACGGACCGGGGCTCGTGGCGGCACGGCCGCAGGCTCGGGGTCGACCCCGAGAAGCCGCCGGGATCATGTGAGGAACATCAACAATGAAGAGGAGGGAACAATGAGGAAGGAAGTACCAAAGAACAAGGAGAAGGAGGTGAAGGAGCGCGCCGAGCGGGCGACCGCGGTGATCTATCTCCGAGTGTCGTCGGTTGGCCAGGTCAACACGGACCGGGACGGCGAGGGGTTCTCGATCGGCGCTCAGAAGGACGCCTGCATCAAGAAGGCCGATCAGCTCGGCGCAGATGTGCTCGACATCTACATCGACGCCGGGGAGTCGGCCCGCAAGGCCGACCGCCCCAAACTCCAGGAGATGCTGCGACGGCTGCGAGAGCAGCGAGACGCGGACTACGTCATCGTCCACAAGGTCGATCGACTGGCCCGCAACCGCGGCGACGACGTGGAGATCACCCTCGCCATTCGCCAAGCCGGGGCCCAGCTCGTCTCGGTGACCGAGAACATCGACGAGACCCCGAGCGGGATGCTCCTGCACGGGATCATGTCCTCGATCGCCGAGTTCTACAGCCAGAACCTGTCGAGCGAGATCATCAAGGGCACGTCGAAGAAGGTGCAGAAGGGCGGCTACCCCGGCCTGGCTCCGCTCGGCTACAAGAACATGCAGGACTTCTCGGGTGGCAACGAGCTGCGCTGGATCGAGGTCGACCCCGAGCGTGCGCCGCACATCACCTGGGCGTTCGAGGCGTACGCCACCGGTGACTACACGCTGCGCCAGCTTGCCGAGGCGCTCAACGAACGGGGGCTTCGCTCCAAGGGAACTCCCAAGCGACCATCACGTGCCCTCGGCGTCAACCATGTCCAGCGCCTGCTCCGCAAGGCCTTCTACATCGGGCGATTCACCTGGGGCGGTGTCGAGTACCAGGGGACCTACGAGCCGCTGACCACGATCGAGACCTTCGCGACCGTCCAAGCCCGACTGTCCGCCAAGTGCCTGGCGGGCGAGCGCACCCAGCGACACGAGCACTACCTGAAGGGCACGCTCGCCTGCGGGCGATGCGGGTCGAGGATGATCTTTAGCCGCAACACCGGCAGGCACGGCGGCGTCTACGACTACTTCGTCTGCATCGGACGTCACGGCGGGAGCGTGCCCTGCGATCTTCCCTACGTCTCCGTCGCCGACATCGAGAGCCAGATCGAGCAGTACTACGAGACCGTCAAGCTGGACGAGGCGACGGCCGAGACTCTTTACGGCCACATCATCAAGGCGGCGAAGAAGCGCAGCGCGAAGGCGCTGAAGCTCGCGACCCAGCAGCGCAAGCGCATCGAGATCTTGGAAGCCGAGCGCCGGTCCCTGCTCAAGGCCCACTTGGCCGGAGCAGTACCGATCGAGCTGCTCGCCGAGGAACAGGCCCGCATCACCGGGGAGCTGGCCCAGGCCGGAGCCCTGATGGCGAACTCAGAGGTGCACTGGGAGGAACTGGAGCGCAACCTTCACCGTGCGCTCGTCCTGGCCAGCCGCCTGGGCTCGACGTACGCCAAGGCCGGCGAGCAGGTCCGCAGGCAGATGAACCAGGCGATCTTCGAGGAGATCCTCATCGAGGTCGGTGGGTCGGTGGTCTACGCCCGCATGGCCCAGCCGTTCGCCGCCTTCCACGACGAGGAGTTCCGCCGGTGGCTTGAGGAGAGCGCGCAGAACCCCGGACCACAGGTGGCCCGGGGTTCGAACGTCGACACTTTGGTGGAGGCGATGGGACTTGAACCCACGAACCTCTTGACTGCCAGTCAAGCGCTCTACCAACTGAGCTACGCCCCCGTGGCCAGTAGACGATACCAGCCGTGCACCGACCCGACCCCGGCCCCAAGGGGCCGCTCGCTCGAGCGCAGGCGCGAGGTCAGTTGCCCGGCGGTGGCGTCACCAGGCCGCGGACGGCGAAGGCGACGGCGGCCCGGAGGAACTCCTGGTCGGCCGACACCGGGTCGAGTGCCTGCAGCAGCCCGACCCCGTGGAACATCGCCACCACCACCTTGGCCAGCCGTTCGGCCGGCTCGGCTTCGGCGCTCGGCGCATCCGACCGTTGTGGATCGGCCGGGGTGCCGGCGAGGTCGGTGACGCGGCGCTCTTCGATCATCTCGGCGATCGACGCCACCACCGCCCGGTCGATGGCCGCCAGCTTGGCCGCCGCCGGAGGATGCCTGAGGGCATAGAGGCAGAACTCGAGGTACAGGGCGCGCCACGCCGACTCCCCCGGCCGGTCGTCGTCGAAGAAGGCGAGGAAGTCGCTCAGCCGGTGCTCGGGCGGGACGGACGAGCGGTCGACGGCGCGGCGCAACGCCGCCATCTCCTGCTGCGCACGCTCCTCGAGCAGGGCCAGGAAGAGGTCGTCCTTGCTCTCGAAGTTGGAGTAGACGGCGCCCTTGGTGAACCCGGCGGCCCGGGCCACCTGGTCGAGAGAGGCGCCGTGGAACCCGTGCTCGGCGAAGACCACGGTGGCGGCCGCCAGCAGGCTCCGGCGCGTCGCCTCCCGCCTGCGGGCGGGGGTGAACGGCAACAGCGTCTCGATGGCGGTGTCGATACCGTCAAGTATATTGGATACCGATGGGTACCGACGGCGGCGACCTGACGGTGGCCACCTCGGACCTCCGGCGCAGCTTCGGGGCGAAGGTGGCCGTCGACGGCGTGGACCTCTCGATCGGGCGGGGCGAGATCTACGGGTTCCTCGGGCCGAACGGCGCCGGCAAGTCGACGACCGTCCGGATGCTCTGCACGCTGCTGCGACCGACCGGCGGACGGGCGATGGTGGCCGGCTTCGACGTCGCCCGCCACCCGCTGGAGGTGCGGACGAGGATCGGGGTGGCGCTCCAGGAGGCGGCGCTCGACGACACCCAGACAGGGCGCGAGCTACTCGAGCTGCAAGGACGCCTCTACGGGCTCCGCTCCGCCGAGATCAAGACGAGACTGGCCACGGTGCTGGCGCTGGTCGACATCGGCGACGCCATCGACCGGCGCATCGGTACCTACTCGGGCGGGATGCGTCGCCGCCTCGATCTGGCGGCCGCCCTCGTCCACAACCCCGAGGTGCTGTTCCTCGACGAGCCGACGACCGGCCTCGACCCGGTCAGCCGTCGGAGCGTCTGGTACGAGGTGCGGCGTCTCAACCGCGAGCTCGGGATGACGATCTTCCTCACCACCCAGTACCTCGACGAGGCCGACGAGCTGGCCGATCGGGTCGGCATCATCACCGGTGGGCGGATCGTCGCCGAGGGGACGCCGGCCGAGCTCAAGCGGGATCTCGGTGACGACCTCGTCGTGGTGGAGCTGGTCGGCGACACGCTGGTCGGCGACTCCCCGGTCGGCCCGGCCGACGGCGGCGGGGACGCCGGAGGGCACGGTGAGCAGCGGTCGGTCGCCGGACTGGCCGAGGCACTCGGCCGCCTCCCGGAGGTCGACGGGGTGGTGGTCGAGCAGGGACGCCTGGTGGTCCGGACCGCCGACGGGCCGGCGGCGCTGAGCCCGGTGGCGCTGGCGCTGCACCGACTTGGTGCGCCGGTCCGTGGGCTGACGCTGCGCACCCCGACACTCGACGACGTGTTCATGGAGCTGACCGGTTCCCACATCCAACAGGAGGAGGAGCGCCAATGACGTCGACGGGGCTGCCACTGCCGTCGCTCGCAGCCGCCGAGGCGAGCGGTGACGCGATCCGGGCCCGCCCGTCGGGCTACCTGCGCGACGTGGCGACGGTTGCCGGCCGGGCGCTCCGGCAGGTGCCGCGAGAGCCGGCGTCGGTCCTGCCGGCGGTCTTCGTGCCGGCGTTCTTCTACGCCGTCAACCTCGGGGCGCTCGAGCGGCTGGCGCCGTCGTCGGTCGACTACAAGGCGTTCCTGCTCCCGATGGCGATCGCCTTCGCCGTCACCGGCATGAGCAGGGCGCCGTCGCTGGTCACCGACATCCAGAGCGGCTACTTCGACCGCCTCTGCATGACGCCGGTCCGGCGCGGGGCGTTGCTCGCCGGCCTCATGGTCGCCGACGTCGCCGTGGTGGTCGCCCTGTGCCTGCCGGTCCTCGTCGTCGGGTTCTCGGTCGGCGTCGGTTTCCGCACCGGCTTCCTCGGGGTGCTGGCCTTCGTCGGCTTCTCGGCATTGTGGGGGTTCGCCTTCACCGGCTTCCCGTACGCCGTCGCGTTGCGGACCGGGAGCCCGGCGGCGGTCAACGCCTGCTTCGTGGCGTTCTTCCCGTTCTTCTTCCTGACCGACGGGCTGGCGCCGCGCCACGCCCTCACCGGCTGGTTCTCGGCGATCGCCACCTACAACCCGATCACCTACCTGCTGGGCGCCCTGCGCGAGCTGATCAGTGGCGGCTGGCAGCCCGGCGCCCTCCTCCAGGGGCTCCTGGCGGTGGCGGGCATCGCCGTCGTGAGCATGTCGCTGGCCCTGCTCGCCCTCCGCTCACGCGTCCGGCACGCCGCCTGACCGATACCGGGACCGGCGCCCGCCGTTTCAGGTGCCGGCCTCGAGCCATGCCCGGGCGGTCCGCAGCACCGAGACCTCGGGGTGGGACCAGACGAACCGCTCGACCCGGTCGAGCACCTGCTCGACCTGGGCCGGGGTCCCCGAGACGGCGGCGTAGCCCAGGCACGTCCGCTGCCAGCTGTCCTGGTGGGCGACCTCGGCGGCGGCCACGCCGAAGCGGCGCTTCGGCACCTCGACGAGGTGGCGCACGACCGCCCGCTTCGCCTTGAGCGAGCCGCTGTCGGGGAGGTGGAGCTCGACTTCGAGACTGCCGACGTGCATAGGACCAGCATGACCGACGGCGCTCGTAGGCTGGACGCCCGGGTCGCCGTCACCGCACGCTCTCGCCACGACCTCGAGGCGACGGCTGCGGGACTCCGACACGAACCGGTGGTCCTGGTGCCGGGAATGCGGGGGCGCGATCGTGAACATCTCGTCGGTCTCCGGAATGGTCGGCACCCCCCGGCGGCCCGCTTACGCGCCACCAAGGGCGCGCTCGGCGCCGCCACGCGGTCGCTGGCGGTCGAGCTCGGGTCGACCGGCATCCGGGTGAACTCGGTCGCCCACGGGGTGCTCGACACCACCCGGTGGTCCGACGTCGACGTGCTGGTGGCGGCCAGCAGCCGCCCGCGGATCGCCTGGGACAGGATCCGCCGGATCGTCGTGCCGACCAACGGCAGCTCCCAGGCCCTGGCCGGCGTCGAGGTCGCCGGGCGGCTGGCCGAGAGCTGCGGCGCCGAGGTGGTGCTGCTGGCGGTGGTCGATCCGGCGGTGGCCTCGGTGGTCGAGCGTCGCGGTAGCGGGACGTCGAGAGGGATCCCCGGCACGGCGCATCTCGACGACGCTCGGTGGCGCTGCGCGCCATGGACGTGTCGGTGCGCCATCGCGTGCGTCACGGCAAGCCGGAGGAGGAGGTCCCCAGCGAGGTGCTCGGCCACGACCACGATCTGGTGGTGATGGGCTGCCGGAACCAGCCGGGCAGGGGGTTCACCTGGTTCGGGCCGACCGCCGAGTCGGTGATCGCCCAGGCGAGGGTGCCGTTCGTGCTCCTCGTGGCCCGAGCGGGAGGGCCGGCGGCTCCCGAGCAAGCCGGACAGTGAACGCGAGCGGGGGGACCGGCGGCTCCCGAGCAAGCCGGACAGTGAACGCTAGACGAGTGATTCCAAGGGGTCCCGACTGACCGGGCATCCACCCCTGACGCGGCGAAGGCGTCCACGATCGGCGTTGCAAACCAACGAACGACCTTGGGGGCCACCGGGGGCGCCGACCTGGC
>Ga0080006_1155677_pt1 | contig 27036 bp, 28 predicted proteins | sample RS3BMetagenome_FD_69209 | JGI IMG/M metagenome (GOLD analysis project Ga0080006, IMG submission 69209) | Ferric oxide microbial mat and aquatic microbial communities from Rainbow Spring, Yellowstone National Park, USA - RS3B (SPADES... ...
CTGTCAAGGACTTTCGCGGCATATCCTCGCTTCGCTGCGGTATTCCACGGTTCCTTGACTGAAAGATGGCTAGGTTAACGATGAAGTCAAAAACCGTGTCTTGACAAAGGGGTCCACCTTATAGATCGCGTCCGATGAGCACGAGCAGAGGTTGGTTATAATACAGGTTGGCCACAGAAATCGCAGCGCCGGCCGCAAACAAGAAGACCAACGAGCGACGCAGCGGAGGGGCCGCGGTAGGTGCGGAGGCTATCTTCATCACCCGTCATCCTCTCGTTCTCTGACCTGGCGGCTTAATCAATCAAGAGCGATTGTATCATAAAGCACGCGATGCACGGCGTCTCATCACACTCGCAAATAGCCCGTCTGCGTGGTAGAGTGAACTGTAACCGCGATCATGTAGCGAGGGGTGGGGAAGTGGGCGTGGTAGACAACAGAATGCAGTTTAGTGCATTTCGCGTGTATGCGGGATCATCCCATCCGCAGTTAGCCGAGGACGTGGCCGCCGAACTCAGCAGCGATTTGGGTCCCGTTCAACTCTCACGCTTTCGCAGCGGTGAACTCTACGCGCAGTTTCCCGAGAGCGTTCGCGGCGTTGACGTTTATTTACTGCAGTCCTTCACGGCACCGATCAACGATCATTTTGTCCAGTTGCTCCTGATGATCGATGCATTGAAACGAAGTTCAGTCGGGCGTATTAACGTCATCATCCCTTACTTTGGCTATGGCCGGCAAGAGAAGCAAGGGGAGGCGCGGGAACCCATCTCCGCCAAAGTGGTCGCTGATGTCCTGACGACGGTTGGCGCTCACCGGATTATCACACTCGACCTTCACGCCTCAGCCATCCAGGGCTTCTTTAACATACCGGTCGACCATCTTACCGCGTTACCGATTCTCGCCCAAGAGGTTCGCGGCATGAACCTGAAAGACGCTGTGGTCGTTTCACCGGACGCCGGCCGCGCGAAGACTGCCGAGAAGTTCGCTGCCATGCTCGACTTGCCAATGGCGATCATGCATAAGGGTCGCCCGCAGCATAACGAGGCCCTGATCACCCACCTGATTGGCGACGTGAAAGGGAAGGTGCCCATCGTCATCGAGGATATCATCGATACCGGAGGCACAGTCGTTCAAGTTGCCGAGACCCTGACCAAGATGGGTGCGCGCCCTGGCGCGATTCTATGTGCCACGCATGGCGTGTTCTCACCACCGGCCAGCGATCGTCTCCATCATGAGACGATTGCGAGAATCTTGGTCACAGACAGCGTGCCGCTGCCAGACGCGATGAGTGCGTTGCCGATTACGGTATTGCCAGTCGCGCCACTGCTCGCAAAAGCGATCGACCGCGTGCATCAAAATCTCGCGCTCAGCGGCCTGTGAGAATGCACCCACATACGTTAGGCATAAAAAAAGCGGGTCCGCCAAGGGACCCGTAAGAAGAACGACGAGAGAGTGGAGTTGCACTTACAGAGCTGGTGCCAGGCGCCGAAACACGATCGTGACCTGCCCCGCGCGTTGACGTACATCGACGATCTTGATGGCCGATTGATCGACGAGGGCCTTCATCTGGCTGAGTGTTTCCTTGCCATCTGTGCGGGGCACCGTAACCGTTTCAAACAACGAGTCGAGACCAATCATTTCCTGACACCTTCCTTCGATGTGAAGTTATCTACAGTATAATTCGAGCGAAGGGAAAGCGCAAGCGATTTTTGTAATGAAACCTTACATAACGGGAAATAAATTTTCCGACGCTCGCTCGATGTCATGTTTCCTAACACAAAGTATTTTGCACACGTTACCTTGCACACGTTACCTTGCACACGTTACCTTACGCAGATTATCTTGCACAGATTATCTACCGCCGTTTTGTTCGCAACAGATTCCCGAAAGTGATTCCATGGCATCTATGATACAATGTCGTTAACCCACGCAAAGGCAGGGACGTCCATGTTTCTTCGACGAGATCTCGGATGTACCAACGGAGAATTTCAGCATCATTATAGGATTAAGCACCGCACCACAGATCGCGGACTCAAAGAAGCAGCATTTAACAGAGCCGCGGGACGCGGCAAGTGCTACGAGTGCAGGCATCTGCGCTATTACAGAGACGGGCGACTCGCTAAACCCTTAGACGCTGACACGGCTGTTTGTGAGGTGGACCGACATATCATCCACCAAACCGAAAGACCGCACGATCCGGGTCTGTAGACGGCCTGGGTCTCGGGTAGCGTTGTAGCGTTGTAGCGTTGTAGCGTTGTAGCGTTGTAGCGTTGTAGCGTTGTAGCGTTGTAGCGTCCGATAATATACATTATGTAAACAAGGCAAACGAAAGACGCAGCACTGTCGCCGCGCAACTCATGACCCTGGACCCGTTAACGGGCCGCGCACCTGTAAGGGTCGGATGCCGTTTGGTGCATGGTCCTGCTGTCCGACCGACCATCCGACAACCCGACAACCCGACAAGCCCCATATCGTCGACCCTAGCGTTTGGCGAGTAACCGCCTCGTGTGTATGGAATTCGCATCAACCAACTCACCTGTTGGACGACACCGCTACGCGGTTTAAGCCACACGCAAAGGTCTAACACCTGTCTGAGCCTCTAGCGCTGCCCGGTCTGCGCTATTTGAACCCGACCATGCTAAATGTAGATAATATATGGTGTTTTCGTATCTCCTGCTAAATAGTCAGGTGCAGGCCGGCAGATGAGAAAATTAATACCGAGAGATGACACTAATTGGAGTCAACCACGTTCCTACGGGTCTCAAAGCCGTCCCTCAAGCGCTAATTAAGGGTATTTTATACTCAATAAATATATATTCCATATATTAATGCGTGAAATGAGGGTTTATATTGAAGAAAACGCGTTCGGTAGACCATGAAAACAAGTTTAGTGTGAAGAGTGGAGGTTATTTTGTCACGGCCCGTTGGCACGTGGGTGGCCGCCTTCCATTGGCTTCGCTTTTCGACGGATCTTCTATCTACGCTCAAATGATTACCTTTGGCGTTGGCGGCTCGGCGCACAACCCACAAAATATCCTCGTGTGGTCTATATATCCATTACGAGCTCTACTTGCAATAAGATCTTGCGGCACTGAGTTTACTTCCCTTGACAGATCAGATCACTGCAGAGTTTCCAGCTTAGCGCTTCGCCTTCGATCACAGCCCTTTGGCAACAAGGAGACATGATGCTCAATGGTGGGGTAATGGCCTTTCCGTTGCGAACCTGATTGATGACAGGTGGCATATCCGATGCCACCACGTGGCCTGCCACCGCAACAAGCACCGCAACAAGCACCGCGACGGGCATCGCGACGGGCATCGCAGCAGGCAGCGCTCGATCAACCGGGCTACTCCTTTGCTTACGCGAGCGATTCGGCGCCACTTTCACTGAATCTATGCCACCACCGACAGGCATGATCTCGGCCAATGTCCATATCTGAATTCCCCACTCCCCTGACGCTACCGGCTCCTCTGCCGTCTATCTATAAGTACCTTTCCCAAGACATGCAGGGCGCGAATCCCGACGGAGTCACGTGCAGTGATCCCGAGATAACGGCCGTCAGTTTTTTTATCACCGTCTTCCCGTCTTCCCGTCTTCCCGTCATGCCCGCGTCTGACCGTTCCCAAACACCCGATAAGTATAAGTCGTCAATTCCGGCAGTCCCATTGGCCCTCGCGCATGCAGTTTTTGGGTGGAGATTCCGATCTCCGCCCCAAAGCCAAATTCAAATCCATCCGTGAAACGCGTCGAGGCGTTATGGTACACAACCGCCGCATCGACCGACTCCATAAAGACCCGCGCGCATTCAGGGTCCTCTGTGATGATGGCCTCGGAGTGTTTCGTCCCGTACCGCGCAATATGGGCCAAGGCCGCTTCCAAACTCTCCACCTGCACGACAGCCAGGGTCAAGTCGAGAAACTCCTGCGCATAGTCTTGCTCATTCGCTTCCTTTATCATGGGCCGATTTTCTGCAATCAGTGGCGACAGTAACGTCAGGAGGGGTTTCGATACCCTCAATTCCACGCCTGCGGCGATCAAATCCTTACACAGGTCTAAGACCCACGCCGACTTGAAGGACTCATGCAATATGAGTGTCTCCGCCGCATTGCAAACGGAAGGGCGCTGCGTCTTTGCATTCAGCACGATCGACTTTGCCATGTCCGGGTCCGCACTTCGGTCAATAAATATATGGCAGTTTCCCACGCCTGTCTCCAGCACGGGTACCAACGCACCGCTGACCACGCGCTGAATGAGGGAAGCGCCGCCGCGCGGGATAACCAGGTCAATCTGATCGCGCATCCGAATCAGCGAATCGACCAATTCGCGGCGCAGATCGGTGATCAATGTGATGGACTCGGGTGGCACGTCCGTGGTGCACAGGGCTCGCTGCAGGACTCGGACGATCGCGGCATTGGTGGCAAATGCGTCTCGCCCGCCACGCAAAATGACCGCATTCCCCGTCTTGATCGCCAGGGCCGTTGCGTCCACCGTTACGTTGGGACGCGCCTCGTAGATCATCAGCACCACACCAAACGGGACCCTCACCCGCGAGATGCGCAGACCGTCTGGCCGTGTCCACTCCTGCAGCGTCTCCCCCACCGGATCCGCGAGGGCCGCTACATCGTGCAGTCCCTGGGCCATGGCATCGATGCGCCCGGAATCCAAACGCAACCGATCCAGTCGAGACGGTTCCACCCCATCGGCCTCAGCTCGGGCCAGATCACCGTCATTGGCTGCCAACACTTCGTCCTTGCCAGCAAGGAGGGCCGACGCCATGGCACGGAGGGCAGCATTCTTTTGTTGCGTACCAAGACGACACAAGATTCCGGCGGACTTGCGCGCGTCAACGGTCCAGCGCGATGCATCGAGTTCTTGCGACATGGTTCATTCCTCGCTTTCATACGACAGCACGGCCAGCTCGTTGCGATGGATCACTTCCGTTACACGGTTCGTCTCACCAGCGCTGCGACGGATCAGGAGCAAGTTAAGGTCATGCGCCGAAAAATTGACCGATCCTCGTCCAATGGAACGTGCTTTTTCATCGACAATGTCGACGATCGCACCTTCCTCAAAGACGCCTTGAACGGAGACAATGCCGGGTAGCAAAAGGCTTCCTGACGCACCAAGCAATGCAGCGACCGCCCCCTGGTCAATGACCAGGGCCCCATCCACCCGCGAACGCGAGAGCAGCCACGCCCGCTTCTCACTGGGCTTTTTACCGTTTGGTACAAACATCGTCCCGACGTCGGCGCCTTCCTGAACTCGGGCAAGGATATCAGGCTCGCTACTACTCGCGATAACACAGGCAATGCCCGATTGAAGAGCAATCTGAGCAGCCTTGAGTTTGGTCACCATGCCCCCCGTCCCCCCCACCGTGCCGCTGCCTCCAGCGAGTTGCCAAAGGGAGTCGGGAAAACCTTGGACACGGGGCATGCGCGTCGCATTCGGATCGATACGTGGATCAGCGGTATACAGTCCGTCGATGTCTGTAAGCAAAACCAATAGGTCAGCCGACGTGGCCAACGCCACTCTGCTCGCCAAGGTGTCGTTGTCGCCAACCCGAATTTCATCGACGGCCACAGTATCGTTCTCGTTGACGACCGGGATCACTCCGTGTCGCAGCAGCGTCTCCAGCGTGTTTCGCACATGGACAAAGCGTGGTCGATCCTCGAGATCCGATCGGGTTAACAGTAACTGGGCCGGGATGATCGCATATGGATCCAGGGCCTGCCGATATGCTTGCATCAACAGTGCCTGGCCCACAGCCGCCGCCGCCTGTTTTTCGGGTATGCTCAAAGACCCCCGGCGCCAGCCGAGGGCCCCGATGCCAGCAGCTACCGCACCTGAACTCACAAGTATGATCTGACAAGATCTGGAATGAACGTGGGAGACCAACTTCGCGATGGAAGCGATCTTCTTTTGGCAAAGTCGATCGCTTCCATCGGTGAGACTGCTCGTCCCGACCTTCACCACCATTCTTCGGATCACTTTAACGCCCCCTCACCCTGGCGCCTCCAGCTCTCAGTTGGAAGAACTACCGTCCGTGGAGGTCGCGGCCTCTTCGCGGTCCTTGTAGATCTGATAAAAGCGATCGTACTTTCCTGGTTGCACGGCCGGCAATACGCGCGCCCCTTGTGGTGCCCGCGTATCCGCAGTACCTGAGGCCGATGCGCGCCGCTTCCCGTTCGCTGTCCGCGCTGACGTTTGAGCGACGGACGATTCTGTTCCACGACCACGATACTGCGCCCGATGATCCGCCAGTTCCTTCTCCGATCGAATATGCGCGCGGTTCCACTCCCGCAGGACTGTGTCGACGTAGCGAAGTTTGTAAACCCCGGATAGGACGGACTCGCGAAGAGCCTCAACGATGAGCCACGCAGGGTACTGGTCATCTTGTCGCCAACTCTCGATCTGTTCGAGTTCGAGCGGCGAGAGCAGGCGTCCAAACTCGTTTTCGAAGTGCTGAAATAACGTCTTCAGATCCGTCTCCTGCTCATGTAGCCCGAGTACTCTCGACAGCAAGGGACGAATACTAAGACGCTGATTCTCATGCAGAACCAATCCCGACAGGGTTAAACGCTGCAAGATCACAGCGATCTCATCCCGCGACAAACCCATGCGTTGTTGCAGCGACTCAAGATCCGGAAAGCGTCCATCTTGCTGTTGACACGCCAGAATCTGAACGATGACCATGACCTCTCGCTCCGTTAATCCGAGCGCGTGGTAACCGGAGAAAAGAACGTAGGGAAACGTGACATGACTATGTTCGAGAGCGTCGAGCATTTGTTCGAGGTGCGTGCTCTTCACCACCCGGCCTCCCCTTGACGATCAGTTGCACAACTCGTTTCTCCTCGTAACTATACCATTCTCCAACCTATAGTTGTAGAGTCCTTGCACAATTTGACGGGAGTCTCCCACCCAACTACGGGTTGAGTGGATGAAATCTGAGGCCCGGCCACCCACCAATGGCGGGCCTCCAACCCACTTACGGGTAGAGTCGATACAACAGACGCGGAAAGGCAATGGTCTCGCGAACGTGCTCCAACCCGCAGATCCACGCCACCGTGCGCTCAAGACCCAACCCAAATCCGGAATGCGGAACGGAACCGAATTTGCGCAGATCCAAGTACCAGGAATAGGCGTCCAGCGGCAAGTCATGTTCCCGGAATCGTGACTCCAGGAGCTCCGGATCATCGATACGCTGTGACCCGCCGATGATCTCGCCATACCCTTCTGGGGCCAGCAAATCGGCGCACATGACCACCTCCGGACGAGTCGGATCCGGCATCATATAGAAGGCCTTGAAACTCGTCGGATACCGTTCGATGAACACGGGCCGATCAAACTGGGCAGCCAGTTCCGTCTCGTGCGGAGCGCCAAAGTCCTCGCCCCATGTAATTTCGTGTCCGCTTGACTGGAGAAACGCAATCGCGTCATCATAGCTCATCCTGGGAAACGGAGTCACAACCGAAGCCAAACGTGCGGTGTCTCGCCCAAGCACAGAAAGTTCAGTTGCACAGTGGTTCAGGACATGCGCCACGACGGCCGAAATCAACTGCTCTTGAATCACCAGGCTCTCTTCGTGGGTCACAAAAGCCATCTCAGGCTCGATCATCCAAAACTCGATCAAGTGCCTGCGAGTCTTGGATTTCTCCGCACGAAACGTGGGGCCGAAGGAGTAGACGCGGCCTAGCGCCATCGCTGCGGCCTCCATATAGAGCTGGCCGCTTTGCGTCAAAAAGGCCTCCTCATCAAAATAGGTGGTTTGAAACAAGTTGGTCGTCCCTTCACATGAGGAAGGGGTAAGAATGGGTGGATCCACTTGCGTAAAGCCGTCCCCGTCCAAAAAACACCGTATGGCCTTGATGATCTCCGACCGGATCTTCAAGATGGCTCTCTGTCGCGGCGCGCGGATCCACAGATGCCGGTGGTCCATGAGAAAGTCAACACCGTGTTCCTTGGGAGTCACTGGGTAATCGTGAGATGCATGAACAACCTCAATCGATTCAAGAGCGAGTTCCACTCCAGTCTTGGCGCGATCGTCCTTGCGGACCACTCCATGCACGACAACGGACGTCTCTTGCGTCAACGTCGCCGCCAGGGCAAAGACATCCGCCCCAACGTCGTCCACACTCAACACACCCTGCACGAACCCGGATCCATCCCGCAATTGAATGAAGGCAATCTTGCCCGATGACCGCTTTTGATGCACCCACCCTTGTACCGTCACCTTCTCTGCGATGTGATCCGCCAGGTCAGCTATCCACACTCTATTCACCACAAAGGACCTCCGAATTCAAAGACGTTGTCAGACCCGTTTACTCGTACGATAGTATACCACGACAAAACGGGCGCCGTCCGATCAGTGATCGAGGCCACGCCCGGTGTGCATAGAGATGAACCTTGCCTATCAGTTGGCGATCAGTTGGCGATCAGTTGGCGATCAAGACCGGCAGCTCTGCCTTGGTCCGCGCCAACCATTGCCTGAACTCACTGCCGTCCACACTCTCTTCTTCGACGATCCACATGGCATACTCTTTCAACCCAGCGGTAAAAGGGGTCAGCACTTCTCGCGTCCGTAACTCGACGTCGCCAAGGATATGACGCACTTCCTCATCAAGGATGGCGTCCGGCAGATGTTCCTCGGCGACGATTCCGATACGCGACAAACCGCACATGACTTCAGTTCGGGCCAAACGACTTGCTTGCAAAAAATCGTTTTGAGCGCCCGTAGACCGGTTCTGGAAGATCAGTTCTTCCGCGACGGCACCCCCGAGCGCGACGACGATCTGCTGATCGAGCTGCTCTTTCGTGTACAGATAGGCATCGGCCTCCGGGATCTGACGCACGAATCCAAGTGCGTTCCCGCGTGGCGCGATGGTGATGTGAGACACCGATTCAGCGCGCATCATCTCGGATGCAATCGCGTGCCCAAGTTCGTGCACTGACACGCGCAACAACTCATCATGCGTGGGATGACGGCCCGTCTTTTCGCCCATCAGGACTTTGTCCACTGCATCTCGAAAGTAGGACTGTTCAACTACCGCTGCGTTAGAGCGCAAAGCGATGATGGCCGCCTCGTTGCACAGACTCTCAAGTTGCGCGCCAGAAAAACCATACGATTCGCGCGCGATGTGTTCGAGATCCACATCGCTGGCGAGGGGTTTATCCTTCGTCTGAATGCGCAAGATATGAAGGCGTCCTTCGCGATCCGGAAGGTCCACCTTGATCTGTCGATCAAACCGTCCGGGACGGAGCAAGGCGCTGTCGAGTATATCTGCCCTGTTCGTGGCCGCCATCACCAAGACGATCGGACTTTGAGTCGTTTGCATGCCATCCATCTCGGTCAGGAGTTGGTTAAGTGTCTGATCATACTCTTGATGGCTATGTCCGCCACGCTTCCCCCCGACGACATCGATCTCGTCGATAAAGACGATGGCGGAGTCCTTGCCCTCCTTCTTGGCACTCGCACGCGCCTTGCGAAAGAGTTCACGGACCCGCTGCGCTCCAACTCCGACATACATCTCGACAAACTCGCTTCCCGAGGCGGAGACGAAAGCCGAGTCCGTATACGTAGCCGCCGCCTTGGCCATCATCGTCTTCCCCGTTCCAGGTGGCCCTGTCAACAAGATGCCCTTGATGGGGCGAATGCCCAGTTTCTTGATCTTTTCGCGATAACGAAGGAAATCAAGCGACTCCATCAGTTCCCTCTTGGCGTGATCCTGACCACCAATGTGGTCAAAGTTCACAGCATGCCGAACGGCGACTTCCCGTGAACCCGTCGGTGCTACCTGCCGACGCTCCATCAGCGTGTAGACAAAATATGCGAGACCGGCCAGCACCAGAAGGGGCAGAACCTGCACACCGAGTACGGCGAGAAACAGCACTACAGCCACTCCGGCGCCAATCATCCACTCTTTCACTGGTCCGTCACCCCCACAGATTTGCCTGCATACGGCACGATAGCATAAAGATAGGCCGAACCTTGGGTCAGGGTTACGAAAATATCTTGACCATTCATGGTCACGCGGGATGACGCCCCGGCTTTGTGAGCGAGAGCCGTCATCTGTCGGCTCATCCCCAAGTAGTCGCCCTGCGCGATGCCTTGATACCCTGTCAGCCCCATGCCCTCGAACAACCCCGCCAGTTTAGGCGTCCGCCGGTCTTTCAGGACGATCGCCACGGGCGATCCAAGTGCATTCGTCACATCATTCTCAATCGCCCCGTAGGTTTGCTGCAAGTCCGCAACGGGACCCAGTTGAATCACGACCGTGGGCACATCTGCCCCTGCGACGATGCGCGCGGACAAGACTTGATGGATCCCCGACAGTTGTTCCTGAAGCGGTTTGATCAACTCGTAGTTTTTGTAAACCTGGTAGCCTCCGAACAATACGGCAAAGGTCAGGATCAGCGCAGATACTGTCGGCAAAATGCGAATGCGCGACATTCGTGCACCACTCCTCTCATTGTCTAGAAAGAGTATAGCACGGTCTGTAACTGAATTCAGTAAGGAACTATTGGTCCCACAAGCGGAATGTGTCAGAGGAAGTAAAGTGCCACAGAATTGTACCGGAATGCGCGTCCACATAGGCATAGACAAACCCGGAAGGCCGTCTGCGGGCAATCACTCCCCAGACTAACAAGCCCGCCCCCGGTGCCCCTGCCCCCGACGAAGGAGGCGTAATCCCGAGCACATGACTCACTACTGAACCGGCGTCGGCAATGTGTGTCATCACGGTTCCGACGGCCGCTTGTTCCGTTTCGATGTCTTTGGCGTATACAGTTGTGATCTCACGCCCTGGCTGTACGATGACAAAGAGAGGCTGCCCTGCTGTATCGACGCCTTCTACAGTTTGCTCCAGGGCGCCGCCTGTGAAGAAGCTGACGCCCGTAGCCCGGGTCATCGGCGTCCCGTCCAGCGCAGTCAAGACGGCAGACTGATTCTGCGCGTCTACTGACGTCAGCTTGGGTAACAGATACAAGATGGAAAGAACCGTTAAAGAGAGCGCGATGAGGACAATGGCGACGGACGTATACAGAATGTTTCGCCGCACGTCAGTCGGCCCGGTAGACGCTGATTTGATACTTGCCGGAGTCGCGGGACTTGGTCAGACCAACGATCACGTCCTTCTCCTTCAATACGCGATTCAAAAAGTCCACGATGACGTAAAGGTCCTCATCTACTGCGACTTCCTTGATGCCCATCAACCGGTGCTCACGTTCATCCATTGCCGAAAGAACCCTTTCCTGTCTGATATCGCCGACTCCAACACATCAACTCGATGGCGCCAGTGACAACTCCCATGCATGGAGTGTAGCAAGCAGACTTCCATTTGTAAAATCCAAATGTATCGGCGTCACACTGACCATCCCCTGCTCTATCGCATGAACGTCCGTATCGGGCCCATTGTGTAACTTGATGGCCTTCCCCGCCTGCCAGTAATAGGTTCGTCCCAAGGGGTCGACACGACGGTCATAATTGTTGTGGTACTTGCGAATGCCTGTGCGCGTGATGACGATGCCCGACAGATCATCGTAGCTCCGCGGCGGGACATTGACATTGAGGTAGGTTAATTCTGGAAGCCCGTGACTGGCCGCCTTCTTGATCAGAAGCTCTGACACCAAAACGGCTGCCTCGTAGTCGTAGGGCTCAGACCCGGTACGTGAGACCGCGATGGCCGGAATCCCCAGGAGAACGGCCTCAGCGGCTGCAGAGGCTGTTCCGGAATAGATGATATCGAGCCCCAAATTGGGCCCGGCATTAATGCCACTCACCACGAGATCCGGCGGAGACTCAGAGCAAAGAGCCCCAATCCCCAGTTTGACGCAATCTGCCGGCGTGCCATTTACAGCAAAGGCACGATGGCGCGGACCCAGGTGAAGATCCACCTCATCGACATGGAGCGGCTTGTGGAGCGTAATCGAGTGACTCGTCGCGCTTTGTTGCCGATCAGGCGCGACGACCGTGACGGTGGCAAATTGAGAAACATGCTGAGCGATGGCGAGAATCCCCTTGGCCATGATGCCATCGTCGTTGACAAGTAACAGATGCATTTGCGCAAGTCCTTTCATAAACGGCCAGTAGTTGCCCTGTGTGCGTTCCCGGGTACGGGTCATACTGTGCTACAAGGACAGGAGGTGGCGTTTCGATGAGCGAACGCTATAACGCCTATGTCACGCAGGGCCCCGGGAACTGCGCGGACTCTGAGAGCATACCCCACTATATCCTGCGAGTGCCCTCAGAGTGTCCGCTGATCACTCGTCCGCAGGAGCTCTACCGAGCGCTGGCACCCGACCGGTTCTGGGGGACCTGGACGCCTTCCCAAGCCACCGTCGCTAGAGGTTCACGTCCCCATGATCCCAGCGGCTGAGGCACAGTCGCACAAGCTTCCATCGCTTTCCCCGAGGGTCACAAACGCCTCAAAGAACAGAGAGCGGATGCGATCAACGTTTTGCGCCATCTCGGTCACCACTTCCTGATGCGTAAGCGGGCGTCCACTCATACCCGCGCACAGGTTGGTGACCATGGCGATGGTCGCATAACAAAGGCCAAGCTCTTTGGCGAGCACCACTTCCGGAACAGAGGTCATCCCCACCACGTCGCCGCCGAGCTGCGCGAACATGCGAATCTCGGCGGGCGTTTCAAAGCGCGGGCCTTCCGCACACACGTAGGGGCCGCCGTGAGAGGCGTGGATTCCCTGAGCCGACGCCGTCGCGGCTAAGTGCTCACGAAGGCGCCTGCAGTAAGGGTCTGTCATATCGACATGGCCCACCGGACGTTCCCCTTCAAAAAAGGTGGACGGTCGACTCTTTGTAAAATCCAAGAACTGATCCACGATCACCAATGAGCCTGGTGCAAGCGCGAGCCGCAAGCTCCCGACAGCCGCGGTCGACAGAATGTTCTTTACGCCGATCTCGCGAAGCGCATACAAATTGGCTCTATAGTTGACCTGATGCGGAGCTACACTATGACCCTTCCCGTGACGCGGCATAAACGCGAGGGATTGTCCACCATACGTCCCAACCGTACAAGTCACGGTCCCATATGGGGTGGCAATATCATGTTCTCGCGCATCCGTCAAAAGTGCAGCATCATACACGCCCGTTCCGCCGATAATGGCCCGATCTGCGTACGCCACTGTGCCGACCATCCCCTCTGTTCGTCGAATGCAAGCCCGCATGCGTGCTAAACGGCCGATTTCGAAACTAGGATCAGTGTATCATAATCGGCGTGGTGGATCAGCGCACAGAGCGCATGGATGGCAGAAGCATGCCATGTGGACCCACCGAGATGACCAGTGCTCGCCCCTCCACTGTGTACACGTCGATCCAGAGTTCGCGAAGTGTCTCGAGGGCGGTCTCCCATTTTTCGTTTTTTTGCAGGTCTTGGCGACGACTCAAGACAATCGCCACGTCAGGGTCCAGCTGGCGCAAAAGTCGCGGATGTGCAAAGGCCGGCAACACAATGGGCGAAAACACCAACAACTCGTCCTCGCGAATGGGTGCATCGTCGCGCAAGTGATAAGCCGGATAGAGAACACCCGCGCTGATGGATGCCATCTGGATGCGCAACATGGCGTATCCGACCCGCTCATGCCCCTCCCCATGAAGGGCTGACAGACTGATGTCACCGATGCCAGCCATCGCCAGAGAGGAACCTCCGAGGATGCGTACGAGCGCCTTTGCAGCGCCTTCGCCCGGCTCACGGGCGCGGCCGACGCCGCCCTGCTGCAAGGAACCACCTGGCGGTTGCCAACGCCGTCCCTGTGCATGATCGAAACACATCGGTGCAAAATAGACTTGGGCACTACGCACAAATGGCTGCCTAGACCAGCGTGTAACGACCGGATCCGGAACCCCCAAGATCACTAAACGGTCGCGAGACGAGAAACCGGACGTGGCCACACCGCGAATGATCAGTTCCAACCGGGCAGCAGAGTAGAATTCTACAAGCAGGCGAGGACCGGACGGCGCTGCGGCGATCACAACCCCTTGGAAGGGTCGCGTCTGGAGTGAAATATCCATGACTTGCGCCTGTGCCGGCAAGGCAAGACACGCGCAACAGACGATCGCCAAGAGCGACGTGACAAACTCACGACCGCATCCGCCGTGCCGCATCTTGCTTCCCATCCCGGTTCCTCCTTGCCGCATAGTCTGCCTCTAGGAGGGTGTGTGATCAAACCGAAAAAAATTCACGAGCCTGTGTGCGAGCCGTTTGCAGCGGGCCGACGACCACTTTTGGGTGCGGAAGCGATCTCAGGAAAAGACGACCGTAACTTGTCGTCACGATGCGCTTGTCAAGCACAAATACGGCGCCGCGATCGTGTTCCGACCGAATCAGCCGTCCAAAGCCTTGCGTGAAGCGAATGACCGCTTGGGGTACACTGTAGTCTCGAAACGGGTCTTTGCCGTCCGCTTGCAGGCGTTCACTGCGCGCCTGCACCACAGGATGACTCGGCACAGCGAAGGGCAATTTGACGATGATCAGGCACGACAAGTCGTCACCCCGGATGTCGATCCCTTCCCAGAAGCTGTTCACCCCAAAGAGGACGGCACGCTCCCCTGTGCGAAATGTTTCCACCAACCTTGAGCGCCGGTGATCGTCCATCCCCTGCGCCAGCAAGCGCAGACCTGCCTGAGACAAGCGCGCCTGCTCGGCTCGATAAACCGCCTGCATCATCTGGTGCGACGTGAAGAGGACGAGGGTGCGGCCGCCTGCATCGCGGGCAAGTTGTGTAATCGCGTGCCCCGCCTGAACCAGGAACCCCTCGGAGCGCACGTCCGCGAGGTCGGTCACAACGCATAAAACGGCCTGTTCTTTATAGTGAAACGGCGAGGGCACGACCACCGTCTGCGGCGGGTTCGGATCATCCGTCATGGAGAGCCCGGTCCGCTCCGCAAAATACGTAAAATCAGCATCCACAGCCAGCGTCGCGGATGTGCAAATCACACTGCTTTTCTGGTCAAACAGCTCACTGCGCAAGATTTTCGCCACAGACAGCGGGGCCAAGTGCATGGAAAAGGCGGCGTTTGTGCGTCCGGACCGCACCGCGACCCAACCCACATAGGCTTCAGGGTCGGATCTTGCCAAGAGTACATCGCCGATCACCGCAAGGAGCGACGAGAGTTTGCGCAGTTCCCCACTCACATCTTCAAAGCGCCCAAACAGCGAATCGTCCGTCATCTCAATCTCGCTACGCAGTGCCTGCAACTGACCACTTGTCGTATCCACGGTTTTGTGAACTCCAACAAGCTCGAGCGTGCTACTTGTTACGGAATCATACTCCGCGTGCTGTACGATGGCCGGATCAATCCGCCGCACAGCGGCCTCGCCCGTTGCCCCGATCCACCGGGTCACCGCCGCGGCCACCTCAGTAAAGACCCGATCCACTTCAACACAATGCCGCGTCACCTGATCCAACAGAGCCACGAAGGATTGCCATTGCTCTTGGCCCTGTGCGATCTCGCGCGCGATCGTGCGACGCAAATCCGCGGCGAGCCCACGCGTGCCCCCCACTGTCTCGAGCGTCCGCCGCAACAAGTACTCCGTCACCTCAGCGCCGAGTTGAGCGGTCGCCTGGTCTTCCAAGTGATGCGCCTCGTCGATGATCAAATGCTCGTAAGGGGGCAACACGCCGTAGTCATTACCCATATCGGACAGAATCAACGAGTGGTTGGTCACCACGATATCCGCACTGGCGGCAGCAGCCTTGGCCCGAAAGTAGTAACAGTCCCGAAAAAATGAACACCGCTTGTGAATACAAGAGTCCGTGTCACTCTGCACTTCCGTCCAGAAGGGCTGTTCATCAGACAACAGCGCCACTTCCTCACGGTCGCCGGTTTCGGTACCCGCGACCCAGACCGCGAGTGTCAGCGTCGCGTTCTGTTCGTTCGGAGCCAGAACGGGGACGGCGCGAACCCGGGCCGCCAATTTGCGAAGACACAGATAGTTGTTGCGTCCTTTCAGGATGGCCGTGCGGACCAAGTTTTGCGCACCCGCATGAAGTAACGCCAGGTCCTTCGTCCGTAACTGTTCTTGAAGGGCTGTGGTATGAGTCGCCACGACCACGCGTTCGCCATGCTCTCGCGCGTAGATTGCCGCTGGCAACAAATACGCGAGCGATTTGCCCGTCCCTGTGCCCGCCTCCACAATGACATGACCACCGGACTCCAGTCCGTTGGCCACAGCTCGCATCATCATCGTCTGCCCCGCGCGCCGCTCCAGGGGATTGCCAGAGGCGGGGCTCGCAAAGGCTGCCTCCAGCAAGGCGATGCTGCGTGATGCCAGATCAACGGCTTGCGCCGGGGCTGGCTGCGGCTGGCCGCGATCCGTTACAGCCGACCTTTCGTGGCTTGTACTGGGCACCTCGGGCACCGGTTGATCCGGACGAGCTGCCAGCTTTTGGGGCGCACTTCGAAACACCAGACCGTCAATCAGCTTTTGATCTCCCCGCAGAGGTACGCCCCCCGCCATGCTTCGCATCAGGGCGTCCTGGACCACGACGTACCGAGGGCTCATCGGGTCCGAGGCCGCGAGCAGCATCTCCAGCGTCGGATGGGGCAGCGCGTGCAGTCCCTCAAGCCAGGTGACATATCTCCCGGCCAGGTTGAGGGCCGCCTGATAGAGCGACTGGGCCACCGGCATCGTCTTGAGATCGGACGTCGGCGTTGCCGTGACAGCAGCAAGCGGCGTGCTCGCGGACTTCCCAGCGTCTAGTAGATGTTCAAGACCGGTCAAGCCGAGAAACTGCAATTCTTCGTGTCCACCAAGGCGCGTGCCCCATCGCGAATCAGATCGAAAGGCCCGCCAGGTGGACTCTTGCTCCACCACGACCGGATCCGAACCAGCAAAGGCGACAATGTCCGACCAAATTTGATCTACAGAATCCGCAATGTCTTGGACTTGCCCCGTCAGATCCGCCCTGTTATAGCGCCGATCCGTCTGTTCCTCGCGGCTTGTCTCAAACGCGAACAGGGCCTCGACAAGCGTGCCATCGTCATGGCAACGGCCAATCGCAAGGCCCACCAGCTCCTGGTTCCCCGCTCTCGCACGGTTTCTCCCCGTCATCACAAGAAAAGGCAATAGTGACTTTCGCCTCCCGCCTTGCACTACTCACTGCTCTGAGTGTACGTTGCCTGCGAGAGACCTGTCAAATCAGTGGAACAGGTCGCATCGAGGATCATGCGCATTGGCGAGTCCACGTGCCTTCCTGACTCGCGTAGCGGCCTTTCAATAGCTAATCGTTCCCGCCCCGCAACGCTTCGCTCGTCCGGTCCGTGAACACGCTCATATTCTGAAAACAGGCGGGTGGCCAGCTCATACTCTTTACACAGCAGGAGTGTCCACGCAACATGACATAGTCCCGCGTCATCGCGTCGCATCAGACAGGCCTGTCGTCGGGCCAACAACGCTGCCTGTGGCCAATCTTGTTTGCGAAGAGCCACTTCAGTCAACCCCTTGACCGCTTCGCCATAACAGGCACGGTCGCGTCGCGCGATGCAAAGATGCTCTGCTGCTCGTTGCCAATGCCCTTTTGCGAGAAAGACCAGACCTGTCTCCAAGTGAAGGATGGGCAGGTCTGGCGACAAGTGCAGAGCGTGACCATAGTAAGACAGCGCATCGCGGTGACGACCCAATGAGTAGGAGGACGCGCCAGCCAACCGCCAAGCTAACACGTCATGGCCATCGCATTTTGTGGCCGACAGGCTGTGTTCAAGCGCCACCTCGTACTCCTTGCAGACGTAAGCACAGACGGCGCGATTGACTTGTGCGTCGACGTATTCCGGGCGCTCGGACAATGCCTTTTCCAACTCGTCCCCAGCTTCTCGCCAGCGTCCCTGGCTGACCAGCGCTTGTGCCCTTGCATCATGGGCCGCGGCACGCACCGCAGGGTCTCGGGCGCAGTGGCATAAGACGTGAAGATGACGCTCCGCTTCTTCGAAGTGGCCAGCACTCACATAGCACAACGCCAAGTAGAGACGTGCGACCATCATGTCGGGGTCGCGCTGCACGATTCGCTCAAACTCGACGCGTGCCTCTTTGTACATCAGCAAATCAAAGTAGCCGAGACCACGTCGAAACCAGTTCGATGCAACGGCACTCGTGAGACAAGTTCCCAAGTCACTTGACACAGGAGCCTCCTGAGGCGCAACGGTCGCCAAGGCATGGGCGGCGATCTCGCCATACTGTTCAAGCAGGCCTTGGGCTTTGTCCTCGACATCGACCCACGCGCCGAGTATCCGCTCACCGGCTTGTCTCAGGGGCGCCAGTTCCTCCAGAAGATAGGAACGCTGCTCGTCGTCCGCTATCCTTAACTGCGTAGCAATCCGGTCGATCGCTCGATGAAGTGCTTGAAAGGGCTGGTAGGACAAAGACGGCACCACCTGAACCACGTGTTTTTCTTAGTCTGCACCAGTCCACGGTTGACTATACTGCACGATCTCGCCACTGATCACGGTGTGTTCCTGGCCGCTCGCGTCGCGGACTTTCAGCGCGCCGGCTGTGTCAATCGTTTGGGCCACGCCTTCAATATACCCCGCCCCTTGCGCGACTCGAATGTATTGGCCTAGAGTCACGCAATGAGTCACCATCTCGTCATGCCAATCCGCAAACCGCACACCGCGACGCGTGGCTTCGTACATGTCAAACAGGCTCGCGATCAAACGACAAGCGAGCGGATTGCGCGGAATCACCCGGCCGACGACGTGGGACAACGACGTCGACCGATTGCCGATGTCTGCTGGGAGCGTGTCCATATCTGTGTTGACGTTGATTCCCACCCCGATCGCGAGGCGAACAAACCCATCGCGTTGAGGCAGTAATTCAGTCAGAATGCCGCAGGCCTTTTTCCCGTCGACCAACAAGTCGTTCGGCCATTTGATGGACACCTGCGCACCCGTCTCGGCAGCGATCGCTCGGCGCACAGCCAAGGCGGCCAGCAACGGCCACTCCCCTGGGGCCGTCGCGACGCCAGACGGATACGCGATGCCCATGGTGCAAAGCAGACCCACACCAGGAGGAGACGCCCAACTCCTCCCCCGACGACCTCTGCCTCCGTCTTGCTGTTCGGCCAATACCACCAAAAATGGCTCGTCACCTGTCTCAAGGAGCTTGGCAGCCGTGTCGTTGGTCGACCGCACCCGGTCGTACACGTGCACTTGCACGCCACTGAGGTCTGTCGGCAGTCCCGCCTTGATCCGGTCGGCATCCAACGCGCCACCGGGAGGCAACCACGGGGTATTCACAGACACGGCGCCCCCTGCCTACGAGTGACCAGACGCTCATACAGCGCCTCGTACTGGGAAACTTTTTCATCTAGAGAAAAGCGTTGCGCCCGGCGCCGGGCAGCCTGAGAAAACTGTTGCCAGAGCGCCTCATCTTGCAAGAGGCGCAAGGCGTTCGACGCCATCGCCTCGACATCGCCCACAGGCGACAGAAAGCCTGAAACCCCATCCTCGACTACCTCGGGAATGCCGCCCGCATCGCTACCCACCACCGGGACACTGCAAGCCATCGCCTCAAGGGCGACCAAGCCAAAGCTTTCCTTGGATGAGGGCAGCAGCAACACGTCGCCAAGCGAAAGGAGAGCCGCGACCTCGTCGCGTTTGCCAAGAAAGTGCACGTCCCGCGCCACGCCCATCTGCTCACTGAGCTTACGGGCGTTATCCAGTTCCGGACCCTCGCCCACGAGGAGCAACTTGGACGGAATCTTCTTGCGCACGCGTGCAAAGATCGCCATCACGTCGGGAATTCGCTTGACTTCGCGGAAATTGGACATGTGCAAGAGAATCCGTTCTCCATCCGGCGCGATCTTTGCGCGCAAGTGTCGCACGTCCGCTTTGCTGAACACGTCCAGATCAACGAAGTTGTGAATCTTGCGAATCGGGCACCGAGGTTCAAACTGTTCATTGGTCTGATCGATCAGACTCTGGGACACAGCCGTGACCACGTCACTTTTCTCAATGCCAAGCCGAATGATGTCGCGCAAAAGGGGATCTTGCCCCAGTACGGTAATGTCCGTGCCGTGCAACGTGGTCACGATCCGCACAGGGTGATCGCCGCCCAGGATCTCACGCGCCAAAAAGGCACACACAGCATAGGGAAGAGCATAGTGGACATGGAGGATGTCGAGGTCAAACTGTCCCGCGACGTCTGCCATCTTGGCGGCTAGCGCGAGGTCGAGCGGGGAGCTGCGCAACACAGGATACGTGGCCGTCTCCACTTCGTGGACGTACACATTGTCTTGAAACAGATCCAGCCGAAAGGGGATACCCGACACAATAAAATGGACTTCATGACCGCGGGCAGCAAGCGCCTTCCCCAGTTCAGTGGCGACCGCCCCTGAGCCTCCGAGTGTTGCATAGCAACTGACTCCGATCTTCATCACTGTCATCCTTTCAAACGCTCGCTCGCTCAGGAAGGATCGCTGAGCGGGGCCGTCACCTCGCGCCAATCCAAGTCGCCGCGCCACATCCCACGCAGCAGCATCTCAGCGGAGGCCATGTTCGTAGCCACGGGAATGTTGTGAACGTCACACAAACGCAGCAACGCTATAATATCCGGTTCATGCGGCTGAGCCATCAATGGGTCCCGCAAGAAGATCAACAAATCAAGACGATTTTCAGCAATCAGCGCGCCAATTTGTTGATCACCGCCAAGCGGCCCACTTTGGAATCGATGTACGGCCAGGTTCGTCATCTCCATGATCTTGGTTCCCGTCGTACCCGTCGCGAACATCTCATGTCCACTGAAGATCGCCTCATAGGCAATCGCAAAGTTTACGATATCCTCTTTCTTTGCATCATGGGCCACCAACGCGATTCTCATGGTTTTCCTCCCCGTTGTCTTTTACCACAGCACGTGTTCGAGCCCATCGATCAGCCCCGCGCCAGTTTTCATCACACTGCGCACCGCGAGCAGGACGCCTGGCATGAAACTCGTCCGATCCATCGAGTCGTGGCGAATCGTCAAGCGCTCCCCAGCCCCCCCGAAGATGACCTCTTGGTGGGCGACAAACCCTGGCAATCGAACACTGTGTATCGGCACTTGCCAGCGGGCTCCCCCGTCCTGTCCCATCTGCGCCCGTACCTGCAGAATGCGTTGTGCCGTCCGCGCGGCCGTCCCCGATGGAGCATCGATCTTTCCAGCGTGGTGATACTCGATAATCTCCACACCGTCCATATAGCGCGCCGCCCATTCTGCCATGCGCATCATGAGCAACGCCCCAATCGCAAAGTTGGGTGCATAGAGACCGAGACGCTCCTGCCCACGCAGTTGTACATCGAGATCGTGCAACTCCGACACGGCGAGACCGGTCGTACCGATGACCGGTCTCAAGCCGGCTGCCACTGCCTCTGGCAAAAGCGTGCGCGCGACAGCGGCGCGGGTAAAATCGATGAGGACGTCCGCTTGGACCGCATCGAGGCACGTCTCGAGGCGACTGAACATCCGCAAAGCCAGCCCCACTTCCCCCGACCCGTCACCACCCGCCTCGCGGCTGCGGTCCAGGCAGGCCACCAACTCCATGTCCTCGGCACGGGAGACGGCTTTCACCGCCTCCGCCCCCATCCGTCCTCGCGCACCGGCCACAATCACCTTGATCAGGGCCTCGGCCATCTGTCATCCCCCGTTTCGGATCGTGCCGATTCCTCTTTTCGCGTCCATCGGTCCCGATCACGCGTGCTAAACTTCGTCATGACTTCACTGTGAGCTCTCGCCAGATCGAGACCCAGGGAGTTGGCGAGACAGGCGATGACAAACATCATGTCGCCCAGTTCAAGTAAAATATCTCCCTCAGCCTCGCTGTCTTTCTTCGGTTTCTCGCCATACTGATGGTTGACCTCGCGTGCGAGTTCCCCGAGTTCCTCCGTCAAGCGCACGACCAGCGTCATCGGCGCGAAGTACCCTTCACGAAATTGTCCTATGTACGCATCCACGTCCGCCTGTAACTGTTCCAGCGTCAGCGTCATATCCACACCCGCATCCTTTTTGTAGTCATCGTCACTTCATTATAGCTTCATAAGTGGTGGACAGCCATCATAGTGTATGGCGATGATGGACAATCAACGCTCATCCGGGTTGCTCGGCCGCGCACCCCCTGTTGCCCGTCGCTATCGCGCACCACACCAAGGGAAATGGAGGGGTTCCGTTGCATTCTCGCCGCAGACAGTTATTCTCCCTGACGCTGTCCATTTTGGTGGTCTTATTTACCATCGCCTTGGTGATCTACCCGAAACAAGGTCTGGAATCGGCAATGGATGGGCTCAAGATATTTTGGGACGTCGTCTTCCCTTCCCTCCTGCCGTTTTTCATTCTGTCCGAGTTGTTGCTCGGTCTTGGTGTCGTCAGTGCCCTCGGCGTCTTGCTGGAACCTCTGATGCGCCCCTTGTTCAGTGTCCCGGGGGTGGGCGCCTTCGCGTTGTCCATGGGACTTGCGGCAGGGTACCCCATGGACGCCGTGATAACCGCCCGTTTTCGCAGAAATGGCCTGTGTTCGCGCATCGAAGGGGAGCGTCTTCTCGCCTTCACCAACACTGCGGACCCGTTGTTCATGTTTGGGGCTGTTGCCGTGGGGATGTTCGGCTACCCGGCTCTCGGGGCTCTCTTGGCGATCGCCCATTACATCTCCGCCTTCTTGGTGGGCATCACCTTCAAACTGTACGGACGACGTGAGGAGCGTCACTCCCGCCCCAAGCTCCGCGAAAGTGTCATGGCGTCTGCCCGGGTTCCCCTGCTGATCCGCGCGTATCGGGAGATGGCCAAAGCCAAGACGGAGGACGCGCGCCCCTTCGGAAAGCTGTTAGGAGACGCCGTCAATGACTCCGTACGCACCTTGCTCATGATCGGCGGATTCATCATCTTCTTTTCCGTTTTCTTGAGAGTGCTGGCTCTGATCGGTGCCGTAACGCTCGCGGCGTTGCCGCTTGGGGTCCTGTTTCACGCCATCGGCATCAATCAAGACCTTGTCAAGCCTTTTATCAGTGGCCTCTTCGAGATCGACCTGGGGTCTGCCGCTGCGGCCAACACATCCGCGCCACTGATCGAAAAAGTCACCATCGTGAGTGCGATTATCGCCTGGAGCGGCCTGTCGGTTCACGCCCAGGTGGCCAGCGTGTTGACCGACACGGACATTCGGATGCGGCCGTATTTTATGGCGAGAGTATACCATGCCGTGCTGGCGGGTGCGATCACATGGGTGCTGTTTCAAGCGGGCCTCGGCAGCAAGGCGGCCCTGATCCCCCAGGCCATCACGACGATGGCCCCTTTGTCGGCCGGAGCCGAAGCGCACTGGCAAATGTCGTTCACAGCGCTCGGCACATGGGCCTTCATCCTCTGCGCGATCACGTTGTTGTCGCTCGTTCTTCACGTGCTTGGACGACTGAGAGTGTTCGCATGGCACTCGCGGTATTCTTGAGTACCAACATCAAACAAAGAGAGGGGCGACCCGCCGCATCCTCGCGTGGGTGCCCCTCTCTTTGCATTTAAAGAAAGCGATGGGTAATCAGTTGATCCGCCAAGATCGCCAAACCAAGCGTCATCGTGTACACGCCAAAAACGTTCATCCGCCGATTGGCCATGAACCTTGTGAACAGGCGGATCGCCACGTAGCCACTAACTGCACTCGCCCCCATTCCCCACCACAACGCCGACGAGATCGAGCCTCCCGTCAAGTCCCACTCCCGTGCCTGCAAGATGGTGGCACCGAGAATGACGGGGATGCTCAGTAAAAACGAAAAACGCACCGCTTCCGGTCGGCGAATCCCTTGGGCCAACGTCGCGCAAAGGGTCAAACCAGACCGGGACAGAGCCGGCATGATCGCTGCTCCCTGAGCGAGTCCAACCAACACGGCACCGCGCCACGTCATATCGCTCATCGAGCGCTCCGGGTTGGGCACAGCCTTGGCCTCCGTGTACAACAGCAAGGCCCCTGTAAACACAAATTCGGCACCGATCGTTGCACCGGAATCGAAGACTTGCTCGAACGTCTTCTCAAACACCAAGCCAATCAGCACCGTCGGGATTGTAGCGGCCAGCAACAGCCCACTGAGACGACCGAATGGGTCGGCTACCATCTCACGCGCCGCGTGGCGGTAGACGAACAAGACGGCCACCAGAGTCCCCAAGTGCAGCATGGTGTCGAGGGCGAGGGCATTGCTTGAGATGTGCAATAGATGGTCCGCGAGGACCAAGTGCCCAGAACTACTGACGGGAAGGAACTCGGTGACCCCTTGAATGATGCCGAGCACGACCGCCTGCCAGATGTGCATGTGCATTCACCCCTTTCGCACCATGGGTATGCACGGCTTGTCCCAAACATGTTCTCGCTTATGCATGATGGACAAAGACCCATCATACAGTGTGGTGGACAGGTCTCGCACCGCGTCCGGCGAGCGAAGGGACGATGGGTGATGAGATTATGGGACGCCTGAATCTGCGCATGGCCTGGCGTATCGCGGTGACGTACATCGGTACCGTGGTCGGGGCCGGATTTGCGTCGGGCCAGGAGATTCTGCAATTCTTTTCGCGGTTTGGAGAACAGGCACTTCTAGGCATCCTGATCAGCACACTGTGCTTCTTTCTTTGCGGGGACTTTGTCATGCGCCTGGGGCGTAACCACGGCGTCGACACATTTGGAGAGGTAGCGATCCATCTCTTCGGGAAGCGATTCGGACGCATCGTCCACGTGGCCTTGTTGCTGATGCTGTTTGGCGTTACGATGGCCATGCTCGCAGGTAGCGGCGCCCTTTTTGCAGAACAAGCCAAGGTCCCCTTTGTACTGGGTGCCTTACTATGTGCCGCACTTACGGCCGTGACGCTGATCGGTGGACTCCGCGGACTGATGTCGGCCAACGCGGTCATCGTCCCGCTCATGATGTCCTTTATCGTGTGGGCATTCGTCTACGGGCTGTTCTGGGGCCATTTGGCCTCGATGTCATGGGTGGCACCCGTCCCGACGGCACGTGGACCGGTTGCGATGGACTGGCTGTTGGCCGCCGCCTTGTATGTAGGGTTCAATATCAGTCTCTCCGTCACGGTACTCATCCCCCTCGGCCATGAGGCGGGAACCCGAACGACGCTCACCGTTGGCACGCTCTTGGGCGCGCTTGGACTGGGGATCATGCTCGCCTTGCTTCACATCCTCCTCGCCAGTTTTTACGCCCGTGTCGCCACGTTTGAGATTCCGATGGGACAACTCGTCACGGTGTTAAGCTCCCATATGGCGCCGGGCCCACTCGCCTATCTCCTGCGAGCAGGATTTGTGGCGGTGCTGTGGGGAGAAATTTTCTCGACCCTGCTAGCCAACGTATACGGTCTTGCCGCAGAGATCAGTGATCGCGTCGTTCGATCGCGGATGACCCGAGTTCTACTCATCCTGACACTGGCATTCTCATTCTGCCAAATCGGATTCGCCCACATCGTCGAATATTTCTACCCCGCATTTGGCTACGCGGGTCTCTTGATCCTGCTTATGGGCTATATTCGTGAACACCGCTATTTACGGGTATAATCATGGTGACCGCGGCTTTGACGCGGCCACTATGCGAGGAGGGGTGACGCTGTATCGCACTCAAACAGTGGGGATCGTACCTGCTGATCATCGCAGGCAGCCTGATCTATAGCATTGGCCTGAACGCCTTTATCGCAGGCAACGGACTCGCCGAGGGGGGGTTCGTTGGCATCGCTCTGGTGCTTTATTACAAACTACACATTTTGACCGGCGTCACGTTTTTTATCGCCAATATTCCCGTTCTCTTTATAGGATGGCGCATGTTCGGGCGCAAATTCATCGTGAAAACTTTAGTTGGCGTCCTGTCGGTCTCTGTTTTCACCGTGCTGACAGCGCATTTCGGACAACCTGTGCACGACCGCCTCTTGGCAGCCCTATATGGAGGCGTGATCTGCGGCGGCGGTTTGGGACTGATCTTTCGCAGCGGCGGCACGACGGGCGGCGTCGACATCCTGGCGCGCATTGCTCGTCGCTACTGGCGCATCTCGATGGGACGATTGCTGTTTTCCAGCGACGTCGTCGTCATCGCCTTAGTCGCCATCATTCTTGGCAAGGAAACGGCAATGTACTCACTCGTGGCCCTGTTCGTGGCCAGTCGCGTCATCGACTACGTGATTGAAGGCGTATCGTCATCCCACGCGGCCATGATTATCAGTGACTGTGCCGCCCTGATCGCCGAACAGATCCATAGTGAGATGGGACGGGGCACGACATTTCTCGAGGGTCAAGGAGGATTCACGGGGGAGTCCAAGAGAGTCATCTATTGTGTCATCAGCCGGGACGAGATTGTGCGCGTTCAACAGATTGTCCATCAGCATGACGACCACGCATTCGTCGTGATCAACGAGGTGCACGACGTGCTCGGAGAAGGATTTTCTCGTTGACTGGCCCTTGCCGGGAGCTTGTGTGATACCCGGGTCCGGGCCAGGAGTCGCCTGTGGCGGCCAACCGATCCCAGGCAGTGCAACGCCGCCACAGATACACGCCGATTGCCGTCGTGAGGACCGGCGTGAGCGCCGTGACAAGCGGCAACATCGTGAGCCGTGGAACAAAGGGAAATACGTTGTAAACATAGTCAACGTAGTCATGAAGGTACAGGGACGCCACCGCCACAGCTACATGCCTATGGGTAAATCGCAAGCGACGAGCCAACTCGGGCACGGCCACCCCTTCGATGGCCATGCCCGCATGTATGGCCAGAAGCATCCATCCTTCTAGAGACATCGATCTCAGTGAAGACTCCCAGCTCAGAACCCCCACGCACCAGAGGCCATACTGAATTAGCCATGCCGACGCAGTCGCCATGAGATACTGTGCCAAGGCGCTGACCCGTGTTTGCCGGGAGAACAGGCCCGCGAGGATCGCGGTAATGAGCAGCAACGCGGAAAGTGGGCTGTCGGGAATTGCTAGCCAGAACCACCCGAGTGATCTCGCCAACTGCCCCTTGTACCATGAAAACCCAAAGAAGACACCGGATGCATTGACGATGAGGACAGCTATCCAGGTGCCCTTGTGATGTGTCAAGCGTAC
>Ga0080006_1196215_pt1 | contig 27023 bp, 31 predicted proteins | sample RS3BMetagenome_FD_69209 | JGI IMG/M metagenome (GOLD analysis project Ga0080006, IMG submission 69209) | Ferric oxide microbial mat and aquatic microbial communities from Rainbow Spring, Yellowstone National Park, USA - RS3B (SPADES... ...
GATTTCCATGAATCACAGCCATGTGCACTGAACGCAAAAGCCTGTACTTCAGCTTGCCTATAGAAATTCCATTGCCATTAGAGCTATGCTTCCATATATAAGCTGCCCTTTTGATAAATTCTTTTATACTCATATCAACACCCAGAGTTGCGCCACGCTATAAGATCTGGCACAAAATAGACCGCGCCGCTGCTAACCAAAAATAGCAAAGTTTTAATTCCACCCAGAATGCCAGCTTGTTAAGCGCATGGCAGCGCAATCCTTGTTTTCTGATTTACACTTAAAGTATTTAAACATTTCTTTCAGTATCAAATAGTGTATTTATTTGCATGAAAATTTCAAAATGCAAAAGTTTTTATATCATAAAAAGTTCATAATATTGGGGGTTTTATGGGCAGTAATGCAGGTGGAGTTTTGGTACAAAAGGAAGTCACACCCAGCGACTTTGAGCTTGCACAAAGACTACATAAGCTTGAGAATAATATAATTAGTATAGAAAAGCTAATGCCATTCCGCTTTACAGATATCTCAGTGTCAAAGGCAAAATCTAAAGAGATCCAAATACGTAGAAAAATCGATGAACAACTTGAGTATATTATCAAGAACAACAGGAGGAATGCGGCACTCGATTACCTGAACTTTTCCATAGGGGCGATATATGAAGCAGAAAAGAGAATATTAAATTTGTACAAAATGGATCTAAAAATTTATATAAAAGATATGGAAACTACAGATATAAAAATAATGCAAGCTAGTCCAAATAATTTCGTTCCACTGGCACCAACTTATACCACTATAGCTTATACCACTATAGCAAAACTTTCAGAAAAAAATCTAGACATTGCTTTTTCGATAATCAAAGAGGTAAAAAAAGCGAATGAAGAGATTATAAGGATGGCTGATTTTGGTCACGGTAGAGATATGGAAAAGAATTTAGGTATAGGTGCTCCAATATAGATTGTGTATAAATGCCTGCAGTAGAAAGGACTGATCTAGTATATAGGAACATGCGCAGTCCCTCTTTCATGAGGGCTTATTACAGGATGAAAACTCTTTCAATGATAAAAGGAAGCGAGATAGAAGGGTCTACTCCTCCTGATCTGTTCGTCGGCAGCTATGGTTATCCAAATGTCTTTGTCGGCCCACTTGTGCCTCCTCAATATGGTGACACAACAGAGCTTGGCACCCCAGAGTCATGGGTTGGAAAGGACATTGAAGATATAGTAAAATTCAGGTCGCTGCTTGTAAGGGGCATGCACAGAACAAAGGTTTACAATGCAGACAAAGGGAGGATTGAAGGGATGCTTACAGAGCTTGCCCTCTCTGATAGGTACCTTTATGCTGACGCCAAATTCTCATATTCTCCTATAATGAGACCTGTGTTTGATGATGTCACACAACCTTTCGGGCCAAGTGCGCCCATAGAAAGCCTCACCATAAGCAGTGCGCATGCAGATAGAGATATAGAGGCAGCATACAGCGACACAGATGCCACGGCAACAGACATGATAATTGAGCTCTATAAGAAGGGAATTCTTGTTTCAAGGATACAGAAGGCGCTCTCAGCAGGGGTTCTTGGCATAGGCAATAAGCGCAAGTACGTTCCGACAAGATGGAGCATTACAGCAGTTGATGACACACTATCTAAGGCCAACCTTGCTGATGTAAAGCAATATGACTATATAGACTCCATAAGGATCTATGAGAATGATGCGCTCGACAACCATTGGATAGTGCTTATGCTCCCTATGGCATGGAGCTACGAGTTAATAGAGGCATGGTATCCAAAGACAGCGTGGAATGTCGCAGGGGAAAAGGTAGCAATATACTCATCACATGAATACTTCAATGGAAGGAAGGATTATGCTGAGATTGGTGGATGCTACTATGCTGCAAGGCTTGCTGTCAGCGAGTTCCTCAAGAAAATAGGAAAGCAGGCAGCTGTGGTGATAATGAGAGAAACTCATGAAGGGTATACAATGCCTGTAGGCGTGTGGAATGTCAGGGAGCATGTAAGGGAAGCGCTCAAGAGCAGCCCTCTAGTTTTTGATAACATGAATGAAGTAATAAGGCATGTGAATGCAAAGATGAGGATACACTTCCCGATTTGGCTCCAGAACAGCGATGTGCTGACAAATATTTTCAAGCAGCGCAGACTTCTTTTCGATTACAACTTTATAGCAACATGACTTGAAGCTGTGAACTTAATTGCAATTGTGTCCTTTTTTCTCTCCCCGTGCAGCAGCATTGTATAATTCACGCCTTCTATCAGCTTCTCGAATGTTATGCTCCCACTACCATCGAGTGTGCCAGAATGTTTTACCTCGCCAAGGTATTGAAGTTCGACATGCGCGCCTGCAAGGCTGCGCTGACCGCCATCCAAAGAAACTGTGCAGTCTATTATTTTAGGCACCTTGCATTGCTGCTCATTTTGTGCTTTTTTAATATGAATAGTGCTATCATCCGCCTTTGGTATCTCTGCAAAGAGTGAGTTGAACGACCTTCTCTCGCCATTTTCATAGCTGACATAGCTTACTGCGCATCTTCTCTGGCCAAGACCTCTCAGACTTGCAATTGCTTGCGGGTCTTCGTCAAAGCCCAAGTCGGCTGCTGCAAACCTGACTATGTCTGCACTCTGCCTGAAGTAGAGCTTGGTCTGGCACAGTCTTCTTATGCCTATATCTATCTCTGTTATGCTGTGTGCTATAAGTATCAGGGCTATACCTCTTTTCCTGAAGTCCTGTATGCGCTGCATAAGGTCAGCAGATGCTGCAGATGACTGTTCACCAAATGCCAGCTGCGCCTCCTCTATGCATACAAGCATCCTGAGCTCTTTTTCACCGAAAGAGTCAAGAGAATCCGTTATTCCATAGACCTGGTTAAGTATAAGCGCATAAAAGAAAGGCTTCATCGCATTGCTCACATTTGAAAGGTCAAAAAGGACTCCTTCGTTTACAAGCTCAGAAAAGTTGACTCCACACTGAGATGCAAATTCTGGCCTTGAAAGCACAAGCCTGAGATTTTCAAGCGCTGCCCTGACATTCTCCCCATGCTTTGTGTATTTAACGCCAACATTACTGCGCTTGCCATGCTGTTCAACAACTGCTTCCTCTATTTCCCCATACACAGTCACAGGGTCAGGAGATCTGGTATCTGAGTATGCCTTATGGAAGGCTGACAGAAGGCACTTTTCAAGTGAATTCTTGTAAGGGCCTGCATTTGATGCAGCTGCAATGAGCATTGCCAGGTTTTCATAAAAATGCTCTACAGTAACACCCTCTGGGCATGAGAAGAAGTTTATAGGAGTGCTCTGATTGTAGAGCTTTACCACATGCATTCCTTCTGAACTTGCGAATTCATTCCATTCATCTGTTGGCGAGATTATCACAGAAGGCAGGCTTCCGCTGCGAAGCTGGTGTACAATTGACATTGCCGCCTTTGTCTTGCCATATCCAGGTAAGCCTGTTATTATGGTTCCAAGATTGAAAGTCGATCTGCTTGTTGTTATCTTTTCTTCTGTCTTGGAAATTGCATCCTCAATAAAGTAGCCTATTGTAATATCTCCCGCAAACGGAGATGGCTTTTTAGTGGCTACAGACTGCACCTGTGGAATCCTGTCAGAGAATAGTACCATCTGGGAGGCAAGAGAGAGGCTGAATGGCACAGCATCTGCTGATTTGACCTTTGCAAAAAGCTCATCAAGTCTAGAAACATGAAGCCTTTTTTCCTCAAGTACAAGAACCCTTGACCTTATGAAGCGCACAGCAGTTTCAATGCAATCGTTGTCTTCTGAGTCTAATATGATCATTAACTTGTAGGCGCTGCCGTTGGTGAAAAGAGATTCATTCAGCATGTTCAGCATTGATTCTGCTGCTTTTCTCTCCATTGAGCCGTAATAAAGGTCCATTTGCATTGAGCCTGACTGCTCATAGCCGAACCTGCTCCTGAAGCTTTTTGTGAAACGAGTGCCTTCACTGCTCATGGCGCTTTCAAGCCTATGCCTTGCATGCTCTACATAATCCTTTCCAGCAGGTACAAATGATACAATCACTCTTGCATTGCAGCCTCTCAGCAATGAATATATTCCATCAAGCACTTGGATCCTGCTCCTCATGGAGAAGAATGCAATAAGCAAAGGATTATTTAGCGTTATATTGTCAGCCAGTTCAGAAAATTCGATGCCCTTGACAGCCTTCGCCATGCTGTCTGTGACAAAGCTTTCTTCAACTGCAATCTGTGTTGTACTGTTCCTGAAATCATGTATCATCATGAACTGCCTGCCAAGCGCAGCCCTAACAATTTCCATATATCTAACAGGATCAGGCAGCATTGCTATTTTGAACAGTTTCATTTTCAAATAAGCACCATTATGTATATTATCGATATCAAAATGTTTAATGCAGAAAAGAGCATCACCCTTTTCACCGCAATTGAACTTGAGAGAATACTTCGCCTCCGCCAGGCTACAATTACTGCAAGCAGCATGGCAGATACAATATAAAGTGGTACAAGCACCGTATAGCCTGCATATGAAAGCAGTATTGAGATTGTTGCGCCAACGCCAATGCCGGCAAATGCTTCAATTGCATAGAATGCAGTTTCACTTCTTTCTTTGTATATTCCCTCAAGCCTTATCATGAAAACACCATATACGAAACTAACGCAACTGCAAAAACTGCTAGCACAACTGCGGCTGCTGAACTGCTCAGCTGCCTGCTTGGATGCTCTCCAATGAATGCATTCCATACTATCAGCATGCTCAGTGCAGTGCTGGCAAGCATTCCTGTAAGCTTGGCAAGTGATAATATTATCTCTACTATTGCATTCGCTAAACCACCTCGAATGAAATGTTATAGTTTATCATGTATGAGAGTATTATGCCGCCAACGCTGCTGTAGCTGCATGCATAGTTAATGCATCTTTCAGCTTCAGATCCTGAATTTACAGCTATTCTAAGCTTCCTACTCTTTAATTTATTTTGAGTGTGAAGAAGCCTGCCAAGTGCAGCATACCGTAGCAATGAGAGATCGCAGAAGGCGCGGCGCTCCACTGCTGCAGAATTTCCTTCAAAAATACCATTTACTATTAGTTCTCTATAGGCGAGATGCCTAAAGGCTTGAGTTCTCTGTCTTTCATCATTGCTTTCTTCGTATGGCGTTGATTGAATATTATCACTGTCTAAATCGTTCACGTATATTATAGAAGTATGCTTCTTGAAGCTTAAAGACCTCACAAGAAGCAGCACAGCTACGCCAGCCATTACAGGCATCATCTGCACCAAAAGCTCAAATATGCTGTTGTTCATGTACCCACCAGCGTAAACAGATCCTTGCTGTTGTAGATTACTTTGTAGCCCTTTGACTGAAGCCTCCTCAGTGCAGCCTCAATCTCTTCCTTTCTTACCTTGTATTTTTCGGAGAGCTTGTCTATAGAGGCGGCAGAGTGCATGCCTTCCAGTATAAGCAGCCACTCAAGCATACTTCCAACTCTTTCATTTGATTCTGACAATTCTGATTGAAGCCGGGAGTTTTCTGCTTTCAGGTAGTTCACTCTTTTTGCTAGCACAATATATGAATCGCTTGTTTCACGGCCTGAAATGCTGCTTATAATACCAGAGTAGTAGTTCAGCTGTCCATCAGCTATAAGCTCAACAAGATATGGGAAGATGCTTGATATGTTTACATTGTACCTGTCATTCAGAAAAGATATTATGCTCATTAGCCTCAGAAGCGCTTCTTTCATAAGGTATATTGGAGAGTATTCTGAGTAGATTGCGAGCCTTATGTAGCTGGAAGAGAGCTCTATTGTATAGTAGTGATCATCCGCTTCTCCTCCTATTGAATAAAGAAGTGATGTGCCGGATTGTGTTAGATATACCCCTGGATACGCCTCCATAGCCTTTGCTATGCTGCTAAGCCTGCAGTTCAGCTTTGCCTGCAGGATAATAGCAGAGTAGAGATAATTCTTCCTTGCCCTGGAGGCACCCATCACATCACCTAAATCCTTTAATGAAGATTTCATCATCTATTAGTTGGAGTTTACTTGCGTGCTTTTGCGATTGCTATTGCTGCAGAAAATGCATCTGCTATTGCACTGTCACTCATGCCAATCTTAGAAAGCCCGGAAAGGATTGCATGCCTATCTGCTCCCATTGCAATGAGCTTTGCTATCATATCTGCTGCATCCACATATTCCCCATCCCCTATAACGCTGCCAGCTGCTGCACTGTTTCCTGCAACTTCTGATACAAAACGCTCCAGTTCAGACCTCCCGACTTTTATCTCCATCTTTCCACCTGTTGAAAGCCTTATTGTCTTGTCTATGCTAACGCCCTCTACATGCCCTATTATGAAGGAATCCTTTGATTCCTTGCTGTGCAGCTGAACCAGCATGCAGCTTCCGACTCCAAGCTGCTGTATGCTGCTGAGATCTTCTGCTGAAAGCATGTAGTTTTCTGAAAGCCTTTCAAGGCTCTGCCTGTCCTGCAGCCTGAAAATAAACACATTTGCAACATTTGAAAGCAGCGGCGCTGCTATATCCTCCACATTCTGCGAAGCCATTATTATGCCGCAGCCATACTTCCTCCCCTCCCTGAGCAATATACCAAGCGTATCGCTGTGGCTGAGGAGCTTCCAGGCCTCATCTAGGATTATGTACATTTTCTTCTGCCCTTTTAGCCTCATGTATTCTGTGGCTTCGCGCAAAGCAGAATCAGCAATTTCCACCTTCTTATGCTCTGGCAGGCCTACATGCAGGTTCATGTATATTATTCCGCTCTCGCTTCCCTCGAGCAGCTTTGTTATTGGCGGATCTGCATCAATGCATCCGGCAAACCTTGCAAACTCAGCATATTCCCCTGTGAAGTCTACAACAAGCATTAGCGATTCAGAGAATATTGATAGCTTTAACATCAAGTTCTTCATAAGGTAGCTCTTTCCGCTGCCTGTCATTCCGAATATGAATATGTGTGGGTTCATAGATGAACTTATATCAAGGAATGCTGGCATAGAATGCAGCATGCTATTGCCAATATATATGCAGCTTTCAGATGCCCTTGAAGCTTCTGATGCATTAGGCTCTGGGCTCCTTATGAGAAAGAAAAGCCCGCTTATTGACTTTGAGCTCTGCTTATAGTATTCCATTCAATCACACAAAAGACGCATAAGCTCCTCGCCCTTTGATATGCTGCAGTTGACACCAAGCGAAGCCTTGAATAAGCTTACAACCTCTTCCAGCTGCCTGAGTGAGGCATTTGCAGCCTCGCTGGAACTCTTCTCTACTGCTGATGAGCTTACATATGCAAATGCCTCTATAGGCTTGCTTCCGTCGTTCACCCTTTTCAGCTCGCCTTCTATCATGGATAGCTCCCTCTTGAGCCTGTTGAGCTTGTCGTAGGAATCGCTAGGTGTGTTTGAGATTGCTAGCTCCTTCATTCGGCGCTTTGTTTCAAGCGCCTCTGTGAAAGTCTTCCTGTCAATGTTCCTTATTCCTATTGTAAAAGTGAAAGGCACACCAGACTTTTCTATTATGCCTGCAAATTGGCTGCTGCTGTATGATGCTGCACTGTCTATCTTGAGCTCTGCAACAGAAATGCCTTTGTAGTACTGGCCGTATTTCCTTACTGCAGATGCCATGCTTTCATGCAGAGAATAGCCTCCTGACACCTCTACAATCCCTGATCTGCCCAGGATTATATTGTTTATTATGTGGCCTGAATGGAGGTATATTACAGATAATAAAGAGAGCACTATTGCAAGCACAACAAGTAATGGGCTGCCCATGAGTGCAGCGGATATAAGTGCAAGCACTGCAAATGCAAATATGGCATATGAGTATGTTCTGTCGCTGTAAAGTGCTTCCATCAAACCATCTTCATTAGATTGCCAAAGGCGGCCTCAGAGCCCATAGCCCTAGCAAGCTCCCTTATAGATATGTATGTTATAGCGAGGCTGAATGCAGGAAGTATGAAAACTGCCATCACAAGCTCTGACACAAAAATGAGAAGAGGCTTGAAAAGATTGCCCAATGAACTCGAAATGGAGTTTATGCCGCTTGAGATCATGCTTACAATTCCGCTGTTTGAAGTCTCGTTTGTTGAATTATATCCTGATATGCCGTTAAGGCTTCCGCTGAAAGAGCTTGCTGTATTAGTGATGCCCTCTATGCTTGTCTGGTTTATGCTGTTAGAATAACTGTTCATCAGGAATGCATTGAGCAGGTATGATAGAGGCAGCACGACATAAAGCCCTATTGCAAGTGATATGAAAAAGCCACCAACCCTTCTGCTAAGATAAAAGCTGCGCAGTATTAGCCCTATTGGTAGTATTACTGTTGTTGCAGTAAGTGCAACAAATGAGAGCACAGAAGCCTGCACGGATATTCCGACGAATGCTGCTGCTGTTACTGTTATTATGTGCTGCAGCTCAGAAATAAACGGGTTTAATACGCTGCTGAATGAAAATGAAGCCACAAGCAGGTCTATGCGTATTCCTGCTATGATTCCGAGGACTATTGCAAGGCTTATAAGTGCCATAAGTATGCCTGAAATTGTAGTGAGGAGCGAGGGATGCTGCGACCCCATAAATGTATATGGGGAAGTACCTGCAAGGTAGTTGTATGCAAAGCAGAGTGCTGCATTGCCTGACATGAATACAGGGCATGAAAAACTCTGGCTGGCTGAGGTAGTTATGCTGTTCATGAACTCAGTAATTATTCCATTTCCAGCAAACAGCGCAAGTAGGCCGCCCACAAGTGCAGCATTTATCACTGACTGGTATATCTCATTGCGCCCGAATTCCTTCAGCCTTTTGTCATCCAGCGCATAGCCTATGCCAAGCACTATGCCGCTCACAGAAAGCATTATTGCAATAAGTATGGTCGCAATGCTGAAGCCATACACTCCGAAGGGGAGCTGCTGGTATTCCATCTATTCACTTAGTTATGTTGATTGTAAGGTTTGAAAGCAGGTGCGTAGATGCTATTGCAAGGCCGTTTGATGCAACTGAGAGAACTGCGACTATTACTGCACCTATTATTATGTTTATAGATGCAGTGTGGAAATTTGCCTTCTTGTCAGGCGGCAGCATCTGCCCCAGTGCGTAGAATATGCCAGCCACTATAAAAAGGACAGCACTGAGCATAGGCCCTATGTGCATCAGAAGGGTCTGTATGTAGTTTAGAGTTCCTATTATGTCTAATGAGAAGAAGGCTGCCTTGTAATCACTGCCGAGAGCAAATATCACAAGCATTATAAGCTTAGGGTAGATGCTCTTCAGGAAGCCCATTATTGTATGGTGTTTATGTATATTCATTTACTCATCTCTTTACTTAACTAAATTATATTTACTATGATAAATATTTAATACTTTCGCTGACTGTCAAAGTATATCAACTGCTTTTGAATCAGAACACAGAAAATGCTTGAGGACTGCATGCGCCCTATAGAAATCAATATATAGCTTTTGCACGCAATAATAGAATGCTCGCACAGGTCAGCTGTGCATCCATGACTTATAAGGTGTTTATATGAGACTCAGACCAGCAAGGGCAACAAGGAAGATAAACAGCCAGGCATGGGCAAGGTATTCCCTTAGGAAACCGAGAAAGAACTTCATCAAGGCTCTTCCACACACTAGCCTTTTGGTATTCAAGATGGGTGTTGACAAGCCTGAGTATGATCTTAAGCTCCTATTGGAAGCTGAAACGGACATGCAGCTGAGGAGCAACGCAATAGAGGCAGCAAGGCAGGCGGCAAACAAATACCTTGAACGTGAGCTTCCAGGCAACTACTTCATGAGGGTGCTCACCTACCCGCACAATGTGCTCAGGGAGAAGAGGATGGCTACAGGTGCAGGAGCAGACAGGATTTCCCAGGGTATGACCCTGGCATTCGGCAAGCCAACGGCTGTAGCGGCAAGGGTTTACAAAGGGCAGGCAGTATTTGAAATAAAGATTCCGAGTGAGAAGAGCAAAATAGGATACGAGGCTCTAAGAAGGTCAAGGTCAAAGCTGTCTGGGATGTATAAAGTAGTAAGGCAGGCAGCAGGTAATGCGGCCAGCAAGGGCCCTGAAAAGAATATTATAGCTGCAGACGCCGCCTAATTTATACTTTTTCTTAGAATATTACTACAGATTAGATGCTCACCCAAAGGGGCTTGTACATAGGTGCGGTGCTTGCGCTCATAGCGGGGATAGTGCTCTCTTACCATGCACTTTTCTTCGTTACAAGGATATCATACTCTATGGGCTTTGCAGGAGGGCTTGGGAGCGCTATAAGCGCATACGGCATAAAGGCTTCTAATTCCACAATAGCTGCGATAGCCGGGATGCAGTCCCTTGGTATAGCCATGTATGTCGCTTATGCAATACTGCCTTTTGCAATAATAACCCTTGCTGCAGGGGTGCTTTGGCTCTTCATAAGGGCTTACATAAGGGCTGTAGCTGTAACGGTAGTTTTGTCTTCTGTTGTCTCTGCGCTGCTCATTGCAATATTAGAATTCAGCCTCAGCTTCAGCGAGCCAGTAAATGTGTTTGAGGTATCATACATAGGCTCTGGAATAGGCATCGCAGCAGGAATTTATGTACTTGCTGCATCAGGAAGGAGGCAGGTAAGGAAGGTAGCAAAGGACTTCGAGGTCAACCCAGAAACGCCTTACACTAATATACAGATACTTTCAAGCAGGCTTATGTCAAAGCTCAGCGGCGACATAAAGATACTCGACACACATTTCGATGCTGTGGGATTGAAGAACCTCGCCAGGATCTCCAGTGGCCATACAGGCAACTATAAAAGCATATCTGTGCTCACAAAGCCTGAGAGGCTGAGCAACGAGCTTTCATCCGCATACTATGACTTCAAGAGGGAGCTTGAGAACAAGGGCATTGCCTTTGAGCTGCGTGTTATGTCAGAATCAGATTCTATTGGGCAACATGAAAGGCTCATTATGGACTCTGCGATAGCCTACAAGATACCACCTTTGAACATAATAAACAAGAAGAGCGAGCACATTGTAGGAGTAAACCATGCAGAGGCTGAGCGCAGGTTCAACGAGCTCTGGGAGCGCGCCACAAAATATGAAAATCTAAAGGAAAAGGGAGGTGCAACCACATGAAGATACTGCTCCAATTCCCTGAAGGCCTGAAGCAGCACGCACTCGAATATGCGAAGAAGCTTGAGGAGGGCGGGGATGAGGTGATAATTTCAGCTTCGCCTACATTCGGTGCATGCGACCTGGCGCTTGATGAGGCAAGGAAGATCGGCGCAGACAAGCTCATCCATTTCGGCCACGCTGAATTTATGCATGTTGACTTTAATGTTGAGTATGTTGAATATAAGATAGATGCAAGCCTGGAATTGCTGCCAAAGTCGCTTGATTACCTTAAAGCCTACAATAAGATAGGCATTGTTACAACAGTTCAGCATGTCCACCAGCTTGAAGATATAAAGCGCTTCTACGAGCAGCATGGGAAGGAAGTATTCATAGGCAAGCCTTATGGCTTTGCAAGGCATGATGGGCAGATACTTGGCTGCGATGTGGGCAGTGCGGCAAGAATAAATGAAATGGTTGATGCATTTGTCTATTTCGGCGGCGGCCTCTTCCATCCTGTAGGAGCACTTCTTGCAACAACAAAGCCGTTCCTTGTGGTAGAGCCTTTCGCAAACAGGATTGATTTCATAGACAGCTACAGGGAAGCATACAAAAAGAGGTCTAAGGGGAGGATACTGAGTGCGCTTTATGCAAAAAGCTTTGGGATACTTGTAAGCACCAAAAACGGCCAGTACAACATGGCGCTGGCAAAGATTATCAAAGATAGGATAACCAAGGATGGCCTTAATGCTGCAATACTTGTCTCCAATACATTCGACTTTGATTCACTAAATAACATGATGGAGATAGATGCATTTGTAAACACTGCATGCCCTAGGCTTGTTACAGAAGACGATGAAAGGCTCAGGAAGCCCCTTACTTGTCTCCAATACATTCGACTTTGATTCACTAAATAACATGATGGAGATAGATGCATTTGTAAACACTGCATGCCCTAGGCTTGTTACAGAAGACGATGAAAGGCTCAGGAAGCCCCTTCTGAGCGCAAACGAGCTAATGGAAGCACTTAAGATCATTGAAAGCGGCAAAAGATGACAAAGATAGCACTATTCATGCTCAATGAGATGTAGTAAACAAGAACAAGAATAAAAGGAAAAGAATTAAAAAACAAAAGAAAATTTAAAGCGTTAGCTTGCTTTTGCTGTGAGTGTAGCTACTTGTGTGAAGTACTGAGCGCCACCACTGGCTGTTTGATACTCAGCCCAAACACTTCCTGCAATTGTACCGCCTATGGTAGTAGGCAAAGGTGTATTACCACAGGTGCCTGAAAGACTTACTAACACTGTTTGTCCGCTATTTATACCACTCGAATATGACTCTACACAGCCGCTAGGTACTGAAGATGGAGCTGCTGAACCGGATGGCAAAAAGAATACATTTGCTGCTACCCAGTTTACCCCTGTGCTCTGACCAAATGTAAAGCTGAGAGTTCCGCCGTGCAGTACAAGACTTGTGCAGAGGTATCCGCTGCTTGCGATGCATGTTGTTCCCAGAAGTGATGCACCACTGAAGACGCCGAGGCTGAATAATGCCCCTAGTACTACAGCTATTATAAGTATAGCCCAACCATATGTCATTAGGTATTCCATTGCACTTTGCGCTTTAGAGGTTCTCATACTAACCACTTTCCTGCTTAATACTACAAATGAAGTATATTTAAACCTTTCTGCTATTTCTTGCTGCGCCGAGGCTTCCCAGCACCTAAAAGGTCGCTGCCTGTACTTTCAATAAGTATCCTTGCCACATCTTGCTTCTTTCTGAAGCCTGGCATAAGGGACTCTGCAAACCTCATGTGCCTTGTGGCATCGTATATGCCCTGCATCTTCTCGTAGTATGAAGTCGCAGCCTTGGTGTCGCCGCTTCTAAGGGCTTCATATGCCTCCCTTTTGAGCTCACCTACAACATCCATTATGCCGAGCATGTATGGCACTGCTGTCTCGCCCATCTCTCTCATTGAGGGTATGCTGCCGCCTTTTATTATTGAAAAGAAGGCTAGAAGCTCGACATACTCCTGGTGCGCCTGCTGTGAATAATACTCAAAGCCCCTCTCTGAATCGGAGAGCTCTTTTATGAGCGATCTTAGCTCCTTCATTGATGCATCTGATGATGCAAAGTCCCTGTTGTGTATAGATGTTATAGCATAGCCTGTCAGCCTTATTATAGACCTTGAGAGCTCCATAACTCTGTCCTGCCTCTTCTGGAGCTCCATGAGCTCCTTTGTTATATCATCAATTCCAGGTATCATCAAACCACTTCAATAGTAATTTCTGCCATACCAATAAATATACTGCTGCGCATAGCCTGCATAAGCACCCCATTTCTTTTCTGCAAAGTCATGTATCTGCCTTATGCTGCTCTTTCTGTGCAGATAGTCTCTCTCCATTAATCTCTTTATCCAGGTGTCTATTGGGAATGCCTCTAGCTTCCCGTAACCCATGAGCAGTATGCAGTCCGCCACTTTGTCACCTATGCCGTCAAGCTCCATAAGTGTAAGCTTTGCATCCTCGTAGCTCTTTGACGCCAACCTCTGCTTCTCTATCCTTTGCCATTCTGCTGCAACACTTTTTATGTAGCTTGCCCTGAAGCCTGTGCCGCACTCCATAAGCTCCTTTACCGAAGCATCTGCTATCACTGAGGGCTCTGGAAAAAGCCTCACTTTGCCATTAGAAGTATCGAATTCACTGCCAAATCTAGATATAAGAGATCTCATAATCCTTCTTATCCTCTTCACATTGTTGAACTGCGAGACTACAAATGAGAGTGCCGCCTCCCACGGATCATTCTGAGTAACTCTCATTCCATAGTAGCGCCTTATTGCATCATCGATGTTGCTGTCTGTATTTATTTTTTTGTATATCTCTGTAATGTCATGCTTGAGGCCAAACCTTCTTACAATCTCTTTCTTTGCTTCTGCATCTGTATATCTACCTTCATAGTTATATGATATATCAGCATTGCGGCCTGAATGCCTGCACACTACATTGAATGCGCCTCTGACTGTAGTATAAGAAACATGCACAGTGCCTCTTTCGGATGAATAGTCAGAATAGAATGCAAGTGGCTGTGCGCTCTCTACAGTATAGACCATGTTGAAATCTTTGACAATCATATGATCTCTCCAAGCTGCTTTCTGACCTGCTTTGCAGTGTCGCGGTCCCTGACTGTAAATGTGTCATCCTCAATGCTCTGGAAGTCCACTGTTATGCAGTATTGCACTCCTATCTCGTCAGCCTTTGCATACCTCTTTCCTATGCTGCCGGATTCAGAATAGTAGTTGCTTATCCTCTTTTCGCTTAGCAGCCTTGCTATCTCATGCGCCTTTGCAACAAGCTTGTCATCCTTCTGCAAAGGAAACACTGCATATGTGTAGGGTGCAGCGTGCTCAGACAGCCTGAGCCATTTCCACCCGCGACCATCGTCAACTACGCTGTTGTCGAGAAGCGCAAAAAGAAGCCTGTCAAGCCCCATACTTGCTTCTACAACATGAGGCATTACCTTCTTGTCGCCGCTGACCACTGATATGTCAGTTCCAGATTCCCTTGAATGGGCGCCCAGGTCATAGTCTGTTCTATATGCCGTGCCGGCAACCTCTATGAAGCCATAAGAAGTCTTTATCTCAAGGTCAACATTTCCCTTTGAATAATGCGGAGCCTCTTCCTTAGGTATCTCAGTAAACCTTGTCAGGCTCTTGTCTATGCCTATCATCCTCAAAAGTGACTGCTCAAGGTAGAGAAGCACTGCAAAGTGCCTGTTAGGAAGCTTGCCTGATTCAAGAAGCTCGCCAAGCGTCTTCTCTTCCATTTTCTTATCTGCACTGTAAAAGTTTATGCTCGTCTGAAGCACTGCATCCATGTCTATGCTGCCTATTGCATAGAGTTCCTCAGATGGGTCGAAGAAAAGCTCGAGCTCCATCTGGCTGAACTCTCTCATCCTGATGAGCTGCTGCCTTGGTGATATCTCGTTGCGGTATGCCTTGCCAACCTGTGCAATGCACGAAGGCAGCTTCATGCCGTATATCTTGTAGAGATTCTTGAAGTCCAGGAACATGCCCTGCGCTGTCTCAGGCCTCAGATAGCCGTTCTCGCTGCCTAGAGGGCCTATGGGCGCCTTGAACAGCAGGTTGAATGCCTCTACATTTGAGAGCTCGCCTCCGCACTTTGGACATTTTATGTTGTGCTCCTTCAGCCTCCTGCCTATTTCTGCAAGGCTCATCCTGCTCACTGTCTCTGCATTTTTGTCATCATTTTTTGATGTATAGAATTCCTCAAGGAGCTTGTCCGCCCTGTAGGGAGTGTTGCAGCTCTTGCACTTGACAATAGGGTCTGTAAATGATGCAAGATGACCACTTGCCTTAAGCACTACCTCTGGCAGTATGTTTGTAGTCTCTATCTCAAGCGCATTGAGCTGGTCGACAAAAACGCTGCGCCATGAAGCCTCTATGTTGCGCTTGATCCTAAGCCCTATCGGACCGTAGTCGTAGAAGCCTGCCACCTCGCTGTATATGCTGAATGCAGGGTAGTATATACCTCTCCTTGATATTATGTCAGAAGCATTGCCTTCATTCGCCATAGAAACACTCTATATTAATGAATACAACTTTAATAATGTTAATAAAATGTCTCCCACATCTTCTTTGCGAGCCTGCCGGTGTACATGTAGCTATCAACTACCTTCGAAGCAGCTTCCCTCTTTTTCCTATGCTCTGCAAGGAATCTGTTTATCTTCTCTATAACAATTGCCTTAAGCTCTCCTGTCAGCATCTTGCCTGATCTGTAATCATCTTCTATGCTCTTTAGCTTCTTGTCATCAGGCTCGAAGAAGTAGTGCAGCCACATGAATGAAACATCTATGTCTGGGTTGCCACCAAGCTTCCTGTGAAGCTCAACTGTATCCCTGCCACCTGAGAAGGCGTATTTGTTTACTTTCTTTTCTACAGCTTCAGGGCTGTCGTTAAGATATATTGCAGTTTCAGGCTTTGAAGCGCTCATTTTGCCTTCAACACCTGTAAGTGGGGGCAAGAATTTCCCATAAAGCTGTGCAGATTTTTTATGACCTAGACTCTCTGAAATGTCTCTTGCAATGCGCCAGTATGGATCCTGGTCTATAGGAGAAGGTATCACACACCTATTCTCTTCGAACATTGTAGGCACTATTTCTATTGCAGGGAAGAACACCATGCCGGTGTTTGTTGATGGAGTAAACCCAAATGTTGCCTTAGCCATAGAGAATGTTATCTTCTTTGCTATCTTAGTGGCAAGGCCGTAAATATTCCTTATGTATTCTGTGTCCTTGAATATGAATGTCTTGTCAGGGTTGAAGCCGACAGCTGCAAGGTCCATTATGTTTTCAGCTGCAAATGACTCTATATCCTCCATTTTGGCGCTCTCTTTGATCAGGAATTTCTCATCATCAGTTATCTGTATGTAGAGGTTTGCGCCGAATCTGTCCTGAAGCCACTTGGTGAATATGAAAGGCATCAGATGCCCTATGTGCATATGGCCTGAAGGGCCTCTGCCCATGTAGAGGTAGAATGGGCTTCCATCTTTGTATTCGCTTAATGCAATGTCGAAGTCCCTGTGCGAGAAGTATACATCCCTGCTTAGGAAGAATGTCTTGTCGTTTGCAGCCTCGTATATGCTTTCCTTAAGCGGCTGGGTAATCTTAGAAACTCCGAACATTTTTATTAGCTTTTCATAATCGATGCTGCCGCTAACCTCCCATGGCGTCACAACTATTTTATCTTCCATGACTGCACCTATATATGGAACTTGGTATTTTTATATTACATAATCAATTTATAATGTTTACTAACAAAAATCAAATGGTGAGATAATGGCTGAAAAAATAAGGTGCTCGCATATACTTGTTGAGAAGCTAAGCACAGCTCAGGAGCTTCTTGAAAGGCTTAAGAAAGGAGAGAGCTTCGCTAAGCTTGCAGAGCAGTATTCTATAGATGGCTCACGGAGGCGCGGCGGAGATCTGGGCTTTTTTACAAGGGGACAGATGGTAAAGCCTTTTGAAGATGCTGCATTCAAGCTTGAGAAGGGACAGATATCTGATATAGTCAAGACGCAGTTCGGCTACCATATAATAAAAAGGACCGGATGAAAGCATCAGTCTTCTGCACGCCTGTCTGCAATATCGATAAGCAGCTGCTCAACTTCATCCCAATTGTCGGCAATGAGTATGTTCTCATTTCCTTCTGTGTTCTCATTCCACGGCCTTCTGAAGAGCACAACTTTCTTCCCAAGCTCTGAAAATTCCTTCGCCATAATAGGGTTGTCATCTACATATACATAGACTTCTTCAATGAGCTTCCCTGAATGGTGTTTCACATGCACCAGCCTGTCATATTTGATGCCATTCATGGCAAGCCAGTTGATTATAAGATCATCTGATGCGAGTGCAGCTGTAGTTATATAAACTTTGTAAAACTGGCGCAGGTTGTCAATTATTGTAGGTATGCGCCTATCTGAAAGCTGTATCTCGTCATGCCTCTCCGTCCATGTGCTTTCTAGTGTAGACATGATCACACTTCTATTAAGATTCGGAAACTGCGCTTCTATGTGCCATGCCTTTATGTCATTATAATCTGCTTTGAAGCCAGAATGATCTTCCAGAACACGCAACCATACTGGGGTGAAGTCAGCAAGCACATCATCAAGGTCTATTCCAACTGCTCTCAAAAAAACACCAGGTCATATAGCAAAAATAGTTTGCTCAAAGATAATCTAAAAGCGCATCGTATTATTTGCCCTGCGCAAGATAATCCTTCAAACCCCTCTTCACATTTTCTGAACTAACAACTATCGCAGAGAACTGCGGCTCCTTCCACTTTACATCATTTGGAGAAAGCGAGTTTATATTTTTATTTGTTATGCTTTCTGAATCAATCACTTTTTCATTTATTGAATCGTTAAGCGCTTTGATGTATTTGTATAACAGGTAATTATCTTTGCCATTGCTTTCAAGCATGCTCTTTGTAGACTCAGGATCAAATATTAGCAAGAGTTTCTCCTTGAAGCTGTTGTCAATATAAACATCTACAGTACCGTATGCGAGCAACCAGTGACCTTTGTATTCAAATATTACATATGCCCCTTCTGATACCTTGTTATATATGTCGCTTACCTTTAGAAACTCGCCATGATGCATCTCTATCCCTTTGCCTGCCTTGTATGCCGTGTATGATGTTGTTTTGATCTTATTGTCCTTATCGCGCGGTATATTTTCTCTTTCATTTGCCTCTGCGAGCGCATTGTAATCCGCATATACATCTATTCTCCTTGATATTCCGTTTTGCTTGTTTATCTCGTAAACAAGGCCTGCTAAGCTATATGCATCTGATCCTCCTTCAGTAAGCGTATGCATATTGTCCTTCATCCAATTTTTTACTATGTCGGATTGGTCTTTACCTGTGTATCCTCCTACCATTGACGCTACTACAGTCGGGCCGCATGTTATATTACTTGGGATACCACTTTGCCCAAACTCCGACTGGTCGTAAAATATTATAGGGCGATTGTCCCACTTAAGTTTGACATCTTTTACATATTCCATATTACTATTTCTGGATTTCATGATATTTAAAGCTAACCGTTCTGCATATGATTTATATTTATAGCCCCAATTGATATTGTGGTGCTATGAGGTTCTTTGTAAGCGGCGGGGCAGGATTTATAGGCAGCAATATTGTGTCTAAGCTTGTTGACGAGGGCCATTATGTTGTGGCGTATGACAACCTGAGCACAGGGAGGCTCAGCAATCTTAATCAAGTTCTCAGGGAAAAGAATTTCAGTTTCGTGAAGGGCGACCTTCTCGACAAAAAAATGCTGCAGAAAGTCCTCAAAAACGGGGAATTTGACACAGTAATACATCTTGCTGCAAACGCGGACGTCAGGGCAGGGATAAAAAATACTCATATAGATCTTGATAACGGCGTTATTGCAACACACAATCTGCTTGAAGCCATGCGCAGCAGCAACTGCAGTGACATAATGTTCTCCTCATCATCAGTGGTCTATGGCGAGGCCAAGGTCAGGCCAACGCCAGAGAGCTATGGTCCACTGCTGCCGATAAGCTTATATGGCGCGGCAAAACTCGCTGCAGAGGGAATGATAGCCGCATACAGCGAGCTCTTCGGCTTCAGCTATGCTATCTACAGGTTTGCAAATGTGGTTGGGAATAGGCAGAGCCATGGTGTGGTGATAGACTTCATTGAAAAACTTAAAAAGAACAGCAGGGAGCTTGTTGTTCTTGGGGATGGAAGACAAAGAAAGTCGTATATAGATGTGGATGACTGCATAGGGGCGATGCTTCTTGCCCACAAGAAGAAAAAGAACATTGTGCTTAATATAGCAAGTGACGGCCAGACAAGCGTGAAATTCATAGCAGAGAGCCTGATAAAGAAGATGAAGAGCAGCGCAAGGATACGCTATACAGGTGAAAGCAAGGGATGGCCAGGCGATATAGCAAACACGCTGCTTAGCAACAAGGAGATGAAAAAGATGGGCATAAAGCTCAGATACCCGACATCTAACGAGGCGCTGCTGCACGCCATAGACATTCTTAGTGTATAAAATGTCTAGGAAGTGCTGAGCTGTACTGCTGCATTGCCATAGGCGCCTCCACCGTTGCCAGTAGTCAATGTTATGTAATAGTTTTGCGCAGGTAGGTTAAGCACTCCGTAATATTTAAGCTGCCATGCAGATGATGACTGCTTAAGATACGTCTTGTTGTCTGCCCCTTTTATTGTCACTGCCTCCCATCCACTGTTGCCGCCTCCTACATAAACAGAGAGATTGCCGCCACTCCATGTGCATATGCCCTTTACTGTAGTATCATAAGATGATGATGAGAGTGTAAAGCTGCTGCATGAAGAATAGTTGGCAGATGTTGTTGAAGGGTTTTGAGGAGTGGTTGCTGAACTGCCTGAAGGAATGATGCCAGATGGCAATGAAGTAGCTGTGGAGCCACTAGAATTGATGCCAAACAGTGATGAATTAGATGCAAGAATGCCTGAATGCATAAGTGCGCCAAACATGGCAAAAGCAAAAACAAATATTATTACTGCAACAATGACTCCGATTATTATCGGGACCAGTATTGATATGCCAAATGCAGCTGCAGTGCTGATTTTCTGCTGCCTTGACAGCGCAATTACCAGAACTATGAACCCCCATATGCCCATCACAGCTGCAATAAGGCTGCCAAGCATTGGTATTATTATTGCCCAGTAAAAGAGCACTGTGGGCACTGTACCATATACTACAGCATTGAGCGTGGCAGTATAGTCATTCCTGAACTGCCTGAAAAGCTTGCCGAAGATCTGGTAAAGCCCGGCGCTCACAAATATTCCTATAGGGTTGATTATCCAGAGTGACGCGAGAGGCAGCAATATAATGCCAAGCGCGCCTATGCCTGCAAGCAGGGTGCTGCTCTGTATAAATGAATAGAATGCTATTACAAATAATGCCGCGATTGCTATAGATATTATGACAGGCACTAGAGTAAGCTTGTAGTAAAACGAGAATGCATCACCTATGCTCATCTTCTTAGTAGTGGCAGAGCCTGGGTGAAGCATTATGTCTATGCCACGCAAAATTTCATCAAAGAATATCATAATACCACATGTGTATTCGGAAAGCAAGTCTTTTAGTATTTTCGATTTTTAGCTCTACTCGCAGGAAGTCCCTTTTAGCAAGATAAGGATGACAGCGCTACGTCAACTTATATATGCTTTGCCTGAGAATCTAAAATTATGGAGATAGAAGCCTCATTCCTTTACATATACAACGTTGGCAGCAAGTTTAGCGGAGACGAGCTTAAGGGGCTCCTGAAGAACCCTGAGGACTTCTCAAAATATGAATATGCCAGGCCTACTCCTGAAGAGATACCAACATTCAACTTGCCTTCAATATTCAACCTCAAGGATGAGAGTATTGCTATCGCTGATAAGCAGTACAGGCTCAAGGTGCAGGCAGCAATATATGGCACTGGAAGCATATCTATCAGAGTAAGGCTTAAGGAAAACTTGACAGAGCAGCAGGTTAAGAAGCTTGCGTTTGACAAGAAGCTCAAAGATGATATAGCGGCGATAGCAGAGAGGGCGATTTCAAAAGTTGAAAAGAGCCTTGCAAAGATCAAAAGCATATCCTTGTCATCTTATAAGGAGGGATATGCATTCTATTATCTTAATGCGGAAAAGGAAAAGGTTCTCTCGCAGTACAGAAAACTGATAGCAGGGCTCCTGATAGACGAGGCTGATGCAGAAAACCTTGATGAGCAGTATGTCAGCGATGTGCTGAACAAGAACATCACATACAGCAGCAGCGACATACTCTTCGTTGGATGGGAGAGTGCCTTCATGATAGATAATACAGGATCTTTTGAATACGAGCTCATAGTAAGCGAAATAGCCAATATACAGCTGCTTGAGATGCAGATATACAACAAGATGCTGTCTAACGAGATAAGGGAAACAGACGATATGATAAGGAGGGTTCTCGAGAGGGAGCCATTTGGGGGCAAGGAACTGCTCAGGGCGAATATGAGGCTCAGCAACTCCTACGACAAGATAAGCGAGATGACAAATGCTGCGAGGTCTGCAGTATCTGGATTCGGCGAATGGTATTTATCAAGGCTCTATGGGCTCTTCTTCGATGTCTTCAAGCTTGGTGAATGGCAGGCACAGCTGAGCAGCGGGCTTGAAGTTATAGAAAAAAGGAGAGACTCTATAATAGAGGCTACAAGGAGCCACAGGATGGACATGCTTGAGATAATAGTCATACTGCTTATTGTTGTTGAGATAGTGCTAGAAGCGCTGTTCATATTGATTAAGTAGCTTCGCATCTGCCTAGAAGCTTCATGGATTCCCTTATGATGCTGCTGAATTTCAGCCTTTTCATTATGCTCTTTACTGTGTTTGGATCTGCAGCTGTGGATGGGTTTTTTGCATTTATAGAGCACACGTCCTTGTATGGCTCTATTGAAGCATTGAATGTTCCTATGCGCCTGGCAATTGCTATTATCTCTTCCTTATCCATCCCTATAAGCGGCCTCATCACAGGAATCTTGATTCCAAGCTGCGATGTCATGATGTTCATGGGTGTCTGCGATGCCACCTGGCCCATGCTCTCGCCAGTATATATTGCAAAAGCACCCTCCTTTTTCGCAATATGCTCTGCTATCCTGAGTGCAAAAGCCTTGAAGAGTACTGCCTCGTATCTGCCACTTGCAGCTGTTGCAGCTATCTGGAACCTGTATGCTGGCATGCAGTATGATAATGAGGGCACATAGCTGTCAAGTGTCTTTATTATGCGTGGTATCTTTGTAGAGGCAACATCGCTGTTGCTCCTGAAGCCGTGAATGTGCAGATATATAGGCTGCATCCCCCTCTTCATCGCAAGCCACGCAGCTACAGGAGAATCTATGCCCCCTGAAAGCAGTATAACCGCCTTTCCGCTGCTGGTTGCAGGGAGCCCTCCTATGCCCCTCTCAACTTTAGAATATATGTATGAGCAATCTCTTGTCACATTTACAAAAATGCTTGCATCAAAACCCTTTGTCATGGGCTGCATGCCCATCGAAAGCACTTGATGAGAGAGCTTTTTGACTATGTCATTTGAGTCGAAATTAAGCTCCTTGTATGACCTGTGTGAATTTATCTTTATGCTTCTTGCACCGTGCTCCTTAAGCTCTTTCATGTAGTGAGAGGCTACTTTTGATATAGACTGCATAGTGGGCTTTGCAACTGATGCGAGTGCATAGTTGCTTATTCCAAACACATGTGAGAGCCTTGCACTTATGGTATACATGTCTTTTTCATCTGCCCTTATGACAAGCCTGTCCCGCATGTCAATGAGGGTGAAGCTTATGCCATCAAGCTTTGAGGATATGTCTTTCTTGAGCAATGCTATGTAATGGGGTCTGTTCTTTCCCCTGAGCCACAGCTCTCCAAAATGCACTAGCATTACCTTTTCCATAGAAGCACTTCTGAATTAGAAACGCAGTGCAGAGAAGCAGAATTCACTTCAGGTTTTCCTCTATCTCCTTCTTGCTTATCTTCATGTGCATCCTGTCCCTCCTGAGGCATCTGTTTGAGCAGTAATACCTCACCGAACCGTTCTTCCTAACGAACATTATGCCAGTGCCTTTTTCTATTTCCTTCTGGCAGTATGAGCATCTCATGAGCACACCTATCTTGCTCTTATCTCCCTTGCCTCCCTGCTTGTATCTGGGAGCCTTATTATGTCTCCTGCTTTCACTTTGCCAACAACGTTCCTCCTTATAACCCTGCCTTTGTCTCTGTCTCCCTCAAGTATCTTGCACATTATCTGCTTTATTTCACCATATATTCCTGTCCTGACCTTGAGCACCTCTACTACCTCTGCAAGGTATCCTGGGAACTTTTGCTGCTCTTCCGCCATTTAAAACACTAATTATTTTTCATCAGGCTTCTTCTCCTGCTTCTGCTCTGCCTTCTGCTGCTTAGGCTTCTGCTGCTTCTGCTGTTCTGGTTTTGGCGATGCTTCTGCTTCAGGTGCCTGCTTCGCTGCTGCTGAAGGCTGCTTGCCTGTAACCTTAGCTATTATTTCTTTTACCATAGGCTCTGATGCACCCATCTTCTCTATTGCAACTGCTGCGCAACCTACATTCAGGCCTATAGCTTTGCCAAGATTGAGCTTTGTAGGAACATATACAAAAGGAACCTTCTTCTGCTCGCAAAGCATTGGCAGGTGCATTACCACTTCTTCTGGCTCTACATCCTCTGCTATTACCACAAGGTTGGCAAGGCCGCGCTCTATGCTTTTTGTGGCCTCGTTTGTGCCCTTCCTTATAGTGCCGTTCTGCTTTGCTGCTCTAACTGCCTCGTATGCTTTGTCTGCAACTTCCTTTGAGACTTCGAATTTCACGTATGATTTTGCCATCTTATCACCTCATTTCATTGGTGGAACAATCAGTGGATTTCTATTTGAATGAGTATATATAAATATTTATTGCTTCGCACCTCTCTAGTCAAGGAACTGGCTTGCACTCGGAGGCTCAGGCGGCTGCCCCTTCCTCTTCCTTATTTCCCTGACAACCTGCTCCTGCAAATCCTTTGGCATCTTCTCGTAGCCTGCATACTCTGGGTACCATATCGCCCTTCCCTTTGTTATGCTCCTCATCTCGTCTGAGAAGCCTTTTATCACTTCTGCCACAGGCATCTTTGCTATTATTGTCACCTGCTCCTTTTCTTGCTGTATATCTATAATCTGGCCTCTCTTGCTCTGCAGCATGCCTATTATGTCTGACATATACTCTTGAGGAGCATTTATTGTGAACTTCTGCTTAGGTTCAAGAAGCACCACGCCTGCGGTCAGCATACCCGCATATATAGGCCTCCTCATTGCAGGTATTATCTGCGCAGGTCCCCTGTGCACAGGATCTTCATGTATTGTAGCATCAGTTATCGACACCTTTATGCCAGAGCACTTTTCCCTTGCCAAAGGCCCGTCGCTCATTGCCTCCTCGAAGCCGTCTATAAGGAGCTCCATCACTTCGTTCATGTACTGGACTCCATGCGTCGCGTCTATAAGTATGCTCCTGTTGGCTATGTCCTCAACACCCTTTGCCTCGTCCCTTGACAAACCTGCAGCTATAAGGGCGTCGACATACTGCTTGCCTTTAGGCTTGCCCTCCTTCAATGTGCCATTCTCGATAAGGTCTATGACTCCAGGCTCCAAAGGCGCAACATTTACATAGAACCTAGAGTGCTTGTTAGGCGCCTTGCCCTCTATGTCCTTGACTTCCTTCTCTATTGTCTCCCTGTATACTACTATAGGCTCGCTTGTTATTATCGGTATACCGTATGCATCTCTTATCTTTGTCTCTATTATCTCGAGGTGCAGCTCTCCCATTCCGCTTATCTTGTGCTCCCCAGTCTCTTGGTCTATTTCTACTACAAGGGTAGGATCTGACTTTGAGAGCTCCCTCAGCGCCTCTATAAGCTTGGTTGTGTCTTTTGTATCTTTGGCCTCTATTGCCTTTGTAACAACAGGAGGTGAGTAGTGCTTTATCTGCTCAAAAGGCTCTATAACAACCTCGCTTGCTGTATCACCAATAGACATGTCCTTTATGCCCACTATCGCTGCTATGTTCCCTGCAGATATGCTGTCTACAGTCACCCTGTCTGGACCCATGAATATGCCTACAAGCTGCACGCGCTGTGGATCTGGTTTTCCTGAGATATAAAGCTCAGTGCCCTTCTTAACTGTGCCGCTGAAAACCCTGCCTATTGCCACCTCACCGCTGTGCTGGTCGTAAACTATGCCGAATATTGCTATGCATGCAGGGGCGTTTGCATCAACATTCGCCATCGCCTTGCCTATGTCGCTGTTCATGTCTCCATGCCATATCTGCGGTATCCTGTAGCGCTGCGCCTCGCTCGGAGGCGGCAGATGCTCTATTATCATTGAGAGGACTGCCTCTTCTATAGGTGCTACTTCTTGCAGCTTCTCCTCGTCATTCTTAGCTGTATATTCATAAATGTCCTTGAATGTAACTTTGTAGCGCTCCATCATCTTTATAGAGAGAGCCCACTTCTTGTAGGCAGAGCCTATGCAGACGCTGCCGTTTTCAACACTCACATGCCACTTCCCTGCGAACTCGTCAGGCACATACCTGTCTATAAGCCCATTGATGTCGTTTATCAGTGCAAGAAGCCTTTCATACACCTGCTCCTGGCTAAGCCTAAGCTCGTTGAGGAGCCTGTCTACCTTGTTTATAAAAAGGACAGGCTTGGCGCGCTCCTTAAGAGCCTGCCTGAGTACTGTTTCTGTCTGCGGCATTATTCCTTCAACAGGGTCTACAACAAGCACCACGCCGTCTACAGCCCTCATTGACCTTGTAACATGCCCACCGAAGTCTACGTGGCCAGGAGTGTCTATCAGGTTTATTATATAGTCCTCATTGTTGTATGAGAAAGCAAGGGATATGTTTGCTGACTTTATTGTCATCCTCCTGTCCTTCTCTATAACATCGTAGTTTGTGTATAGCACCTCCCCTGCAACAGTCTTTGCAATTATGCCTGCCTTTGCAAGAAGCGAGTCTGTAAGCGTTGTCTTACCGTGGTGGACGTGTGCTATTATAGCAACATTCCTTATCTTGCTTATGTTCTTCATTATGTGTGCAACTTCCTCTGCTACGAACTCTTTTCTGACCATTGCAATCAACTATCTTGCGCTCCTAGCCATTCTCTCTGCGTCGGTGCGCTTCTTTATAGCATAGCTGTTAGGGTCGCCGTTTGCAGCTAGTATTATCTCTTCTGCAAGAGCCTCTGCAATGCTCCTCCTGCTGTTGAAGCCGCCCGTTATTGCAGCAAGGGCTATGTTCTTAAGTGCAACATCAACCCTCCTCTTTGAGCTTATATCAACAGCGACATTGTAGGTTATGCCTCCGTACCTTACCCTTGTTGTATCTTCTATCGGTGCAGCGTGCTCTATTGCTTCTATGAATTTTTGAAGAGGATTTACACCTGTTTTGCTGTTTATTATGCTGAACGCATCCTCAACTATGTGCATCGTCTTTATTTTCTTTCCTTGCAATCTTCCTTCAGTTCTTATGACCTTGCCGCCGACCTTTCTGCCTGTGCCGCCCCTCATGAGCTTGTTAACAAGCCTTTCGACTATGTTTATATGAGATATATAGTATGCATGGTCCCCTCTCCTGCCGTATATGTTGGGGTATCGCCTCCTGTTCATGTTCATGTACTCCGCAAGGCTCCTGTCATTTATCACAATGTCATCGAAGCTGTACTTGTCGAAAAGAAGTATACTTGAAGACTTTGTCTCTTTTGGTTCCTTGGCAGTCTTCTTTTCAGCCTGCTGCTCCTTTGCTGCACTTTGCTTCCTCTGCCTTTTCTTTGGTGCCTCT
>Ga0080006_1153849_pt1 | contig 27012 bp, 25 predicted proteins | sample RS3BMetagenome_FD_69209 | JGI IMG/M metagenome (GOLD analysis project Ga0080006, IMG submission 69209) | Ferric oxide microbial mat and aquatic microbial communities from Rainbow Spring, Yellowstone National Park, USA - RS3B (SPADES... ...
CCCCCCCACGGGGCCCTGAAGGCGCCCAGGAACAGCGGACCCAACCCCCTTGCCAGCCTCGCTACACGTGGGACTGGCGGGCCGCAGTCAGGCGGCCTATCGCGGCGCGCTCCTGCAGCCGCAAGCCCCCGGCTTTAGCCGTGGGGTCCTGACGTACTTGCGTGCGGCCTCCGTCGCGGATTCAGCGTCCAGGTGCATCCGCGTCATCCCTCCGGTCGCAGGCGCACGGCTGGGAGCAGTAACTGCCGACTCAGTTTACACCGCCGCCGATGGCGGCGCTGCAAACGTCGGTTCCGGCGTCCGACCCGAGCCTGAAGGCGTTGGGGGACAAGGGCCCTCGGAAGCGTGGCCTCGCAAAAGAGGACTTTTGCCGCGGCCACCTAGCGGGAGGGACGCCAGCGTGCACCGGCAGAGGACGTCCTCGCCGCCGGTCGTCGTCCTCCCCGGACAGACAATGAGAACCGCCCCCGAATGCCTTCGGGGGCGGTTCTCTGCTGAGCCCTACGGCTCGTCGTCTTGATGGAGCGGGAGACGGGATTTGAACCCGCGACCCTTTGCATGGCAAGCAAATGCTCTACCCCTGAGCTACTCCCGCGGAGCCCGGAACGTTGGTGCGGGCGGAGAGACTCGAACTCTCACGGGCTTCCGCCCACCAGCTCCTAAGGCTGGCGCGTCTGCCGTTCCGCCACGCCCGCCCGGCGTGTGGCGCAGGCGGATTATACAGGGCCCAGTGGAATGGACGCAAGCCCCGTTCTTGCGCCGTCTCTCACCGTCTCTCGCCGCCGGCCCGCGTCCGGTCAGGCGCGCGCGCGGCCCCCGGCCCCGGGCAGGCGCACCACCGCCCTCCGCTCCAGGGGCGGTGGTGCGCCGCCGTCCTCCGGGAGCGAGCGCAGGTAGTCGATGACCTCCTTGGTCAGTTGCGTGGGGGTCGAACTCCCCGATGTGACGCCGACCGTCTGCACACCCGCCAGCCACTCGGGACGGATGTCCTCCACGCTGTCGATGCGGTGCGCGGGCCGGCCGGCGATCTCCTGCGCCACCTGCACCAGGCGGTTGCTGTTGTTGCTCCGCGCGTCCCCCACGACCAGCACGAGGTCCGCCGCACCCGCCTGGGTCGCGACAGCCTCCTGGCGCTCCTGGGTGGCGAGGCAGATCTCGTTGAAGACCTCCGCCTCGGGAAAGTGACGCCGGCAGGCGTCGATCAGGGCCTGCGTGTCCCACTGCGAAAGGGTCGTCTGCGTCACGACCGCCACCGGACCGGGCGGCAGGTGCAACGCCTGCAGGTCCGCCTCGGTCTCGACGAGGTGAACATGGCCGGGGGCGACGCCCATGGCGCCCTCCGGCTCGGGGTGTCCCTTCTTGCCGATGTACACGATCTCGACGCCCCGGGCGGCGCGTTCGGCGATGACCTCGTGCGTCCGGGTGACGTCCGGGCAGGTGGCGTCGAAACAGGTGAGACCGCGGTCCCGGGCGCGGGCCTTCACCTGGGGTGAGATGCCGTGGGCGGTGAAGATCACCGTCCCCCCGGTGATGCGCTCCAGGAGTTCGGCGCGATCCGCGCCGTCGACCGTGACGATGCCCTGCCGGGACAGTTCGTTCACCACGTGGCGATTGTGGACGATCATGCCGAGGACGTGGATGGGGCGCGGCACGTTCGGGTCGCCCGCCACCCGCTGCGCCAGGGTCAGCGCGTCGACCACGCCGTAACAGTATCCCCGCGGCGTGAGGGGAATGACCTGCATGGGGCACCTCCTGCCGCCGTGGGCGCGGCCGTTGCCGCCCCCACCATACCGCCGCGGTCCGGGGCGGGCAACCGTGCCCCGCCCGGCGCCGGGCGCGGCGGGCAGCAGTGGCCCTTGTGCCTTCGGCTTTCTCCATCCGGGCGCCCCAGGCCTTCGGCTGCTTCCCTCCTGGCGCCTCAGGCCTTCGGCTTTTTCCCTCCAGGCGCCTCAGGCCTTCGGCTGCTTCCCTCCAGGCGCCTCAGGCCCCAGGTCGCTACAGGCGCTTCGCGCCCTCCGCTCCCGGCATCCAGCCCCCAGGTCGCTCCTGACGCCTTCGGCGTCCTCCGCTCCCGGCATCCGGCCCCCAGGTCGCTACAGGCGCTTCGCGCCCTCCGCTCCCGGCATCCAGCCCCCAGGTCGCTCCAGGCGCTTCGCGCCCTCCGCTCCCGGCATCCGGCCCCCAGGTCGCTCCAGGTCGCTGCGCGCCCTTCGCTCCCGGCATCCGGCCCCCAGGTCGCTCCGGACGCTCTGCGTCCTCCACTCCCGGCATCCGGCGCCCAAGGCCTTCCGGCTCGGCTCCAACGCCGGGATCGACTCTTGCCGGATGGTCTCAGGCGTTCACCCCTGCCTGGGGCGCGGCCTGGAACGCGCGCGGCGGCGTGGGGCACTCCAGCGGGACCCCGAGCCGCCCGGCGGCGCAGAGCCGCGAGAACTCGCGAAACAAGGGCCCCAGGGCGCCCGGCGCGCTCGCCGACCACTGCAGTTCCGCGAGCGCATCCCTTGCGCTCTCGGCGTGGATGCGCGCCAGCGTGACGGTGTAGGTGCGCGCGTCGTATCGCGCCAGGATGTCCAGGCACGCGGAGACATCGCCCGGGAGGAGGGGCTCCTCTCCGAAGAACCGCCGCCGCATGGCGGACGCCGGGCCGTCCGCCGGCTCATCGAGCGCCATGCGCTGGAACGCATAGAGGAGCGGCACCGTCCGGCGCTTGGACGCCAGATCGTCCGGGAGCTTGCCGGTCTCCGCGGCGTCGCCCCAGATGCCGTCGATGTCGTCGCTGATCTGCAGATACATCCCCAGGTGGTGGCCCATGCGCCGCGCGATTTCGGAGAGGTCGCCGCGTTCGGCGGCACAGGCGCCGAGGGCCGCCGCCGAACCGGTCAGCGCCGCCGCCTTGCGGGCGCAGATGTCCATGTACTGGTCGATGCCCGGCTCGGCGCCGCCCAGGCGCAGGTCGAGGTACTGGCCCTCGGCCAGGCGCAGCATCGCCCCGACCAGTTCCTCCCCGGCATCCAGCGCCGCCTCCGGGGACAGCCCGGTGCGGGCCGCCCGGGCGACGGCGGCGTGCACCGACGCCTGCAGCGCCGCGCCGACGTTGATGGCCTGCGCCGCCCCGCTGACGCGCCACACGGCCGGCCGGCCGCGCCGCAGCGGTCCCGCGTCCTGGATGTCGTCGTAGACAAGGCTGGCGTTGTGCAGGAGTTCCACCGCCGAGGCGAGGGGCAGCACCCGGCTGAGGCTGCAGCCGAACATCTGCGCCACCAGGAGCAGCAGCAGCGAACGCAGGTGCTTACCCGGCTTGGCCGGCACCGCGTCGGCCAGGTCCCGCCACCCCAGGTGGTACTCGACCCAGTCATACAGCGGCGACGTGGTGCGCAGTTCCGTCCACAGTTCCCGCATGTCCTCCTCGACGGCCAGCGCCAGCATCGTCAACAGCGATGGGCCTGACACACCCCTGCCCATGCCTGCGCCCATCAGGAACGCTCCCCTCGCGGTCTAGGCCCGGCGGGCCGCCGCTTCATCGTCTCTGCGCAATCGCCGCGACCATCGAGGCGGTCTCCGGAGCGGTCAGCCGGCGGGTCACCAGCCCAGCCAGGGCGGCGACGATGCGGGGGTCGAATTGGCGGCCCCCGGCGTCGAGCACCATCTTCAGCGCTTCGCCGGGGGGCCGTCCGGGTCGGTAGGGGCGGTCCGCGGTGATCGCGTCGTACGCGTCCGCCGCCGCCACGATGCGCGCGGCGATCGGGATGGCGTCCCCTTCCAAGCCGTTGGGATAGCCCTGGCCGTCGTACTGCTCGTGGTGGTGCTTCACGCCGGCGGCGACGCCGACCAGGCCCGGGAGCATGTTCAGGACCTCCGCGCCCCGGACGGCGTGCCGGTGGATCATGTCCGCCTCGTCGACGCTGAGCCGGTCGGGCTTCTGCAGGATGGCGTCGGGGACGTTGATCTTGCCCAGGTCGTGCAGCAGGCCGGCGATCCCCACCTCCTGGACCTCCCGCTCGCTCAGGCCCAGTGTGCGCCCGAGCCGGATCGAGAGCCGGGCGACGTTGCGGCAGTGGAGGTGGAGGGCCGGGTCCTTGGCGGCGATGGCCGCGACCAGCGCCCGCACGGCGCCGCCGGGCCGCACGGGCCCCTGCTCCTTGGCCAGCACCTTCTCGGCGGCCCTGGATCCAGAGGCCGTCCCGACCGGGCGCGGGCGCCGGTCCGCGGCGTGCAGGTCTGCCGCGATGTGGGACATCACCGCGCGCAGCGGCTCGACCGAAGCCGGATCCTCCTCGAAGCAGCGGACGTGCCCCCCTCCCGCCCGCTTCGCCATGTACATCGCGAGGTCGGCGCGCCCGACCAGCACCTGGTGGTCCTCTGCCGACGGCTCGATCGTGGCGACGCCGGCGCTGAGGCCGACCGGCGGGGCGAGCCCGTCCCGCCCGGATTGCAGGGCCGCGGCGAAGTCCGCCAGGACGCGTTCGGCACAGGCGATCGCCGCCTCGCGGTCGGTGTCCGGCAGGAGGATCACGAACTCGTCGCCGCCGTATCGTGCGGCGGTGGCCCCCGGAACGTCAGCCGCCGCGTCTGCGAGCAGGCGGGCGACTCGACGCAGGACGCGGTCCCCCGCCTGGTGGCCGAAGGTGTCGTTGAAGTCCTTGAAATGGTCGAGGTCGATCATCAGGACCGAGGTCGGAGCGGAATCCCCTTGGCGCGCCCGCTGCTCGAGCTGGAGCAGGAGGTGATGGAAACGCCGGTGGTTGGCGATGCCGGTGGTGGGGTCGGTGGACGCCTGCCGGTGGGATCGGGCGTTGACCAGGGCCGCCGCCGCGCGTCCCGCAAAGGACTCCACCAGCGCCCGCGCCGTCCCGTCCACCTGCGTCCGCCCTGGAAAGGCGACGGCCATCGACCCGATCTCACGGCCGCCGTACATCATGGGCGCCACCAGCGCCGACGGGGTGGCCTGGTCCTGCGGCCCCGCTTCGCCCCGCGCGAGCCGGGCGAGACGCGACACCAGGTCGGCGCTGCCGGCGTGGTAGGCCTCGCCTTCGTCGGCCGGCGCGCCCGGTTCGGCGGCCGGCCAGCCGGACGGCTCCTCGGCCGCGAGCAACCGGACCCAGGCGGCGCCGCCGCCGCTCAGGGTCAGCAGCCACTGGGCGGTGGTGCGGAGCGCACGCGCGAGATCCACCTCCGCCGCGATGGCCCCGGTCGCTTCGGTCAACAACTGCCGGGCCCGATCGAGTTCGTGCTGCAGGGCGGCCTCCGCCGCCCGCGCGCGGTCGCCGACGAACCCCACGAAGACGCCGGTGACTCCCACAAAGCCGGTGCGCAGAACGATCTCCGCCAGCGTCGTCAGATCGTACGGCGCCCCCAGCGCCATGACGATCGCGGTGTACGACGCCAGCACGACCCCGGTGCTCACCAGGGCCATGGTGCCGCCGAAGCGGATGGCCGCCACCACCGCCACCAAGAAGTACACCATGAAGAACTCGGAGCGGAGGCCGCCGGTGGCGAAGACCGCGCACCCGCCGAGCAGGGCGTCCCCGGCGGTCGTGAGGTAGCCGGGCGCGAGGAGTCCGGGGCGGCGCGGGATCACGTAGAAGTGGAACAGCAGGTTGTAGAGGGTCGCGCCGGCGACCACCCAGTACATGCGCCCGCCGAGGTGCAGGAAGGGCAGCGACGCGGCGGCCACGCCGATGCCGAGCCAGCGGACGAACAGGACCTGTTTCTCCGCCTCCACCTGATCCCCGAGCGGCCAGGCCGCGGCGATCCCTCGCCGGGCGTCCCGGAGCGCGAGGTCGAGGTGGGGGGTGCGGAGGCCTGGGTTCACGCGTACTCTCCCCCGGCGCGCAGCGACAGGTGTCGGGCGGCGAGGACGGCGGCCTCGACCACCGCGCGCGGATGATAGAGTCCCTTACCGATCCAGAGCGCGGGCCGGCTGCCGCCGCGTTCTCCCTCCAGAAAGGCGCCGGCGTGCGCGAGCGCGCGGCGGGCAGCCGCCCGCCGCGGCCCACGCACGCCGGAGAGCGCCTCGACCGCATAGGCGGTCTCTTCCGCCGATCCCCCGAACATGCCCCAGGACCCGTCTTCGCGTTGGCTTTCCAGCAGCCATTCCACCGCGGGCGCCACAAGGTCCGGCCACAGGTCACCCAGGGCGACCACGGCCCGGCAGGTCGGATACCAGGGCGACACGTGCCACTTATCGCTCCAGTAGCCCTCCGCCCGCCGCTGGTCCCCGAGGAAGTCGCGAATCAGGCGCAGGGCGCCGTCCCGGTCGGCGAAGGGGAGATGACGGATGGCATAGGCCACGTGGATGTTCGCACTCACCGACGGGTTGCGTTCGAAGGGGAAGCACGCGAACCCGCCCGCCCGGCGGAATCCCTCCAGGACCTGGGCGGAGGGCTTCATCCCCGCCCGGGCGAGGACCACCGCCGTCAGCGCGGTATCGTCGGCGTCCGGTTCCAGTCCGGAGGCCGCGATGCCGACGCCCAGGGTGCCGTCGCCCCACGCCGCGCGCAGGCGGCCGAGCAGGTCGGCGGCCGCGGCCGGCCTCGGCGCCAGGCCGCCGACGGCCAGATGGTCGAGCACCCACGCCGCCTCGAAGACGTCGAAGGGATGGACGTCGGCGACGCCCCCACTCCCCCGCCGGACGCACGCCTGCAGGTAGAGCCGGGCGGTTTCGTCGGGCAACTGGGAGTAATAGAAGGCGGTGGCGCTGGGGGAATTGGCGCAGGAACCGTCCGGCCCGCGCAGACTCGGCAGCCGCGGACCGGCTTCGGCGCCCCATCCCTCCAGGGTATGGACCATGGCCCCGCCGACCTGGCCCTGCCAGCCGCGGGGCAGCCGCGCCAGTTTCGCGGCGCGCCGTTCGGCGACGAAGGCGAAACTGGCCCAGGGCAGTTCCACGCCGAGTTCCCGAGCCTCGACCAGGAGGACCGGCACCGTCAGCTCGAAACCGACCGTCTCCCAGGGATCGGTGGCAAGTGCCGGGGCGCGCCGCTCGAGATACGCCCTTCCAGAGTCGATCCGCCGGGCGATGGCGTCCCGGGACTCCGGCAGGGACGCCCCCCGGCGGACCAGGCCGCCGAGCGCAGTCATCGCCGCCAGGGTCGCGGCGATGCGGTCGTGGAGTGTCTCGGGCTCCGCGCCCCACGACCCGTCGGGGCGCTGGGCGTGCAGCAGCCAGGTGGCGGCCTCGGGAAAGAGCGCCTGCCTCGGGTTGCCGCGATGCACCAGCCGGGCCACCCACGCCGTGTCGTAGGCCGTGGGGTCCATCGTCCCGCCGTCGAGCCCGGCAAGCAGGTGATCCACCGCTTTGTGGTGCAAGTCGACCGCCACCGCGGTGCCCATCCGGCGATTCCTCCTCGTTCGCCGGGCACTGCCCGGAATGGCTCCCTCGCCGGGCGGATCGCGGCGGGCCGCGCCCCGGCGGATCCGGCGGCTGCGCACACGTGCGGCGGGGGTCCTGCACAGACCCCCCGTAGGGACATCATCGGTAACCAGGCTCCAAGTGTTTAGGGCGGGTTGGAGGCAGGCGGGGCGGCGGGCGGCAGCGCAGGGACGCCGGAGCCTCGGGGACGCCGCCGGGGACCCGAGAGGCCGGGGCCGCCGGAACACGCATTTCGCACGTCGACGGGTGCCAGATGAACAGTTTCCGAGAGTGGGCCGGAGGCGCGAATCTCACGACGCGGAGCGGCGGGGGGACTTAGCAACCGGGCGGAGCGGGAGGGGACATGCCGCCACGCGGTCCGTTCTCCCCCGCCGCGTTTCGTGCAGGTCGCTCGCGTTCAGCGCCGGAATGGCTGCCCGGTCTCTAGCAAGGTCTTGAGATCACTGAGGACCCAGGGCCATCCGCCGCCAGCGCGTCCGACCGATCTGACGAGGCGTGCGCACGGAGGCGACCGAGTCCCTCCCGGCAATAGCCGAACGGCAACCATGGGCATGTGGCGCAAAGGGTGTCCAGGTCGTCGGGGGCAAACGCGGCCCCGAGCCGACGACGCAGTTCCCCCCAGGGCAGGGCATCGCCCGGACGCAGGCCGATGCCGGCGAGGACGCGCCGGTCGCGCAGGACAACCTGCGCCTCCCGGCAGTGCGCCGGCTGCTCCGGCGGAAACGCGGCGCAGATCAGATCCGGGCTGTCGGTGACCGCCACGACCGCATCCGGATTGGCGTCCAGGCGGGCCAGCACGCCGGCCATGTTCGCGGAGAACGCCGGGGAATAGCCGTGGCCCCGAAAGCCGAGCGCGCAGAGCAGGTGGTGTCCCCGCATCTCCACATCCACCGCGCTCCCCCCCGCGCCCCGGATTCGACGTCCGACCCGACGCCCCCCGCACGGTCCTCCGGTATCCCGGAGCGCGCGGGCGTCGGGGCGCTTCCCGCACGACCGGCGGGGGGGCGTGCGCAGAGGGGTGCGGAGACGAACGCAGGGACGGCCCCGGCACGCGCAACTGACCGGCCGTGGGGGGGAAAGAGCGTAGCCCACCACGGCTGCGACCGGATCACAGGGCGCAGGCAGGGGTAGAAACCGGGGCTGCGCCACCCGTTCGCGGCAACATGCCCGGCCACCGGGGCCGATGACGGACCCCGTGGCCGGGCTGCAGGGCATTCCGAGTTGCGCGGTCTGCGTCGTCCGGCTAAACCCGAACGCACAGGCGACGCGGCACGGGCGGCGGCGGGCTAGGGCGCCGAAACGGGGCACACCCGGCGTCGTACCCCGAGCGATCAGTCCTTGAGGACCGCCAGGACGTCCCCGATCTGGAGGATGAGGTATTCCTTGCCCTGCCACTTGAAGTTGGTCCCGCCGAAGCGGGTGAAGAGCACCGTGTCCCCCTCGTGGAAGTTCTTCTGAACTTCCTCGTCCGTACCCACGGTCACGACGGTCCCCGTCTGCGGCTTCTCCTTCGCGGTGTCCGGCAGGAACAATCCGGTCGCCGTGCGCTCCTCTTCGGTGGCGGGTTCGACCAGCAGGCGGTCCCCGGTGGGCTGAATCGTCATGATCACCGTCTCCCTTCGCATCGTCGGTTCGCGCATGCGGGGTCAGGTGCGACGCGGGACCGTCAGGTGCGCAGACCCAGCGCCCGCACCAGACGCGCGCGGTCGAAGCCGACGATGATGGTGCCGTTGACGTCGATCACAGGCACGCCCGTCTGCCCGGACTTCCGCATCGCCTCACGCGCCGCGGCCTCGTTGCGGGAAACGTCCACCTCGCGGAACGGGACGCCGCGCTCGCGCAGGAACTGCTTGGCCGTACGGCAGTGCGAGCAAACCGGCGTTGTGTACACGGCGACCATCGGACATCCCTCCCCAGGGCGATCGGCACCGGCGTGTGCCCACATACCCTACGGGGTATGATACCGGCAGACAGCGATGGAGGCAACAGAAAAACTGTCTTGTCACAGCGCCCTTTCTACGGCCGACACAGGGTGGAAGATCTGCATACCCCTGGACCGGGACCGGCCGCGGCACCAGCAGGCGGACGCGGCGGGCAGGGACATGAACATCTGATCCGATGCGCGGGCCGGAGGAGGATGGCACCGGCGCTCGGATTTCGGCGGGAGGCGCCTTGGGGATTTCGTGCGCGCCGAATGCGCGCGTTTGGGCATCCGCGATCGCCTCACCCGCATCGCGCGGGCGAGCCGCGTGTGCGTCCCCCCGTCACCGCTGCAAAAGACCCATTGTTGGCGAGGCCACTGGTCCCATGTGCCTAGTATCCCAAGGCTTTCCGGCCCTGGACCGCGCGGGGTCCGACTCTTGCGGCGCCGTCCAAGACGGCGCTCGGCGTCCAGTCGGCGCACGGGGACCGGCAGGCCTCGAACAGGGAGCGTCTAGGGTCGGAGGAAGACAGTGGGTGATAATTCCAGATTCGCTGGACACGGGCCGCCGGCCGCCTACGCTGGGCAGACGGATTTGGAGCCGACGGGGATGCGTCCGTTCAACGCCGTCGAAGCATCGGCGGGTCGGCGCACATAAGCCTGTGCGGCTTGGCGAACGACCGCCGCCGGGGCGGGTGCCAGAATGACTCCGGGGCCGGTGACCATCTCGGCGAGGGCTTCCGCGAGGACCGCCAGCATCAAGGTGTTCGGATGCGTGGGTGGGCCCGGAGGCACGGCCCGGCTCGATAAGTCGGCCAGAACCGCAACCTCGCCGGGCTCCAGGTAGATGCCGCCCTTCTCGTTTCGCCACATGGTGACAATTATACCGGTTGTCCTTGGTGGAAAGCGTCGAAGACCGTCGCCCTGGCACGGTCAATGACCGCCAAGGGTGTCCGGAGCCGGCTGCGCCGCATCGGGCAGCCCTACGCTGCGCAGGTGTCCATCTGCCCTACCGCCTGGTTGCCGCCGCCCTACGTCCAACCGTCCCAGCCGGCCGGGTTGTCCAGCCAGCGTTCAAGCGCCCGCCGGTACAGCGCCAGCACCCCGGCATCCCCCCAGCGGTGGAAGGATGGCAGCCCGGAAACCAGTTCCAATCCGAGGGCGACCGTCAGGCGCGCCTCGAAGTCCTCCGGCAGCGGGCGAACCCGCCGGTAACCAGAAAGGAAGGCGGCGCGCGCCGCGGAGTGGGTGTCGAACACGAGCAGCGTGAGCTTGACGAAGTCCGAGGTGGGATCCCACACCCGCGCGTATTCGAAGTCCAGGAGCCCGGCAAAGGCGCCCGCCTCCGCCAGAGTGTTGGCCAGGTAGAGGTCGTTGTGCACGAGGGTCGGGCGCACGACGCCGGAGACCGCACGGGCGCCGGCGCGGATCCGCGTCACGGCCTCCGCCGCGTCCGCACCGAAGTCCAGGCCGGCCGCCGCGAAGCGGGCGGGCACCACCTCCAGCCGGCCGTCCACCACGTCGCGCCAGGTGGCCGCCTGCCCGTGGCCGAGGGCGTCTGCCGCAAAGACCGCGCTGGAGGTGATGCGGGCGGGCGCCGCGGCGGCTTGGCCCGCTGACCCTCCGTCTCGGCGCTCCTGATGCAGGCGCGCGATCGCCTCTCCCCACTCCGTGAAGAACCGGGCCCGGTCGCCAGCCGTCATGCGCGGCACCTCGTCCTCGCCGTCCCGGCCCGGGAGGAACTCGGCAACGGAGAATGGGCGGCCGCCAAAGGCCGGGTGCGCGGTGGCGGCGTGGAGCATGCGCGGCGTAACCACCCCGAGCGCCCGGGCCTCGCTCGCGGCAGCAGCGGCGTTGGCCAACCGGTGCCCGTCCGGGTCGCGCAGGGCGATCCGGGCGGTCATGGGTCCCGCCTCGCCCTCCACCCGCCACGACTCCCCGGCAAAGCCCCTGCCGATCGGCGCGGCCCAGCGCACCGGGCCCCGGCCGGGCAGGGCGCGGCGGACCGCCTCCAGGATCGACGCTTCGGTGCCGATCAACATGCCTGTCCCCCAAGAGACCAGCATACGCGGCGCGGCACTCCCCATCTTCTGCCGCGACCGTAATCGCTCCTCGCCGTCCGCCGCCATAGGCAGGCGGCGGCATTCACCGCGTGCATCCTCCGGACGGGCCACCGTCCGCCACCGCTTACCCCCCTCCCCGTGCGCCCTCAATGGTCGGGGGCGCGGGCATGGGGACCAGCCCGCCGGGAGCGTAGGACGCGAAGCGTCTGCAGCGACCTGGGGCCTGGATGCCGGGAGCGAGGGACGCCGAAGGCGTCTGCAGCGACCTGGGGCCTGGATGCCGGGAGCGTAGGACGCGAAGCGTCTGCAGCGACCTGGGGGCTGGATGCCGGGAGCGAGGGACGCCGAAGGCGTCTGCAGCGACCTGGGGCCTGAGGCGCCTGGATGGGACAAGCCGAAGGCCTGAGGCGCCTGGATGGGACAAGCCGAAGGCCTGAGGCGCCTGGATGGATCAAGCCGAAGGCCTGAGGCGCCTGGATGGATCAAGCCGAAGGCCGAGCCGCCCCTGGATGGAGTCGGTGGCGAGGCGCTCCCCCGGCGCAAATGGTCGGCAGTGCGCCGTGACGTGCCCGGCCGACATGCTGTGGATGATGGAGAGGTAGGCCGGACGGTGCACCTTGCCCGCAGGGTATCGCGACCGGTCCGGCGCCCTCCTCATCCTTCCGAACGGGAGGGGCACGCTGCGCCGCCTCAGGATGCATCTCCCTGCAAGAGGGGCAGATCACCCAGATTCAACATCGACAACCCTCTCCAAGCAGAGGCCGCTGCACGACACCAATCGACAGATTCCGCACCCCGCGCGAACGATAATGGAGGAAGGAAATGGGGCAAGCGGCACGGGACCGGGGTGAACCGTGCAGAAGGAAGGGGTGTTATGCGGATAGACGCACGGTTCGCTGTCTATGCCGGCCTGTCCACGCCCGCGGTCATCACCGACCCGGATTACCGGATCCTCTACCTCAATCCGAGCGCTGAGCGGTTCTGGCAGACCAAGCTGGAGGACGTGGCGGGTCAACTCTTGGCAGTCGCGCTGCGTCTAGAGGCGCCGGACGGGAGAAACATCCGCGACTGGGCAAGGGACGTGGGGTTCCCCGCGATAGCGACCGGCGATCCGTTCACGTGCCGAACGACCTGGCCGGGGGGCCGCGACCAGATCATCCGCATGAGCGGGACCCGCTTCTTCCAGGACGGCGAGTGGTACGCGCTGCTGACCGTCCTCAGCGACTCCGAACCGGCACCAGCATGGGCCCTGACCGATCCTCTCACCGGCCTGCACAACCGGCATGAGTGGGACCGCGAGTTCCCGGAACGGAACGCCCGGGCGGGGGTCGTGATCTTCCTCGACCTGGACAGCCTCAAGCAGATTAACGACCTCAACGGCCACCGGCTGGGAGACCAGGCCCTCGTGGTCACCGGCCAGGCCATCCGCGACCACGCGCCCGAGGGATCCCTCGCCGTACGGTATGGCGGGGACGAATTCGTCTTGGTGGTGGACGAATGCCAGGAGGCAGTTGCAAGGGCACTGGCGGAACGAATCGTGTCGAACGCGGCGGCGGCGGAATCTGCGCCGGGCGGGGTGCCCGTCCACGTCAGCTATGGGGTGGCGGCGTACCAGCCAGGGGACCTTCTCGCGGCCGTGGAACGCGCGGACGAGGCCCTTTATGAGCAGAAAGGGGTGCTCTTACGTGGCGCGGAAGGGGGACGCATCCTCTTGACGAGCGAGGCACGGGGGCGGGTATTACTCCCTGGGTCCGACGCGTCGAAGGCGCCTGGCGAGTTCGGCAGGGGCTTCGGCACGCAATTCGACGGGTACTTCCGGCAGATGTACGCTCGGGCGGTCGAACAGGCACAGGAGTTCGTGGAGTTCGTCGCGCCGCGACCGGGATCGGCCGTGGTCGAAGTCGGGGCAGGCTCCGGGCGCATTACCTTCGACGGTGGGCTGGCCCAGAGGATCGGGGAACGGGGACAACTGCTGGTCACCGACCCGTCGCCGGCGCAGTTGCAGGTAGCGCGGCAGCGCGCCGAAAGCCTGGGGCTGTCCTGGGTGCGGTTCCTGGCGGCGCCCGTTGAGGACCTGCCCCTCGCGTCCAACAGCGTCGATCTCGTCCTGGGTTCGACGTTTCTGCACTTCACGGACGCGGCGGCGGCCATACGTTCCATGGCCCGCGTCACCAGGCCCGGTGGACGCGTGGCGGTATCTGCCGGGTTGCGGTGGAAGTACGGGCTGGCCTGGGTCCGGGCGCTGGAGCCGGTCCGGCGCACGTTGCAAGAGCACGGGCTGTCCTACCGGGACCCCTTCCTGCCAGACGAGGAACTGGAGGGGCTGTTCAGGGCCGCCGGTCTGACCGTCGAAGGACGGCACCCGTCCACGGAGGAGTACTTGGTGTTCCCGAGCGCCGAAATTGTCATCGGGGTGGCCCGGCAAGCCCGCTTGGTTCCCTTGCTGCTACGGCAAGTGCCCGAAAGCGCACAAGCGGCGGTCGAGGCGGAGTTTGAAGCCGGGCTGCAACAGGCAATCGAGGCTCTTGGCCTGGAGGAGGCCGGTTGCGGTGTCCCCTGGACCTATCTCGTCGCTCGCAAGCCATCCTGAGCGAGTTCTTGGGGTGGTTGCGGCACCGGCGACTGAGGGAATCGGTTGAGTCGTAAGGCGGCGCAGTGTGCGCCGCCTTTCCGTATAGATGGGTGGGCCTGGTTGAAGAGGATCGATGGCGGGAATAGCAGTGCCCTTGAGGGCCTGGGGATCCTTCTCCTGATATGATGCTACTCTGTAGGCTCCGCGCGTCGGGGCCGCATCGGTTGGGGTGCCTGTGGTGCTGCAGCGACGATTCAAGCCTGCGTAAACCGGCAAGAGGGTGCGCGTAAACCTCGCGCTCGACGAGCCGACGTGGGCCGCCCTCCAGCACGTGGCCCGCTGGCGCCGCTGGCGTCTCGGCCTCGCCTGATGCTTGGCGGTGCCGCAGGCAACCTGGCGTCCCGCCTGGCGACGGGCGGTACTGTGGTCGACTTCCTCCAGGTGCGTTGGTGGCCGGGCACCTTCAATCCCGCGGATGTCTGCCTGCGCACCGGCGGTGCCCTGCTCCGGAGGTCGCGGCGGGCGAGTGGAAGGGCCGGTGAGCCGGTCGAGCGTATATCGCACGCTGGTGACAATGACCTGCATCCCGATCACGTGCGGGGATGGCTGCACAGCAAGCACCCTGAGTTCAAGGAGAAGGTCAACGAGGTCGTGGGCCTGTACCTGGAGCCGCCGGCCGGAGCCGTGGCGTTGTGTGTGGATGAGGACTCGGGCTGCAGGCGCTGGAGCGCAAGTAGGAAACGAGGCTGCCTCCGCCGGGACGCCCGGGCAGATACGAATACGAGTACAAGCGGCATGGAACCGTGTCGGTGCTGGCGGCCTTGGACATGGCGACGGGGGATGTCGTAGGCTCCTGTGTGGGCAGACGCGGACGGGAGAGGTGCTGGTGGCCTTCATGGGGCGGGTGGTGGAGCAGTACAAGGATGGCCGAGAAGATCCACGTCGTTTGGGACAACCTCAACATGCATGACGACGGCAAGGACAAGCGCTGGACGAAGTTCGACGAGGCGCGCGGCGGCAAGTTCGAGTTCCACGACACACCGATCCACGCCACCTGGGTGAACCAGGTGGGGATCTTCTTCTCGATCTTGCAGAGGAACGTGATCAGGCATGGCAGCTTCCACTCAGCTCAGGAGTCGATGGACCGGATCATGGCCTTCCTCGAACGCTGGAACGGCGAGGCGGGGCACCCGTTCCGTTGGACGTTCCGCGGCTACCCGATGCAGAAGGAGGCGAGTTAGGTGGCTGACCCGCGCTTGCTGTCGCAAGGCGTCACGGCCGAAAGGGTACTCCACGAGAAGGGCTTCCCGCACCTGCACGTGCGTGCCTACGGGCAACATCTGGTCATCTACACCCAGGAAGGGGATGAACACTGGAACCGCGCGCGCTTGACCTCCTTGCAGAACGATCAGTACCAGTTGGGCATGACCGATCGCCGGGGTAAGTGGGAGCCGACGCCTTTCATGGGGACGCTTGCCGAGCTCCTGTCGATGCTCGTGGAGGACTTCGCGTTCGTGCTCGCCCCGGCCTGACGGGCAACGCACCGACCCCGGACTCAGTGGTCCCTGAACGTCCTGAACGTACGGAACGCGCCGCCAGTTCCGCAGCCTGCGGGCGACGGGCCATTGGCAGGCCTATCCGGGGCCACGCTGGAATCCGCCCGCGAGACCCGCGCCGGCGGCGACGCCGGCCTTTGCAGACCCGCCCTCCCCCAGTACACGCACGACGCACCGCACGACGCGGATCGTGCCCTCCACGTCGGCTTCCGAGAGGAACGGGTGAATGTCGAGGTGGTCCGCCCGGTCCAGCCGGTCCAAACTCCGGAGGCTGGCGTCCGCCCCCCTCCATCGATGGCGGCGGCAACAGGCGGGCCGAGTGCGCTCAGACACCGGCCCCGGAAGCGGCAGGCTGCCGCCAAAACACCGCCTCCGCCAGCCGCCGCACGGCATCCAGCCCCACCACATCCCGCTCCTGCAGGGGGGCGATCCGCACATCCGCGCCGGGAAACCGATCCGCGATTTCCGGCAGGTAGCGCTGCTGCATCTCGAAGCGTTTCCGGAAGAGGGGGTGGACACACACCGCCTCCGGGAGCACCTGATTGACCACCACCAGCGTGGTCTGCAGCCCGATCCCCCGCAGATCGGCGGCGGCGCGCTCCGCCTCCGCGAGCGGCGTCGCCTCCGGATAGACGACGAAGGAAAACACCGTCCGCGACGGGTCCCGGAGCAGAGCCAGCGCCTGCTGGAACCGCGCCGCCTCCTGCCGGTCGACCGCGGCGCTCTCCTCGGAGCCGTGGGCCTTCACGGCCAGCTGCTCGCTGTAGCTGAGCGGAAGCTCCAGCAGGCGCAGCGTGTGACCGGTCGGCGCCGTGTCGAAGACGACGACCGGATAGGCGTCGGAGAGCAGGTAGGTCAGGAAGCGGCGGAAGACGGCGATCTCCTCGGTGCAGGGGGAGTTCAGTTCCTCGGCCATCCGCTGCACCGTATCCGGGGCGTAGCGCTCGCGCGCATCCGCCAGCACCTGCTCCTTGTAGCGCTCGGTCTCGTGCCGCGGGTCGATGCGCGCGGCCCAAAGACCGTCGACGCCGGGCACGGGTGCCGGTTCGTCGCCCACACGGCACTCCAGGACGGCTCCAATGTGTGCCGCCGGATCCGTCGTCAAAAGCAGCGTCCGCCGACCGCCGGAGGCCGCGTCGACGGCGGCGGCCACCGCCAGCGTCGTCTTGCCCACGCCGCCCTTGCCCGCGAAGAAGATGCGGCGACCAGTCCCTCCGAGCAGGGGCGACCGGTCACCGGACGGCGTGGACATCGAAACTCACCCACTTCCCAAGTTCTCGCAGCATCCGCACGCCCTTGACCTCCTCCTCCAGAAGCGGAACCTCGTCCGCCTCCCCGGGGAACCTGGCCACGAGTTCTGCGATCGCGCCGCGCTGCATGTCCCGCCGCGAGCGGAAGAAGGGGTGGGCGGCCGCCTCCTCCGGGATCACGCCGTTGATATAGAGGCGCTGGTTACAGATCCCGAGTGCCGCCAGTTCCTGTGAGGCGCGCAGCGTCTCCTGCACCGCGGTGCGTTCCGGTTGAGAGACGAAGACGAACAGGGTGTCCTCCCGATCCCGCAGGCGCCGCAGGGCCTCGTCGTACTGCTCCTTCGACGTCTGCAACTGATCGACGGGCCCGATGCAGGTCTGCCCGGACCCGTGCGCGCTGTCTTCGATGTGCTCCGACCACGCGGCCGGCAGCCCGAGCAGCCGCAGCGTGTGCCCCGTGGGCGCCGTGTCGAAGACGACGCGGTCGTGGGGCCCGTCCAGCATGCAGGCGACGAACTCGTCGAACCCCGCGATCTCGACCGTGCAGGGGCCGCTCATCTGCTCCTCGACGGTGCGGAGCATCTCCTCGGGCAACAGGCCGCGCAGCGGCGCCAGGGCCTTTTCCCGGTAAGTGCGCGCCGCCGCCTCGGCATCGAGCTCCTGGGCGTCCAGCCCGGGCACGGCGCCGATCGGGCGCGGTCTTGCGCCGATCTGCTGTTCGAACACGTCGGCCAGGTTCGACGCCGGATCCGTCGTCACCAGCAGCGTCCGCCATCCCGCGTCGGCCAGCCGGACGGCCGTCGCCGAGGCAAGCGACGTCTTCCCGACGCCTCCCTTGCCGGAAAAGAACAGGTGACGTGCCACAGAAACACCTGGTTAGAAAAATGTGTACAAACCGATCGCTCGGTCTTCCACACGTCCGCCCGACCAGGCTTTCGCCCCTTTCGGCCTGAGATTTGCCCCTCTCGGGGCTGTAGGCAACAGGCGGACTCGGGCTGCGCGGCAAGGCGCCGCGCCTGCCGGGACTCCCACCCCGACCGGAGAGCGGTTTTGGGTAACTGCTTCAACCCCCTCGGCACGGCCGGCCGTCGCGCGACGGGCCGTGCGGTTGGGGATCAGTGCGAGGCAGGCGTGCCTACTTCGGTCGGATGGGCCACTTGTTTCGGTCAAGGTCGGCCACCCGTTTCGGTCTTGGCGGCCGCCCCGGCCCTTCCCACCCCTGATGCCGCCACTGCCCTCTGTCCCAATGGCTCCGGCCTAGCCGGCCGCTCCGAAATGGCTGGCCGACTGAAGCTGAAATGGCCGGCCGATCGAAACCGAAATGGCCGGCCGATCCACTCCGAATCCATCAGCAGGCGCCCATCAGCAGGTCCGGCCGCCTGCGCAGCCACAGCCGCCCTGCCGGGCGGCGACGCCGACGGTGGCCATGGAACGGGGCGCCTTCAATTGGGCATAGGTCGGGTAGGTACCGGCGCTGGCGATCTGGCCGTCGACGGTCACCACCGGCAGCGCGGAGGCGCCCCGCTGCAGCAGGAGTTGGTAAACGGCCGGCATGCCGACGAACGCCTGGGGCTGGCGGCTGAGTTGGTATCGCTGGACGTCGGCCCCCTCGGCCTTGAGGCGCTCCACGACCTGCTGGAAACCGATCAGCGCGGGATCCGGCGCCGGCCCGCAAACGCCGCTGGCGCAGCACATCTCCGGATCGAAGACACGCACCTGCATGGAGTTCAAGCTCCCTTCCCACACCCGCAGTCGGGACCGCAGCCGCAGCCGGCGGACACCACCACGAGTTCGTCCTCACCCTGGATGGCGCTTTCGGCCAAGGTGTCCATGCCGAGGCTCACGTTGAGGCGGACCGCCCGCGCGATGTCGACGGCCTCGCGTAACTGGTCCGTAGTCACCCCGAGGCGGCGGGCCGCAGCCACGTGCTGCTTCAGGCATTCGTGGCAGCCACCGGCCGCCGAGGCCGCCACCGACACGAGTTCCCGGGTCTTGTCGTCCACAGGAATCCCCCCTCGTCTAAATATCAATATCAACATATCCCTATGCACTGAACGCGTCAACTGTACCTATCACGGCCCGCCCGTCGGCCTACCGGATCACACCGGCGTCCGAGCGGGCCGGGGAATCGGCGCGGGCGCAGACCCCTGCGGGCGTCATGGCGCGCAGGCGGGCCAGCGACTCCGCTGGGACGTCGACGGCCTGCAGCGCGGCGTGGACGAAGGACGGCATGTCCTCCGCCAGCCGGCAAACACCCAAATGCCGCGCCGCTCATCCTCGATGAGGCCGACTTCCCTCAAACGGCGCAGGTGCTCGCTGATGGCGCGCTGACTGATGCCGAACCGTTGGACCAGTTCACAGACGCACGCCTCCCGTACGCCGAGGAGAGCCAGGATTTGGAGGCGCGTGTCGTCTCCGAGGACACGACACATCCTTGCGACGGGACCCTGTGCCGGGCGCAGGACGCCGACCACGGCTGGGAACTTGTGCGCGGGGAGGCCGCATTCGCCGACGCGCGCACTCTGGAGGCGGGCGGACGGCGGATCCGAGCCGATGGCTTTGTGATCGCCAGCGGCGCCAGCCCGGCCATCCCGGACATCCCCGGCCTGAGCGAAGCGGGGCTACCTGACCAACAGTGACGCCCTGGACCTGGACCACGTGCCCGAGAGCATCGCGGTGATCGGCTCGGGTCACATCGCCCTCGAACTCGGCCAACTCCTGCGCCGTCTCGGCGCCCGGGTCACGCTGCTGCAACGTGGCCCGCGGCTTCTGCCGGCCCACGGAGATCGAGCAGGTCATAGCCGGAGTGCTCGCGGACGAGGGCATCGACGTGCGGGCCGGGGTGCGTTACCTGCGCGTGGACGGTGGACCCGCCGGGCGGACGATCCACCTGGAGGTGGAGGGCGGCCGGCGGGTCGTGCAGGCGGCGGAGATCCTTGTCGCGGCGGGGCGCCGGCCAAACACCGCCGGCCTGTGCCTGGACCGGACGGGTGTGCGGGTCGGGGCCCAGGGGGAAGTCGTCGCGGACGGGGATCTGCGGACCAGCGCGCCGCAGATATACGTTCAGATGACAGCATAGCACCTGTCCGCAACATCTCGATCTGCACCTCATGCCACACACGGAAAGGCGGCGCCCGCCGCGCCGCCCTGTCGATAACGATTCAACCGATTTCCTCTATCTATGGCCCCCGCCGCCCCCAACCGGCAAACTCGTTCAGGCGGGCTTTCGCGCGATGATATAGATACCCGCAGCTTCAGCGTCGGCCGATCTCGGTCCAAGGTCCTCGATGGCCCGCCGCAACATGCCGTCAAATGCGTCTTCCAGGCCCGAGCGAACCTGCTCTGGTAGGTCCCGTGCGTAGAGCGCGGCGAGCCGTGCCTGTCGCGCCACCCCGACTGCAGTGTCTGCGTCGGGGTACGTCAGTTGCTCTGGCGGCATCACCCTACGCCGTTCTATGACCAGTCCGCTGTCCAGTAGGAGCCGTTCGAGTTCACCGGCCGGCATGAAGATGTCCCGCGGTGGTAGCCCGCGTTCTCGAAGCGCCGCCCAAATCGGCTCACAAGCGCGCTGCCAGGCCGGACCCCATTGCGCGTCCAGTCCCGCGTTGATCGCAACGCAGCCCCCGGGCCGGGCAACCCGCGCCATGGAACGGATGGCCGCGGCCGGGTCTGTGAAGTGGAGGAACACGGCCCCCACGACGAGATCGACGCTGTTGCCCGCCACCGGTAGGTCCTCCACGGGCGCCGCGAGAAACCGCACCCAGGATAACCCCAGGCTTTCGGCGCGTTGCCGGGCCACCTGCAACTGCGCCGCCGACGGGTCGGTGACCAGCAGTTGTCCCTGTTCCCCAATCCGCTCCGCCAGCCCGCCGTCGAGGGTGATGCGCCCTGAGCCCGCCCCGACCTCGACGACGGCCGATCCCGGTCGCGGCGAGACGAACTCCACGAACTCCTGCGCCTGCTCGACCGCCCGGGCGTACATCTGCCGGAAGTACCCGTCGAACTGGGAGCCGAACCCCTTGCCGAACTCTCCGGATGCCTTCTGGGCGTCGGAGCCAGGATGCAACACCCGCCCGCGCGCCTCACTCGTCAAGAGGATACGCCCCCCCTGCGCGCTGCGGAGGAGTACCCCCTTCTGCTCGTAGAGGGCCTCGTCCGCGCGCTGAACGCCTGCGAGAAGGTCCCCGGGCTTGTACGCCGCCACCCCGTAACTGACGTGGACGAGCACCCCGCCGGGAGCAGCTTCTGCCACCGCCGCGACGTTCGACACGATTCGTTCCGCCAACGACCTGGCAACTTCCTCCTGGCATTCGTCCACTACCAGGACAAACTCGTCCCCGCCATACCGGACGGCTAGGGATCCCTCGGGCGCGTGTTCGCGAATGGCCTTGCCGGCGATGATGAGAGCCTGGTCTCCGCGCCGGTGGCCGTTGAGGTCGTTGATCTGCTTGAGGTTGTCCAGGTCGAGGAAGATCACGACCCCCGCCCGGGCGTTCCGTTCCGGGAACTCGCGGTCCCACTGGTGGCGGTTGTGGAGCCCGGTCAGTGGGTCGGTCAGTGCCCAAACCGGCGCGTTCCGCTGGGACTCGCTCAGGACCGTCAGCAGCGTGTACCATTCGCCGTCCTGGTAGAAGCGGGTTCCACTGAGACGGATGGTTGGCTCGCGGCCACCCGGCCCGGTCACCTGGCAAACGAACGGGTCGGCCGCCGCCAGTGCGGGGAAGACGACATCCCTGCCCCACTCGCGCAGATCCGTACCGTCTGGGGGCGCCAGCCGGAGTGCCGGTACCGGGTATTGCCCCGAAACCTTCTGAAGCGTGGTCTCCCAGAACGCCGCGGCACTGGGATTGAGGTAGACGATGCGGTAGTCGGCGTCGATGATGACGGCTGGCGTGGACAGGCCGGCGTAGATCTGAAAGGGCTCCCTGGGCTCCTCGTTTGACACGACACCCCTTCCTTCCGCATTGAAAACCGCTGCTCGAATCATCCACTTCCTTCCTTCATTGTTCAGCGCACAGCATGGCGGAATGTGTCGGTATGCGTCGGACACGGGCGGACGGTGAGACTAGGAGTCCGCTGCAAAAGTCCTCTTTTGCGGCGGACTCGGGCTCCGGTCCCTTGTCCCCCAAGGGCTTCGAGATCGGGGTCGGCGCCGAAACCGACTTTTGCAGCGCCGTCCTAGGGCATAACCAGGTGCGCCGGCCGCCTGGTGCCGGTCGCCGCGGTACAGAGCAGTCGTTCGGGCACGTCACCTTCAACAGTTGCACCCGGCGCCGGGATCGCCACCGGGCACGCCGCACAACGCGGGCCTCGCCTTCGCGCACCTGTCGGACGGCGTGGAGGTAGCGATCGACCATGAATTGCGTCGCCTCCGCGGTCATCCGCACCATAGGGTCAAGATTTTTCTCCAGTACGCTCCAGGCGAAAGGCACACGGCCGGCCAAGCGGCGCCTGCGTAAGGTGTCTGGCCGCCAGGAACGTTTCCGCCGGGACTGTGACCACGTGCTGTCCAAGCGCCTGGTCCAGTCCGTGGAGCCCGGCGCCATCCTGGTCTTCGAGGACCTGACGCTCCTGGTGCATTCCTCCCTCCGGGCGCTGCGCCGCGGGGTCGTCGGTGGGCCGGTGGCGGTGGCGGTGGTGCTGGCGCTGGAAGCGGCGCGGGGGTCGGAGGGGGCCCTGGTCATGCCCGCGCACAGCAGCGACCTCTCCGACCCGGCGGGATGGCGGGCGCCGCCGGTGCCGGAGGCGTGGTGGGCACGCACGCATGCGGGCCGAGATCCCCGCCTACGACCCCGATCTCACGCCGACCCGCCGCATGGGCGCAATCGCCGAATGCTTCCGCAGCCTGCGCAGGCGTTCTGCAGGGGGCGTCCGGCGGGAGCCAAACCGGGCGCGAGCCGCCCAGTACCGGTCGCCGCGGCGACCCCGGGGGGCGGCCCCCGGCTTCAGGCCGCCCGTCCCCCCCTGCTTCCGCGTCCGAATCCTGCGCCCGGCGCAGGCCCGCGCCCCGGATGGCGCCGCATGCGGCGAAACGCGCCATTGCGGGCCGCAGGCGCGCTTCGGGACCACGCTCCCGATCGGCACGTTGCGGGCCTTTGCCGAGGCCCGGGGCGAGCGCCTCCACCTCCGCTATGGCGAGGAGGCAGCGGCCGGCGGGACCCGGCCGGGTGCAAGCGAAGCACACATCCTGTCGCAGTGTCAGAGGAAACTTCGACCATGGGGGCGAACGCCGTCGTTGTGAGGCGACGGTCATGGCCACGCCCGTCGAACCGAGACATACGCGGCGCAGCGCGCCCGCGGCGCCCGCACCTGACCTCGTCTGGCTGCTGCGCACACCGGCCGGTGAGGACGTCGTGCCGGCCAAGGCCGGCAGTTGGACCGACGGCGGCGAGGCGCGCATTGTCACCGACGCGCGGGGCGCGCAAAAGACGGCCCTGGTCATGGACGTGGGAGACGCCAGAACCGCTGTGCGCCAAACCGTGTTTCCGATTTCCGTGGGTGACCACGTCATCCACGCCGAGCGGGTCCGCGACAACATCCGAGTGACCGTGTCGCGCGTCTTCCGGGTCGGCTACATGCCCAACCCGCAGACCAACGAACTGTGGCAACTGCGTGCCGCGACCCTCGATGCCATCGCGGAGCGGGACTGGCAGGGGCAATGGACGACGCCACCCCCTGGGTTTCTCGTCGCCGCCGTGGGCGCCGCGATGGACAGGACGCGGGGCGGCGACCCACTGGCAGCAATCCCCGTGGCCGGGCCCCTGCCGGCAGCGCAAGGTCCCGGCAGCCCGCACCACGCCGCCAGCGCCATCCAACCACCGGCGGGCGGCGCCACCGCACAGGCCCACGTCGGCGTGGGGGCGACGACTGGTCCCTCCCTTCCGGCCGCGACGCACGATCCGGCGGCCCCGGCCACCCCCATGCACAGCCAGGACGCGCCGGGGGCGGCCCGCGAGGCGGCCGCCTCTAAGATCACCCGCCCCGTCCGCCGGGTCAGGCGGGTCACCTCCCGTCTCCGGACCCAGCCGGCGGCCAGTGCTGGTGGGCACAGGGCGCTTCTCGCGCTGCTGGGCACCGGAGCCGCCGTCGCGCTCCTGATCGCCGGCGTGCTGCTCGGCGGTGCGCTGCGACCTGCGAGGCAGGCGGGCGCACCGGTAGCGGCTGCCCCCGCCGCCAGTACGCCGTCCAGGGCGGGCGCCGGGCACCCGCCCGCTCCGACGGGGCAGGCCCAGAATACAGACGCAGCGGCAACCGCCGAGGCCGCGGCCGACGACAGCACCGCGCAGCGACAGGAGAGCCAGGCCACGGCCGCCGCGGCTGCGGCTCAGGGTCTGCTGCAGTCGGCGCAAACCGCCGCCGCCTCGGTGGCTCGCCTGTCCGCCGCGACCCTGGCGCGCAACCCGTCCGCGCGGGATCCCCAAAGTGCGCTGCCTCCCTTGCAGCAGGACGACATGCGCATCGTCGGCGTGGTCAACGAGATCCAGCAGGCGGCCGCCGCCGCGGCAACCGCCGCGCAGAGTGCCGCGCGGATCGCGAAGACGGATGCCGGGGCCGCCGCGGCGGCCAGCGGCGCGCAGGCCGCCCAGAGTAGGACGCAGGCCGCACTGGCCGAAGCACGGACGGCCGGTGCCGAAATCGGCAGGCTTCTTGCCCGGGCAGAGTCGGAGGTGCAGGCCTGGAAGACGGTCCACGCCGCGCCGGCCGGCTACTTCGGAGCGCTCGTGGAGGACCCGCCGGCTTCCTTTGGCGTGCAGGGGTGCGAAGTGGTCACGGCGGACCCGGGCAGCCCGGCCGCCGGCGCCGGCCTCATCGGCAGGACCCAGCGCACCGATCCCGTGGGAGACGTCATCACCTCGATCACCGATGCCACAGATGGCGGCGCGGTCTGGCCGGTGACGGATTGCGCCACCCTGAATGCGGCGCTGCAGGAGACCCGCGCCGGCGACCGAATCGCCGCCGCGTACTACTACCGGCAGGTCATCTGGTACGAGGTGTCCGGCAGGTGGGTTCTGGAATCCGGCACGGCGACGCTCACCGCGGCTCCGGGGAGCAGTTGCCCCGCGGCGCTCGTCGGCACGATCACCCCGGTCCTCACCGGCAACCGGATCGAGCTGACCATCGATTTCACAGGCCCGGCCGGCACGCGATCGGGCATGGGGGTGATGCTCGATACCGGCGGCGTTCAGTCCTATTTCCCGAACAGCCTGCTGCAGAGCCTCGGCTACCGCCCGTTCCTGCCCACGCTGCTTTCCGGCATCGTGCCCGGCGCCATCGCCACGGCTGACCTCTATCGCATACCGGCCAGCGCCATCACAGTGGACGATCACGGCCGGTTTGTGCCCTTGGCGACCGGGACGCTGACCGTGGAGGGCATCGCGCAGGGCGCGATCAGCGGCCTCGGGCCCGACATCCTCAAGCAGGGCGCCAAGCTGACGACGGCCGGATCCCAGTGGACCCTGACCCCGCCGTGCCAGTAGTGCCGGCGGGCTCGTTGGCCGCGCAGCCGACATGGAGGAGCGGGCCCGCACAGCACCCTCCGCGGTTCCCGGGGGCGTTGGATCACCGGAGGTTGGCGAGCAGTGCGGTGGGCAACCCATCCCCTGTCGGGTCAGACGCCGCCTTCACCGTCCGTGCCGCCGCCACGCCGCCCATCGCCCCGCCCCTACGGCGCCGCGCCCACTCCCCCCTTGCCCCTGGGCGACGCCCCGGCGGGCGGCGTCCTCGGCGGCGCGCGCGTGCTCATGGCGGCGCACCCCGGCCCTGCAGGCGAACCAGGGCCTCCAGCAGCGCGTCGGCGGCGTCACCGGTGGCCAGGCACGAGCCCACATCCCCCCGCGCCCCGCCATCGAGGGCGGCGCCTCCGGCCGCGAGGATCTCGCGGCACAGCGCCTCGGCTTCCCCGGCCCGCCCGCCCGCCAGCAGCGCTTGGGCCAGGCCCAGCCGGCGGAGGAAGCACTCCGGTTCGGCCGGTGCGGTGCGTTCCCCCGCGCGCCGCCATAGCTCTGCGGCCAGGGCGGGCGCGCTGCCCGTCAACCCGGCCCCTGCGGCCGTCAGGGTCTCCAGCGTCGGCGCGTCGCCGGTCTGCACGCCGCGCAGCAGGTGCTCGGCCAGGGCCGCCGCCGGCATGCCTGCCCCGAGCAATGCGTGTGCCACCTCGCGGTGCAGCCCCGGCCGGATACCGCCCGGGATGTCCTCGTCGAGGGCCTCGCGCATCAGGTCGTGGCGGAAGACGAGCCGGTCGCCGCGCTCGCCGAGCACGGCGGTGCCCACCGCCTCGCGCAGCAGCGGCGGCGTCAGGTCGACCACCGCCCGCCCGCTGATCAGGCTCAGGTCGTGCGCGCTGAAGGCGCCCCCCAGCACGGCGGCCAGGCTGGGCAACTCGCGTGTGGGGGTGGGCAGCAGGCTGAGGTGCCGCAGGAGCGTCGCCCAGAGCGAGGGCAGCCGGGGGGCATCGCGGAGGCCGACGGCGCCTGAGGCGTCCGCCGAGAGGAGCCCCGCCGCCGCAACGCCTCGACCAGCTCCGTGACACAGAGGGGGTTGCCGCCGGTGCGCTGGACCTCCCGCATGAGGTCAGGGCAAAGGAGGCGCCCCCTGCAGCCCGGCGACCAACTCGGCGCAGGCCGCCTGCGAAAGGGGGCCGAGCGTGACCTCGACCGCCTGGCTGCGGATGGCGGGCACGTCTAGCCGCCGTTCGAGTTCCTGGAAGCGCGGGCGGGGCCGGAGCGTGCAGACCACGGCGACCGGCAGAGCCCCCAGCGAGCGGGCCAACCGCCCAGCACGTCCAGGCAGGCCGGGTCGGCGAAGTGCAGGTCCCCCAGCACGATCCACTGGGGCGCGTGCGCGCGGCGGCGCTCGATCTCCTCGATCAGCGCGTCCACGACCTGGAACGGGGCCAGGGCCGGAACCTCAGCCAGACCGAGCGCGTCCCGCCACGGCCCGAAGGGGCGGTGGGCGACCATGGGGCTCGCTTCCGCCGAGGCGACCGCCAGGCCCGATCCGGGGGCGGAGGCCACCGCCTTCCGGACCAGGGCCGTCTTGCCGATGCCGGCCTCGCCCGGAAGGGCGACCAAGGGCCCCCGGCCTTCCATGGCGTCGCGCAGCGCATCCTGGAGAGGGTCGCCGCTTCCTCTGCGCGTCCGAAGAGCACCGGCACATACCGCACCGGTTGCCCTGGGGTCGTGCGGAGGGGGGGGGCCTCGGGGGAACGAGCGCCATCCCCTCCGCGGGGGGGGGGCGCCCCGGGGGGCCTGTGCCCGGTGGAACGGGGCAGGAGCGCGG
>Ga0080006_1138312_pt1 | contig 26994 bp, 26 predicted proteins | sample RS3BMetagenome_FD_69209 | JGI IMG/M metagenome (GOLD analysis project Ga0080006, IMG submission 69209) | Ferric oxide microbial mat and aquatic microbial communities from Rainbow Spring, Yellowstone National Park, USA - RS3B (SPADES... ...
TACCTTGGTAATTTGACACTTACAATAATTTATCCAAAAAATGGGTTCAGAATGAGGGTTGTAAGTAATCTTTTGCCTCCAATTTATGCAATTTTGGGTGATTTTCCATTAAAATATGGGGATAATCGCTTCTTTTCTTGGTAAAAAATTCCAAATGGCGAATTAATTTGGAGCGCAAAATTAGTAAAAATTAGACGCAAGTGGCGAAGTTAAGTTAATAATAAAATTAATTAAAATAATAAACTTTATTTATCCAAACTTATTAAGCAAGTGTGGTTAAGAAATATGCACTTATAATCATTATTAATGCAAGAAGTAGCTTCTTTGATTTGTTTCCTTCTCTAAATATTTCACCACCTATAAGCACGGTTATTATTATAGTGGTTACATTTGCAATCGGGACTATTAAACTAACCATATTCATGTTTAAGGTTATATAAAAAACTATTCTATATAAAAATGTAATAACACCTATAAGCGATATACTTTTAGAGTAGGTTTTAAAATCCTGTTTTAAAAGAATAATATAATTTTTACCCCTTCTCAACATTATTATAAGGAGATTGATTAAGGTAAAAATATTTACTATTACAATTATTGCAAGTAGATTAACATTTTGCAAAAGATATTTTAATAGTATTATTCCGATAGAAACAACAAGTGCATCAAAGATTATAAGAAACTTATAGTTGTGTTTATAATTAACAGATTCTTTTACTTTGTTTGTTTCATTTATCATCAGATATGCACATATTACTAATATTATAATTAATCCATATCCTAAAGGAGTAAGTGCTTCACTTAAAAAGAAAAATGCGAAAAGTGCTACAAAGAGTATAGGCAGTGTCTTATATATAGGAGATACTATAGATATATTTCCGTGCTTAAAGAGCCTTGCAGTGAACCAGTAGCTTATTGTAAGTGTTAGACTATAAAAATATATTATAAGAACATCTAAAAGGCTCATGCTGAAATTTGCTAGAGGGATAAGCATAAGCGAGAACAAGGCAATTATTGCAGATATTGAGGTTGTATAAGCTAGCGCGTGCTGGCTTCTTAACAGCCTTTTTTCGAGTATAGCGCTCGTACCGGATATAGCTCCAGAGAGCACTGCAAAATATGGCCAAAATTGATCAAACATTATAATACCTCAATGCTTTTTACAGAAGGCATAGCCTATTGTTGTATAGATGAGCTTTGCGGCTAGGAAGTCGGGTGCATAAAGCCCGGGTATGGGAGCAAATTCGACGAAGTCGGCACCTATAAGCTCTTTCTTCTTCATGACCCCTTTAAGAATCTCCTTAAGCTGGCTGTAATGGAGCCCATCTGGCTCTGGAGTGCCGGTACTAGGCATTTCACTCGGATCTAAAACATCGAAATCAAGCGTTATATAGATCTTGTTGTATTTTAGTTTAGCAAGGATCTTTTCTATGATCTTTGAAGTGCTCAGCTCGTGCATATCCTTCATAAATAAAATTTCGTTTTTGTATTTTTTCATTGAATCCTCATCAATGCTTCTAACACCCACGCTATAGCAGTTGTCTGACATTTCTCTTGCACGCGCCATAACACATGCGTGGCTGTATTTACTCCCCATAAACTCATCACGCGTATCTGAATGCGCATCAAAATGCAGTATACTAAATTTGTTGTTCCTCTCTTTTATAGCCTTGATAATACCAAGAGAGATGGTATGATCACCACCAATAGCAAATGGAATCTTTAAATCGTCAAGTACAAGCGAAACCTCTTTTGCTATTCTATCAATATTCTCTTTTGGCGAATTTATATTTGGATTTAATTCATTAAGCGTGTATATTCCAACACTCTTTTGAATATCGCAGTCAATTTCTTCATTATAAAACTCGATGTTTCTACTTGCGTTTATTATTGCATGCGGGCCATTTCTAGCTCCTGAATTATAGGAAGTTGCAGAATCATAGGGAATTGGAAAGACGACAACTTTTGAGCTTTTATAATCAGAATCCTCTATACCTGCAAAATTATAAGGGGGCATTGCATTAAGTATTTCCATTTTTTCATCTTTTTCTTTTTTATTTTTAAGTAAAAATGATTGATAAAAGCATCAAATTATTACTAAATACTATTAGCCCCGACCGGATTTGAACCGGTGTACACGGGTCCAAAGCCCGCGGTCCTTGGCCGCTAGACGACAGGGCTACTATTTTGATTACTGCTTTGTTCTTTTTATCATTTTATTATTATAGAAATATCTTTATAAATATATTATTATTGATTGTTATATTTATTGTTTTTATTATTATATTACTTTTAATTCTTATTATATTATATTAATTTTAATTATTATTATATCACTTTTAATTATTATTATGTTACCTTTATGTTACCTTTAATTTAATATTTTTAAGAACATAAATATAATAAAATAAATATAATAAGATGTAATATTAGAAGTTTATAATTAATTATATTTTTATATCTTGCGAGGGTAGATTTAGTATGAGAATTGCTGATATTATAACTCTATTTAGAAGTTTCTTAGTATTTCCTATTGCATATTTGATTATTATAAAGTTTAATCCTTTCTTGCTTATACTACTTATTTTATTTATGTTTGTGCTTGATGGTGTTGATGGTTTTGCCGCAGTTAAATATTCTAAAGAAAAAATAACATTCTCTGATTATCTACGCGCATCATTTGGAAATAAAGTATTGAAAGAAAAAATAAAAAATCTTAAACATGAAATTGCAAAAAAGAATAAATATGGCGCAAGGCTGGATGTTGCAGGAGACCGAACTATAGAGTATGTTTTCTGGATATTATTCACATATCTTAATATTATTCCACTTTTTGTAATATTTATAATTGTGATAAGAAATTCATTTGTCGATGCGTTAATGGCGGCAAAAGGAACATCTTCTAAAATGAAGAGCAGATTTGCCAGAATGTTTTATTCATCAAATTCCTCAAGAGCGCTTTCTGCAGTACTTAAGATACTTACCTTTTCCTATCTTTCTCTTGTTTATATTTCAAACTTTCCTTTAATTTATGGTGAACTCCTTACCGCATTGTTTGTAATCTTTGTTGTTTTAAGGGGAATTGCAGAGGTTTATGAAAGTTTTATATAGCTAATATAACTAAAATCCTCTATCCATAAAAAATACATAATTTTAAATTAGTTTCGCAACCCAAATATAATAAGAGTGATACTATGATATCAGGGTTAACTATATCCCACGTAGAAGGAAAGATAGAACCAGCTGCATTAGCTAAGCAGAAGTTCCCAAGGCTTAATATTAATCTAGATTCTGTCAATGCTGAGGGAAATGGAGTAAGGATAAACTACACTTTTGTAGCTGACTATTATGAGAGTGATGAAAAGGAAGCGAAAAGCGTAGGGCAGATAAAGCTCGCCGGTGTTGTCGACATAAGTGATACAAAGGAAAACATAGCAAGTATGGTAAAGAGATGGAATGAAAAGAAGACGCTCCCTCCACAGATAGCAGAAGAGGTGCTTAATGCATTAAGCTTTAGATGCAGTGCTTCAGGTACATTGCTTGCATACGTTCTCGGCTTGATACCACCATTAGTAACAAGCACTATAAAAATCCAGGATACAACAAAATAATTTAATTCTTGATTTTATTTTTACTTCTTTTTTACTTTTTTACTTTTTATATTGAGGCCTAGCACTTTTAGATATAAATTAATTTAGAGATATATTCCACTTTCTGATGTTTTGATGCTGCATAGAAATATTTATAAATATATTAAAAAAATAGATATTATAAACATGATAAACATGCAACTTTAGTTTAAGTATTCTTTTTATAATTTATTTTATAGTTTTTATAAAAATTAAGTAAAAATAAGAAATAAAGGTGTAATTTTGTTAATAAAAAAATTTAACTCTGAAGAAGTTAGCTTTGTACACCATTCGCTTCCGGATTTATCTCTTAAAGAAATAGATACCACATTTTTTATAGATAATAATCTTAAAGTAGCAGTACCTATCTTTGTTCTTGCTTCTGATGATAAAATAGCATATAAGTTGTCAGAGGAAACTAATGCACCTGTTATAGTAGATGGAAAAGATTGGATTAATATTTATGTAAATAATAGAAAAGATCCGCTTAAAATAGATTTTAAAAAGATAATATTTGCCAAAGTTAAAGATGGAGTAGAAGCTGCAAAGGCGATAAGGAATAGCATGATACCAATTATAACAGAAGCACAAATAAAAGATTTACCTCTTTATATCACGCAGCTTAAGATTGCAATGTTTCTTACTAATTCAAAAAATATAGAAGAATTAAAACATGCACCAATATATTTAATGGGTTGATATTTTGTCGAATGAAAATAAGGATGATAAAGAGTATACAGAAAATTATATAGAAAATGATAAAACACAGCAGAGAAAGATAGAGCATATAAACATAGTATTGAACAAAGATGTTCAGTACCATAAAAGAACAACAATGTTTGAATATGTTAAGATACTTCCTAAAAGCGGAGAGATAAGCATTGATGATGTTGACATTTCTACAACACTCCTTAATAAAAAGATTAATACACCATTATTTGCCTCTGCAATAACAGGAGGGCATACCGCAACTTTTAAAATAAATAGAGATATCGCAATAGCAGTTGAAAGAATAGGAATGGCAATGGGTGTCGGAAGCCAAAGGGCTATGATAGAGAAGCCAGATTTAAAATATACTTTTGATGTTAAAAAGGTTGCAAATAATATAATATTGATAGGTAATATAGGTGCCGCACAAACACTCAAATACGACAATAATGAAATACAACACATGCTTGATGAGGTTAATGCAGATATACTTGCGGTACATTTGAATCCTGCACAGGAAAGTGTACAACCAGAAGGTGATATCAACTTAAAAGGAGCTTATAATAGAATCTGCGAGATTGCTAAAAGTGTAAAACAGCCAGTAATAATAAAAGAGGTTGGAAACGGCGTATCAAAAGAGGTTGCAGAAAAATTTGAAAAGAGGGTATATGGAATCGATGTAGAAGGAGCTGGAGGTACCACCTGGGTTGGCGTTGAAACTTATAGGAGCAAGGGCTCTTATGGGAATGCATTCTGGGACTGGGGCATACCGACTGCTCTATCATTGCTTGAAGTAAAATCTGTTTTTTCGGGAAGCACTTGGGCTAGCGGGGGTGTTAGAACGCCAACAGATATAATGAAAGCATTGGCGCTGGGTGCTGATTTATGTGGAATGGCGAAACCAGTGCTCGAAGCCCAAAACAGAAATGGTGCAGAAGGGGTTTATCATCTCTTCCTAAACCTTTCTACAGGATTGAAGGAGGAGATGGCAAAGCTTGGCTATCGCTCAATCAAGGAGCTCGCGGGTGCAAAAGTAGAGATTAATGGAGTGCTTGCAAAGCTGGTAAAGCAAAGAGATCTTAAGCTTAACAAAAATATTAAACTTATCTTATAAATTTTTGGCCTTTAATTTTATTTGTCTGTTTTCTATTTCTTTTCTCTTTTATAGAATAGAAAACCTTGATATTTACTCAAGATTAATCATAGGTATAGTGAGTTTAATAAAAATATAAAGTTATATAATTAATATATATTTATATATTAAAAATAATTAAAATAAAATTAATAAAAATAATTTAAAATAAAATTAAAAAATAATTAAAATAAAAATTAAAATAAAATATCAAAATTAATTAAATAATAGGTATTAAAATGCAGAGTATTGAAGATAGTAAGATTGAAGGAAATGTAGAGAATACAAAAGAGATAGTAGGGGTCATTTTTGACATTGACTATATTATTAAAGACTCAAAAACATTTATTAGACTCGCAGTTAGAGGCAATAATGGAAAATTTTATGATATTTTGGATGACACCTTTTTACCTTATTTTTATTTTGCTCCTGATCATGAGTTTGCAAAAGAAAATTTAAACAATCCAGATTTTATAAAAAGAGGGGGTATCGATAAAATTAATGAAGTTAAAGAAGAAACAAAGCTGCTTTTTGGAAAAAATATAAAAGTATATAAAATTGTATTGGATATGCCGATGCAGGTGCCAAAATTAAGCGCTTTTCTTAGTAGCTATGGAACCTGTTATGAATATGATATACCATTTGCAAAACGCTATGCTATTGATAGAGAGATTCCACAGTTTTATCCTGTAAAAATAATTTATAATGAGAATAATGATGAAAAATTACTAAAGGAAATAAAGACTATAGAGAATAGCGGCGATTCAAAGAATATACCTAAAATTGATCTAAATACCCTCTGTTTTGATATAGAGGTTTATAATCCAGTAGGTATACCAAGAGCAGACAAGGATCCAATAATAATGATAAGCTATCTTTATGTTTCTAATGGTAAGAAAGGTTCTGGGGTTATAACAACAAAGAAGATAAATAAGCCTTTTGTAGAATATGTAAATGATGAAAAGGAGATGTTGAAGAGATTTATATCGTTGCTAAATGATCTTGATATTGATATAATAACAGGCTATAATTCTACAAATTTTGATATTAGATACATGACTGAAAGAGCGGGCTATCTTAAAATTGATTTTGATATAAGTAGATTTGGCACGGGAACAAAGCTGGAACGCCATGGCTTGGTTGAAAGGGTAAAGGCAGCTGGGCGCGTGCATATTGATGCATATCTCGTTGTCAAGTTTATTGCAAATGTTGGCGCTGCAGAATACATACTCAAGCTCAACAGCTATACGCTCAAGAACGTCTATGAGGCGATAAGCAAAAACAAGAAGGTTACAGTAGAAAAGAAGGATATCTATAAGTTGTGGGAGGGGAGCAGTGAAGAGCTTGAGGAGCTTGCAGAATACAATATGAATGATTCCGAGGCGCTATATGAGGTTTACAGCACGTTCATGCCGATAATGATCGAGCTGACAAGAATAAGCAACGACCTTATAAGCGATGTAGCTGTATCAACAACAGGGCAGCTTGTTGAGTTCTTATTAATGCGCTATGCACATAAGTTCAACGAGCTCATTCCAAACAAGCCTGAAGAGAGGGAAATTGAAATGCGAATGAGAGCGCCTATAGAAGGTGCATATGTAAAAACACCTGATCCGGGAATATACAACAAGCTTGTGCTCTTTGACTTTAGAGGTTTGTATCCCTCTATTATTATATCACACAATATAGATCCCTCAACAATATGCACTGATTGCAAAGAGTATTATGAATCACCAATCAAAGTAAGATTTAGAAAAGATAGAAAGGGTATTGTACCAACAATATTAGAGATACTCATCAATCAAAGGGCAGAGGTTAAAAAAGCATATAAAAAAGATCCAACCAACATTGCACTAGGCTCGAGATCACAGGCATTGAAGATACTTGCAAACTCGTTCTTTGGTTATATGGGATATGCAAGATCGAGATGGTATTCAAGAGAATGCGCTGCAAGCATAACCGCATATGGCAGATATTATATACAAAAAACTATAAGCGAAGCTGAAAAACAGGGTTTCAAGGTTCTTTATGGCGATACAGATTCTGTAGTGCTTATAATGGAAAATAAGACAAAGGAGGATGCATTAAACTTTATGAAGAGTATAAATGATGAGCTTCCGGAGGCTATGAACCTCGAGCTTGAAGACTTCTATGTCAGAGGTGTATTTGTTGGAAAGAAGACATCAAAAGATTTAAGAGGTGCAAAGAAGAAGTATGCGCTTCTTTCAGAATCGAATAGAATAAAAATAAGAGGGTTTGAACTTGTAAGAAGGGATTGGTCAAAGATCGCGAGGGAAACACAGCAGAAGGTGCTTGAAAGCATACTCAAAGAGGGAAGCAAAGAGAGCGCAATTGAGATTGTAAGAAATATAATCAACAAGCTTAGGGAAAACAAAGTTCCGCTATCAGAGCTTGTTATAAATACGCAGCTTAGAAAGGGTATTGATTCATATGATGCCAAATCACCAGAATTAAGCGCAGCAAGAAAAGCAGTAGAGGCGGGCTTTAAAACAAGGGAGGAGGTAGAGCATGCAGTAATTGGATATATAATAACAAAGCATGGAAATAGTGTTTCAGATAAGGCGGAGCTTGAGGGAATGGCAAAGGATTATGATCCTGAATATTATATTAACAATCAAGTTATACCCGCAACAATGAGGATTCTAAAAGAGCTTGGAATAGAAGAATCTGAACTTATAAATAGTGGCAAACAGAAAAAGCTTGGATAATTTACAAAAGTAAAGAATATAAAGAATAATATTATGAAAATTATAAATTTATTATAAATTTAAAAATAGAAATGATAAAGTATATATATTGAAGTATTATAAGTATATTATAGGATAAATATATTATAAATATATTATGAGTATACTGTATTACAAATATATATAAATATATACAAATATATATCGAAGATAAAATTTATAAAATAAATAAAATAATGTATTAAATTAAAATAAAAATAATAATATATTAAAATAAAAAAATAAGAATATTAAAAAAAATAAAATAAAAATATAAAAGTTTTAATTTAAAAATAATATATATTTTACATTTATTATTTATAATTATTTATACTTTAATTTTTGTTATTAAATTTTATATAATATTATAATACTTGAAACTAATAAGACCTTATACTATTATACTATTATATTTGTATTTTTGTATTATTTGAATGTTTGATTTATACTAAAAAATAAAATATTGGTGATAAGATGGATAACAATGACGACGAAAAGATGAAGAAGATTATTGAATCAATAACAAATGAAATGGACAAGCTTATTACTGATATGAGTGTTCCTAAAAATGTTAGAAGCGCTATAAGCGAGGCTAAGACTAAGCTCAATGCAAAAGGTGAATATAGCGTGAGAATAGCTGGAGCAATCTACAGCATCGATGCAGTAAGCACAGATATAAATCTGCCACCACAGGCTAGGACAAGCATATGGGGTCTGCTCACAAAGCTTGAAGCTATAAAAGAGAGTGAAGATGAAAATAAATGAGTGATAAAGGCAACGATCTGGTAAATAGCTTGCTTAATATGCTAGCACCATTTGGGCTACTTATAAGCGGCGATGTTACTCCAGAACTGCTCAAGAATATTGACATTGATTTAGTTGTATCAAAGATAATAGCAATGAGGGAGAAGGATCCCGCAATGCTTGTAGTAGATGCAAAGATGATAAAGAGCATTGCCGAAGCAGAAGAGAAGGATGTAAAAAAAGAGGTTAATGAAGTAGAGGTAATAAGACCGGCTGAGTTCAAGCCGATCGCAGCAGATATAGATGCAAATTATATTATAGAATCAAAGGAGCCGCAGAGAGCAGAGGGGAATACAACTGATTTTATTAACTATTTTAACAACCGGCTCGAAAAACTTAAAAAAATATTGGCGCGGCACAAGCAGGACTACGCTCCACTTCAATCGCTAGAGGCGTTGAAGAATATAGGCAGCGGCAGGGATGTATGTATTGTAGGTATGGTGAAAACAAAGTTTACAACCAAAAAAGGCAACATACTTTTAGAAGTAGAAGATAATACAGATTCTGCTAAGATAATCTTTATGAACGGGACCTCTGACCAATCTAAAAAGCTTTTTAGCAGCGCTTCAAATATAATACCTGATGAGGTAGTTGCAATAAAAGGCAAATATAATGAGCCTTTCATAATGGCTAATGAGATTATATGGCCCGATGTTCCTCTCAAAGAAAAGAAAAAGATAAATGAGGATCTTGCTATAGCGTTTGTATCAGATGTTCATGTCGGCAGCAAAGTATTCCTTGAAAACAGCTTCCTGCATCTTCTTGAATGGCTTAATGGACGTATTGATGATAATAGGGAGCTTGCAGGAAAAATAAAATATTTGATTGTTGGCGGAGATGCTGCTGATGGTATCGGAGTCTATCCAAATCAGGAAAAGGATCTTGCCATAATGGATATGTATGAGCAATATAAAAAATTATTTTCTTATTTGGAGCTTCTTCCAGATTATATTCAGATATTTGTTCTTCCGGGAAATCATGATTCTGTTCAAAGGGCTGAACCACAACCGCCATTTAGCGATGAAATACTGAAGGATTTTAAAAAACCAAATATACATATGATTTCAAATCCCTCTTATCTAACGCTTAATGGTGTAGAGGTTTTAACTTACCATGGCACCTCTCTTGATTCAATGATACATACAATACCCGGCTTAAGCTATTCAAAACCAGAGCAGGTCATGGTTGAAATTCTTAAAAGAAGGCATCTTTCACCGATATACGGAGGTAATGTTATAGTACCTAGCAAAGAGGATAATTTAGTAATAAGCAAGGTTCCTGATATATTACATATGGGGCATATACACAAGAATGGACTTGCACAATACCATAATGTTCATGTTATTAACAGCGGTACATGGCAGGACAGAACAGAATTTCAAATCAAACAAGGGCATATGCCAAGCCCTGCATTGCTTCCAATTTATGAAATGAAATATGATAAATTTACAACTATTAATTTTAAATCAAATGTGTAATAAAAAAAGAAATAATAATTAAATTAGTTAAATGTATAAAAAGTATTAATGAATTAAAAACATAAACTAAAAATAAACAAAATATATACAGAAATATATATGAATAAATAATGCAAAAATAAATATAAAAAATATAAAAATAAGAATATAAAAAAATAAAATAGAAGAATAAAATAGACAAATATAAGATGAGTAAGTAAGTTAAGTAAGTGTTAGGGTATGGATGTTAAGGAGTATTTTGATATTATAAATAAGAATGTTGAAAAGATATACAAAGTTGCACAGGATGCGAGAAGTAGAGGTTATGATCCGCAACCATTCGTTGAGATCAAACCAGCACCTGACCTCGCAGCAAGGGTTGAGGGTATAATAGGCATTGATGGTATTGCAAAGCTTATAAAAAACATCGGAGCTGATAAAACAAGGCAGGAAACCGCATTTGAGCTTGTAAGGCTTATATGCACAGAACCACAGTTTAATATAGATATTGAAAAGAGGCTGACGCTCGCGGTCAGAGCGGGCTTATCAGTCCTTACAGAGGGTGTGCTTGTAGCACCAACAGAAGGCTTGCAGGGTGTTGAGCTCCATAAAAATTTTGATGGTACAACCTATGTTGCGGTTGTTTATGCGGGCCCTATAAGAGGTGCTGGAGGAACAAGTGCGGCGCTTTCTGTCGCGCTTGCAGATTATGCAAGGAAGATATTGAACCTTGATGTTTACAAACCTTCAGATACAGATGTTGAAAGATATCTCGAAGAGATAATGCTTTATCATACAAGATGTGCAAGGCTTCAATATCTACCAAGCGAAGATGATATAAGGACATTATTCAAGAATTGTCCTGTATGCATTGATGGACTACCTACAGAAGATGTTGAGGTTGGAACCTATAGAAATATTAAAAGAAGGGATGCAAAAGGACAGGAACAGATTCTAACCAACAGGGTAAGAGGAGGCGTTGCTTTGGTGAGCTGTGAGGGAATAGCTCAGAAGGCTAAGAGCGTGCTAAAGTATACAAAAGGTGCAGGGCTTGATTGGAGCTGGCTCAACAGCCTGATAAAAGTTGATAAACCCGCACAACCCCAGGGCGGCACAAAATCAGATCAATCTAAAACCGCGGTTTTCCTACAGGAGCTTGTTGCTGGAAGACCTGTTCTATCTTATCCTGGATATCCGGGCGCATTTAGGCTCCGTTATGGAAGATCAAGGCTTACAGGTATTGCCGCAAAGGGATTCAATCCCGCAACTATGATTGTTCTTGATGATTTTATAGCTACAGGAACGCAGCTTAAAGTGGAGAAGCCGGGCAAGGGCTGTGTTGCATCTCCTGTTGATTCAATAGAGGGCCCTTTTGTAAAGCTTGAAAATGGCGAGGCATTAAGAATCAACAATGCAAAGGATGCAAGAAGATTATACAGCAGCATCAAAAAGATTATTGCTGTTGGAGATATTCTTGTAACTTATGGAGATTTTAAGAAGACGAACACACCGCTTGCACCAAGCAGCTATGTTGAGGAATTCTGGGCTGAGCAGTTAAAGGCGAAGGGATTTACACCAACAACATTGAAGCCGAGCTTCAGAGAAGCTTTTGAAATATCAAAGAAATATGATGTACCGATGCATCCAAGTTTTATATTTGAATATCAGGATATAAACAGCAGCGAACTTCTAAAACTATTGAACGCTCTGGCAAATGCAAAAATCAATGGAGGCGCAGACTCAATTTTCAATATTGAAAGCATTGAGATTGGCTTAAAGCATATGAATGATGAGGATAGAAAGAGGCTTGTAGATATTGTTGAAAGGCTTTGCATTCCACATCTTGAAACATTTGATGCATTAACAATAAGAGGCGAATATGCACAGAGCCTGCTTTTCGCTTTAGGATTCTTTGAAGATGATAAATACAAAAAGAGCCCACTTATTGAAAAAATTGATATACAAGCACCTGCGCTCGAACAGATAAACACTGTAGCACCATTCAAGGTCATGCGCAGATCAACCAGAATAGGTGCAAGGATTGGAAGACCTGAAAAGGCAAAAGAGAGGCTTATGCAACCAGCTCCTAATATATTATTCCCTATAGCGGATTATGGTGGCAGGGATAGAAGTATAAGCAAGGCTTATGCAAGCGAAAAAAGAAAATTCGGCAATAATGAAATCGAGCTCGAGATTGCGAGAATGAAATGCGAGAAGGGAAAGGAGTTTGTCGCATCTACATTCTGTATGAAGCATAATTCACCTGCAAAATTAGAAAAAATATGCAAAAGCTGTGGAAGGGTAACTACCATGGATACATGCAGCGTGTGTAATATTAAAACAGTTGGCTATAGCAATATAAAGCTTAACCTCAGTGATATGATTGATTACGCGCTCAACGAGCTGAATATACAGATGCCAAAGATGCTTAAAGGAGTCAAAGGTCTTGTAAGTGCTAACAAGCTCGCTGAACCTATAGAAAAGGGGCTCATACGCGCAAACCATGATGTTAGTATATTCAAGGATGGAACCGCAAGGTTCGATGCTACAGACGTTCCAATAACACACTTTTATCCGAGAGAGTTTGAGGTAAGTGTTGAAAAGCTGAAAGAGCTAGGCTATACAACCGATTACAAAGGAGATCCGCTCGAGCGTGATGACCAGCTGGTAGAGCTTATGCACCAGGATGTAATATTAAACAAACGCGGTGCAGAATACTTTGTAAGGGTAGCAAATATGATTGACGAGATGCTTGTTAAGTTCTACAAACTACCTCCATTTTATAATGTAAAGGATATACATGATCTTATAGGCACATATGTAATAACACTAGCGCCGCACACCTCATGTGGTGTTGTAAATAGAATTGTAGGATTGACATCAGCAAATGTTGGCTTCGCACATCCATATGTTGTTACAGCAAGAAGAAGGAACTGCGATGGTGATGAAGATACAACAATGCTTCTGCTTGATGCACTTATAAACTTTTCAAAGAGCTATCTTCCAACAACAATAGGGGGAACAATGGATGCACCGCTGATACTTACAATCAATGTTCATCCAGAAGAGGTTGATGATGAGGTTCATGTGATGGAGATCGTTGAAAACTATGATCTTAATTTTTATGAGAAGACCTTGGCAGGGGTAGCACCTGGAGATGTTAGTTTAGAGCTGGTAAGCAATAGATTGAATAAGGAGACAGTATACAGCAATCTAAAGTTCACGCATGAAGCTAGTATAGATGCGATAACAGATGCACCGATAAAATGTACATATACAAAACTTAAAAGCATGCAAGAGAAGATCGATGCTCAATTCAAGCTTATGGATATGCTGAATCCTATAGACAAACCTGATACCGCAAGGCGCCTTATATTGAGCCACTTTATACCAGACCTAATGGGCAATCTACACTCTTTTTCAAAACAGTCTTTTAGATGTGTTTCATGCAATGCAAAGTATAGAAGGGTTCCACTGATAGGAAAATGTACAAAATGCGGCGGTAAAATTGTATTGACAATATCAAAAGGGGGAATAGAAAAATATCTAAATGTCGCACTGGATTTAACTGAAAAATATAATCTTGAACCTTATCTAAAGCAAAGAATACTCCTTCTCAAAGAAGAGATAGAAACTGTTTTTGGAAATATAGGTGCAGGGCGTGCTGTTGGACAGTTCAACCTTGCAAACTATATGTGAATTTATCTCTTTTGTTTTTTGTTTCTTTGTATTTTTTTTATTTTATTTATTTCTATTTATTTATTTTTATTTCTCTCTATTTACCCAGCCAACTAATAAGACTCTTATAATCCATAGTATTAATTATTTGCTTCTTTGTCAGCCAGCCGCGACGCGCCATTCCAACACCGAAACGCATATAATATAAATTTGATGTTCTGTGCGAATCAGTATCAATTGAAAACATTAGATTATATTTTGAAAGCATTAGTATGTTTGAATCATTCAAATCGAGCCTGTTTGGAAATGAATTAATTTCAAGCGCAACATTATTGCGTTCTGCCGCCTCTGCAACTTTTTCGAGATTTATTTTATAAGGTTCACGCTCGTTTATGAGCCTTCCGGTCGGATGTGCAAAGATATTTACATATCCTGAATCAAGTGCTTTAATCACCCTTTTTGTCATTTCCTCTTCGCTCATAGAGAGTTTTGAATGCACAGCTGCAATAACACAATCCATCTCTTTTAATGTTTTATTTTCAAGATCTAATGTTCCATCCTCAAGTATATCAACCTCTGCACCTTTTAATACTTTTATATCACCAAAATCTGTATTTTCAAGCTTTTTAAAAAATTTTATGAATTGTAAATCATTCATTCCGCGTGCTATCCTGAGGCTCTTTGTATGGTTTGTTATTGCAATATACTTGTAGCCAATTTTCTTTGCTTCATCAACCATCTCCTCTGCGCTATTGGCCCCATCAGTTTCCTTTGTGTGGGTATGTAGATCGCCTTGAATATCTGTAAGCTCTACGAGCTTGGGGATTTTGTGTTTTTCCGCAAGCGCTATCTCGCCCCTTCCTTCACGCATTTCGGGAGGTATATAATCCATGCCGAGCTTTTCGTAAATACTCTTTTCATCATCTCCACCGATATTTTTATTGTTCTTATCGAAAAGCCCGTACTCATTGAGCTTGTAGCCTTTCGAGATTGCAACCTGCCTAAGCTCTATATTATGTTCCTTGCTGCCCGTAAAGTATTGGACTGCCGCTCCAAAGCTCTCTGGTTCAAGCACCCTTAAGTCGCAACTCAATCCCTCCTTTAGCCATACCGTTGTTTTTGTAGGACCTTTTGAAACAATCCTTTCAACATTATCAAGAGAGGTAAAGAAATCCATAACCTGCTCCTGCTTTTTTGAGATTGCAAGAATATCGAGATCACCAACAGTCTCACGCATTCGGCGCGTTGATCCTGCTATCATTATTTTATCAACAAGATTGCTCTCTTTCAAGCGCTTTACTATTGACTCTGCTATCGGTAGTGCATCTCCAAGAAGCATACGGCCTTTGCTCTTTTCATATAGTTCAATACCTTTCTTTATCAGCTCTTCACTCCTCTCTCCAAAACCTTCCAGGCTTAATATCCTATGCTGCTCAAGTGCCTTTTTTAGATCATCCATATTCTTTATACCAAGCTTCTTATAAAGGAGCAAAGCGCGCTTTGCGCCCATACCAGTAATAGAAGTAAGATTGTTGAAATCGATAGGATATTTCTTCTTTAGCATTTCATATTTCTTTATTCTTCCATTCTTAATATACTCTTCAATATGAAGCGCAATTGTTTTTCCTATTCCAGGCAACTCCATAAGCGCTTTGATACCCCCTCTTTTGTATATATCGCTTATAGGCTCCTGAAGGGTGCTTATCGTAAATGCGGCTTTCTGATATGCACGCACTTCAAACTTTGATGCAGATTCATCAAGGCTCAGCATCAATGCAATCTCATTTAATATATTGGCAATTTCTTTATTATCCATTTAATATACCATTATCATATATTAATATACCATTATCATATATTATTGTATATTATTATCATAATTTATTATCATAATTATATAGATCACATAAACAAATAAATAAACAACCTAAAGTTTTTTATTCTTTTTTAGTCTACTATATTCAATGAATGGAAATAATGATAACGGAAAAATAACAGAAAAAGACTTTGAGAAGGAGCTTAGGCTCAATCAACTTTATTTATCAATAATATCTAAATACAAAAATTACATAGAAGAAAAAGAACAAAAATCAATAAATGATCTTCCATCATTGATTACACCACAAAATGATTTTGTTTTGAGCAAAGCAGACTCAATAAAGAGCAACTTCCTACCTTATGATTATGAGAAAAATTTTTATGATGCTTCAACCATCGCATTTGATTTTATACAAAAAAATATCGACAATGTGATAATGCCGGTTAGGTACTGGCTCACTCCTGAAGAAACATTACTATTTAAAATGGGAGATATATTTGATAAAAACACACTACTTGTGAGTTTGCTTATAGCACTCGGAAACTATAGCTCAAAAGTAGTGCTTATAGTGGATAATTCAAATGAGGAAACATTTAGTTATTGCAGCTACCAAAACCAGATCTTATTTTTTGATTTCAAAAGGAAAAAATATAAATACAAAAATATAAACAAAGCATTAGATTCATTAAATATGAAGCTTGATGAAAACGCTATGATATACGAGTTTAATAATCTCGGAGTATCAACAATAAACTATCCATTAAACAAATAAAAATTATAAGCAATAAAGCAAAAAAGTTGAGGAGAAGCAGAGAAAGTTAAAATATTAATATTACACAAACAAAATATTAACTTTTATTAAAGGTAAATACACGCGAGGATCTATAAGTTTTTCTTGCCGCTCTCTTTAATCTTCTTACCTTCTGCTTTTTCCTATATACCTTACCTATTTTTCTATTACTTTTCAATACCTTCCTTTTCATCAAAATCACTACCTATATTTTACAATTATATTTCTTTGATTTTTATAATTTAATTATATTTAATTATATTTAATTTTTATAATTTATAATCGTATCATTTTATATTATTTCCTATTTAGTATTTAGACAACTCCGAAGCTGTTTGGTTTTGTTGGTTTCTTTGATTTATTAAAATTAATTTCAAGTACGCCATTCTTAAACAAAACACTTGTAGGCTTTGTATCAATCATTGAATCGAGCGCAACATCTCTGTTGTAGCTTCTATTATGATCTTTTGCTTCTATATGAACTTCATTTGGATAGGCATCAATTTTTATACTTTCCTTTTCTACACCAGGAATTTCTGCTATAACAGATAGTTCTTTTTCTTTCTCAATTATATCTACAAGCGGTTCTCTATCCTCTGTAAGTTCAATCTTGGTTTCTTCCTCATTCTTCTTTACGTTTCCAAAACTGCTTATAAGAGGTTCTTTTCCAACATCATCTGAAATGCGCACATTAAATCCGTATATAATAGGAGATTTAACCTCACGCAGATCAGAAAATTCGGCAAAGTCTTTTGCTACTTTTTTGAGGAAATCTTCTATGATTGTATTAATATCAACTTCATCTCTTTTTGGTTTTTTTGGTTTTGCCATACAACACACCAAACTATTCTTATTTTATTATAAACTATATAAATCTTTTGAAAGTGTTTTAAAAATCTAATTCTTTAATTTTTGACTTCAGCTTTACTTTTTATTTCTTGTTTATCTTTTTTGTTTTATTTATATTAATTTTTGTTTTATTTATATTTTATAATTTTTATATTGCTTAATTTTATTTTTATTGTTTAATTTATTTTAACCAGCTTCCAAGCCCCCTCTGTCTTGATTCATTGTTTATGCTGAGAAGCTTATCAACATTCTTCTGAATTCTCTCCTTATCAAAGCCATGTTCATCGCACATGAAATGAATTATCTTTTCACCATTCGGAAACTTCTTCAGCTTGTCTAATTCATCCCTGCTTATATCCTTGACTTCTGGATTAAGAAACATCTGCTCTATTTCTCTTGGATCAACCTCAAAGCCTAAATTATATTTTTCCTTTACATACTTTTCTACATCTTCTATCTTTGATGCACTCTTAACAATTTTCAGTGCGGTTTTCGGGCCTACCCCCTTTATCCCTTCATTAAAGTCTGTTCCAAGTAGAATACCGAGCCATATAAGCTGTCTATGATTTATACCCAAGCTCTTCAGCGTTTCTTCAAAATCCATCAGCTCGGGTTCTATATTGATAAATATATTCTTTCTCGGCAGCTTTCTCCTCCCACTTATAGTCAGATTCCTGAGCACTCTAGGTGCGCCCAGCAGCATTGTATCATAATCCTGGCTTACAACCGCATATGCCAGCCCGGACTTGCACATATGGGAGGCTTGGGCTTCGCCTTCGCTCGGCGCATTTATATATAAAATGCCCATATAATCAAGAAGTTCTTTAGCGCTTGCTACTATCTCCTTTGTTATTCGCGTGCTAGCCTGAGCATACATCTTTGCCTCCTCTATTTTTCCCTCTTCAACTGCCGCCTTCCAAGCATTATAAGCCTCATTCCTGCGATTCATCCGCGCCTCTATAGTCTTCTGCTTCAGCATTGAGGGTATACCATCAAAGACATAAACAGGTATAGCACCGTAGCTCATAAGATCTATATTTCTATAAAAGAGTCCTGATAGATGGCTTGTAACATTTCCGTGGGCATCTGAAAGCGGCATACCATCAGGCTGCCTTATAACGGAAAGAAACTGGAAGAGTATATTATAAGCGTCAATTGCAATGAGACGACCCTTTAGCTCGTCCAAACTGAATTTGCGTTTCCAGACAAGCTTGCCGAGATCGACTGCCATTAAATCACATCATTTCAGCTTGTCGCTTGCGATATCCCCTATTGTTATATCTTCATTAGGAGATTTTATATTCAATCGCTCTGATTTTTCAGGAGGCTTCAAAAGCTTTATACGCAGGGTTTTTTCAAGCTTGTCGATAAGCTTTAATGGCGGCACTGCCTTGCCTTCCTCTATTTTCATAAGCAGGTGCTCTTTTTCACTGATCATTTCTGCAAGGACTGGAATCGGCAACTTCATTTCTTCCCTAGCGTGCTTTATAATTGCACTATAATTATCAACAAGCTCCATATCCTCTCTAGATATCTTCACCTCTTGTGGTCTTACTGCAGCTTTCTTAAAATTCTTTGAAGCCTTTTCTTCAGTCTTTTCAGTTCTTAAAACCTTCTTGCCCTTGGCACAGGAAGCACACAATCTAAACTCAACACCCTCTACTTCCGCAATATATACAACATCAGTTTTCCTACCACACAATTCGCATTCTTCCATAAAAAGCACCTTTATATCTTTATTTTATTTAAATAAAAAACAAAACATCAAAATAATATTATAAGAATAAAATAATATCATAAAAATAATATTTTATATATAATATACAAAGTATATACAAAGTAATATTATTTATTATAGGTAATGTTATTTATTATAATATTTAATTATTATAATTTATGATTAATGCTTTATAAATATATTGTTTAAATTATCACCATCAAGTAGTCAAATCTTGATTTGATTACCATATCTTTTCCTGTCTTTATAAATAAATTTAAAAATAAAAATAAATATAAAGCAAATTGAAGAAAATCAAAATTATCTTTAGAAAGATTTAAATATCAGATTGGATTCTATTATTTATTATTTCATATATTTAATTTGATATTGAAGTGGTAATATGCCTTCTATAGAAAAAAATAATAAAGAGAAGGTTTATGCTGAGCTAATTTATGGATTGATAAGCAATTTAAAGAACCCTGGTGTTATAACTAAAGAGGATATTGAAAAATATATTGAAGAAATAACAAAAAATAATAATTTTAAACCTTTTGAAATTTTATTTAATAACGAAAAGCTAATAAAAGAGTTTGGATATTCTTTAGATATAAAAGATGAAGAAGAAATTAGCAATTATAAAGAATTTGTTAAAAATAAAATTGTAGACATGTTTAATAAAATGAATATTGAATAATTACAGAGAAATTATACAAAGCATTACCTTATAAATTAAGTTTTGAAAAGAATAAATCAAAAGAAATTGAAAAAGATGAATTTCAAGAAATTATAGAGGAAGTAACAAAAAAAGATAAAGAAAGAATAGATGCATTAATTTCAATTATTAGTGATAGTAAGGAGCTAAAAGAAATTTATAATATAATAGAAGGGGGAATAGACGGAGTAAAAGATATGAATAACTTTAAGAAAAAACTCGAGACACTCATAGAACTTAAGATAGCTATCAATCAAATAAATAAAATTAATGAACGGGCCCGAGGGGATTTGAACCCCTGACCTACTGGTTAAGAGCCAGCCGCTCTGGCCAAACTGAGCTACGAGCCCAAAGATTAAATAATATTAATCAAGCACATTTATAATAATTCTTGTAGATTATAGGATTATAATATTTAATAATTTAAAACTAATTTTGATAAATTTAAGCATTTTGCTAAATATTGTTTAGTTGCACAAAATCTAAAAATATGATGCAATATTTTTTTATATTCATTTTATTTATATTTATTATTTATATTTAATTTATTATTTTATTATATTCTTATATTTATTTTATATTATTATATTATATATTTTATTATATTCTTTATTCTTTATTTATATTCATTAATTATAAGATTCTAATAATTTATAATTTATGAGACAAACATAAATCGATTTCTAATAAAATTAAAATTTAACGTGAAATTTAATAAGGTTTTGATTCTAAACATTTTTATGCAAAACAAAAAATACTTTGGTTATCTACTTGCAGTTATAACAATAGTCGTATATGAGTTCTGGTATTTTGGCTCTAATTTTATAACAAGTACAAACCCGAATGCATCCCTAATAATACCATTGCTTATTATTTTCTCTATATGCGTAATTATTTCAATTATATTTGAGCTATATAAAAATAAAAGGTTCTTGGAAATAAAAAGAAGGAGCGATTTGTTATATCCAATACTAGCAGGTATAGTTTTTGCTTTTGGAAATTATCTTTTTTATTTTGTTATAAATTATGCAGGTATACCTGCTGCAAGTGCTTTTACCACAGCAGAGATAGTGGTATTTTCATTCCTTTTGCTACTAGTATCAAAGAACAAAAATACCATGTCGTTTCTTCTTATGGCCTCTATTTTTATTGCTCTGGGAATGATTTTAGAGTCGCTCAAAATAGAATATGGTAATATTGTACTTAATACAACAACACTATTTGTGGGAGTAGTAATTGCAGTATTATATGGAGCAGCAACATATCTTTACTATGCTTCCTTAGAACATATAGAGAAAAAAATGTCTTCTATAACAATTATATTTATTACAGAATTAGTAGTATTTAGTCTGATTGCTTTAATAATGTCATTTAACAATTCAATAGTGCTTCCAAACTTTAATATTTATTATATACTTGCTGTTGGCGGGCTTGGAATTATTTTATTCCTTACAGCATGGCTAGATGCAACAATAATGAAGGTTTTACTACCTTTTGGAGAAGAAGCGGTAGCAACCGGTTATATAATATCAGATATGCAGCTCCTTCCAATAATTATATATACAATCTTTGCATTTCCAAGTGAGTGGTATTTATATGCAACTGGATTGGCATTAGTAGTAATTGGTATATTACTTCTTGACTGGTTTTAGTTTTTTTATTTTTAATTTTTATTGTTTAATCTACTTTTTAATCTTTTTATTATTTATCAGAAATATAAGAAGCAAGATTATAATATCAAGCAGAGAGCAGTATATACAGATCTCATTAAGTATAAACATTCCTCCTACTGAATAAAGAAATGCAGCTATACCTATTACGCTCCATATAAATATTAATGAACTATCTTTCCTTTTTATAATCGGAAATGCAGATAAGAAAAATATAACCGCTAGAAGAGAAATAGGAATCCCAAAAATTGTTGAAAATTTACTTGTTATTACACTTTCACAATTGATAATTCCCTTATCAGGACATAAAAGTGCACTTGAATCATAATGTGCAAAAGTGAGATAAGCAGCAATTATTATAGCTGCAACTAGCAATAAATAGAAAAGATTTATTTTAATATCTTTTTTATTTCTATCTTTAACTTTCTCCTTGTTATCTACATTATTATTTATATCATTCATAAAATCAATCTCAATTTTAAAGTTTTATGTTTTTAAAATATAAAATAAAATATAAAAATAAAAATTAATTCAATAAAAACAGGAAATTATTTTTTGATTTTATATTTTTTAACGAATGCCTTGATTAAATTATTGAATCCATCACCCTTTGGAGCGAGATCATAAGTTACCTGTGTTATCGGCTTGTTGACATTTATTATTCTTCTTAGATCAGTAGGTGTTGCTGAAACAACAGAATCACAATCCGCATTGTTGATTGTAGCTTCAAGATCTTTTATCTGTTTTGGTGAATAACCCATTGCGGGCAACTCTATTTTAAGTTTTGGGTATTTTTCAAATACCTCTTTAATAGTTCCTACAGCGTAGCGCTTGGCATCGACAAATTCTGAAGCCATATAATCTCTCGCTGCTATAGTGCCAGCACCATACTGCATCTCTCCATGTGTTATTGATGGACCATCTTCAACAATCAACACCCTCTTACCTGTTATTAAATTAGGATTATCGACTTTTATATTAGAATCTGCATAAAAGATCTTTGCCTTTAGATTTATCTGCTCAAGATTTGTTACAACACTCGCAGTCTGCTCGCCGCTCGCAGAATTAACCTTGTTTATTAGGAACACATCAGCAAGCCTTGCAACTGTCGAGCCGGGATAATAACTAAGTTCATTGCCAGCCCTCAAAGGATCTGCAACGGTTATAAATAAATCCGGCTTTACAAAAGGCGCATCATTGTTGCCCCCATCCCATATTATTATATCTGCTTCTTTTTCTGCACTTCTTAATATTTTTTCGTAGTCAACACCAGCATAAAGCACAAAGCCATTTTTAATATGCGGCTCATAATCTTCCCTCTCCTCTATTGTTGTCTTATATTTGTCAAGATCTTTTAATGTTGAATAGCGCTCAACAATCTCATCTTTAAGAATACCATAAGGCATAGGGTGCCTTATTATAACAACCTTGTAACCTAGCGATCTAAGAAGAGTTGAGATATATTTAGTTGTCTGTGTCTTTCCGCTACCGGTCCTTACTGCACATACTGCTATAACTGGCTTGCTTGATTTCAGCATTGTGCGCTCTGGCGCAATCAGAGAAAAATCAGAACCCGCGGCATTGACAATACTCGCTTTTTCCATAACAGCATTATAGCTTAAATCGCTATATGAAAGAACACATTCATCAACCTTAAGCTCTTTAATTAGAGAAGGAAGCTCAGCTTCATCATAAATCTTTATTCCCTTAGGATAGAGCGGACCACTCAGCTCTTTCGGATATATCCTATTCACTATATATGGAATCTGTGCTGCTGTGAATGCAACAACTTCAACGTTGGGATTATTTCTATAAAGCATATTAAAGTTATGAAAATCACGCCCGGCAGCGCCCATTATTATTATCCTCTTTTTACCATTTTCTTTTTTCTTTACAGAAGCTTCGACCATAATATCACTTAGAATTAAATATATTTTGAATAATTATGAAATAATTATAAAAATTAATCTTATAAAATATAACTTGTTGAATTTTTAAATTCTTTCTTTTTCAAAAATATTCAAACATTATATATTAAGATATACAACTATTAATATAAACATTCTATAAATATATATTCTATAAAATATATAAATATATAAATAAACTATATAAGCAAATTTTTATGATTATCATTAAAATAAGGTCTTGAAGTGGAGATTATAAAAAACAAATATGTTATAATAGATACAAGTGCTATATTATTTGGCTTTAAGTATAAGAATGATGTATTTGAAAGCGTGAAAAATTCTTACCCAGGATATAAAATCCTGCTTTCAAAAGGTATATTAAGAGAGCTTGAGGGAATTGCTCAAAATAAAGGAAAGCGCGGCTCATACGCTAGGATTGCGCTTGCTTCAATAAAGTATAAAAATGTTGATATTGATATAAATAATGAGAATGTTGATGACTGGATAGTTGAAACTGCTCAAAAGTTAAATTATGTTGTTATAACAAATGATAGCGAGCTCTGTAGAAGATTGAAGCGGTTTAATCTAAATTGCTTGAAATTAACAAAAGAGGGCTTTTTAAAATAAATTATATATATAAATTATATATAGTAGATATTAATAGATATAATGATATTATAATGATATTTAGGTGATAATTTTGTACAAGGTTTACACGATAAGAGATGTATTTAAGCTTCCACCAGAACGTTTTGGAGATGATTTAGAAACTGCAGCAACAGAAATACTTCAAAGCAAATATGAAGGGAATATAGACAAGGATATGGGCCTGCTTCTTGCGGTATTTAATGTACGCGATATAGGTGATGGAATAATATTACCAGAAGATCCAGCAACAAGGCACGATGTTAGATTTGATATTTTAACATATGTGCCAGAAGTTGGAGAGGTTACAATAGGAGAGGTATCAGAACTAGTAGAATTTGGTGCATTTGTGAGGATAGGGCCGATTGATGGACTAGTTCATGTTTCACAGATAATAGGAGATTATATTTCATATGATAAAAAGAGTGGTGCATTCATTTCAAAGAAAAGTGGAAAAAGCTTAAAGAAAGGCGATGTTGTATATGCAAAAATATCAACAGTGAGCATGAAAAGAAGCATAAGAGATTCAAAGATTGCATTAACTATGAAACCTTCGGGCTTGGGAAAAGAGGAATGGATTGCAGCAGAAGCTAAAAAATCTAGAGAACCAAAGCAGAAGGGAGGCAGCGAGCGTAAGGAAAAAGAAAAAAAATAAAAAAAAGGTGAATTAGATGGAGGGAAAAGCATGCAGAAAATGTAGAATTATAATAGCAAAAGGAGAAAAATGCCCAATATGTGGAGGTACTGATCTAACGGACAAATGGAGCAGTTATATTATCGTGCTTAATTCTGAAAAATCAGAAATTGCAAAGAAGCTAAACCTTACTTTGAACAGCATCTATGCACTCAATATAAAAGGATAATTAAAGAAGGACAATAAAGAAGAAAAATAAAATAAAAAAAATCAAAAAATATAATTAATTTTATTTACTTAATTTTATTAATTCTTATTTTGTTATACTCTCCTAATTCTTTTCATTTTCTCCTTTTTCTAACGGCTTCAGATATTCCTCTTTTACCTCAACCTTCTTGATATTTTTAATGTAGGTGAATACAGCAGCTATAAGGCTTGCTTTTGCAACAAAGTAGTTTGTATCCTTGTTTATTGAATTATCAAATGATATTGTTAAAGTATCATTACCTATGTTTATTAATGATGGTTTTATATTATATCTTCTTGCAAGAGCTTCGACTTGTTCTTTAACATCCTTAAGCTGCTTCACTACTGAAATCTCATATGTTAAGGTTTTATCCGCAAGTGGATGGTTTGCATCAAGCACAACTCTTCCAGAGTTAACACTTTTAACAACCATCTTCACCCCATCGACATCTACCGGAAGACCAGGATATGGATTAATATTCTGCTGTCGCAATACAGATAATGGAACAACTCTGACCAAATCTTCCCTTCTTTCTCCAAACGCATCTTTAGGCTCAATAGTTACTTTTTTAGTCTCATGCTCATTCATATTTCTTAATGCATCATCCATACCTTTTATAACAGATCCAGAGCCGATTACAACAACAGCAGGACCATATATATTGTGCTCGTCATATATATTTGCCTTCTTTGCTTTCTCTACATCTGTAGAAAAAACCAGCGCATTTGTTGATGCATCCCAGACTGTATATTCTACCTCTAAGAAATCTCCATCTTTGAAGCTCATTTTATTACCTCTAATAATTAATTATAAATAACCTCAATATATTATGCATTATTAAATTAATAATATTATTTAAAATATATAAAATAATATAAGATAACATATTATGAGATAATTTATATAAAATAAATATTAATAGATTTTCTATAAAGTTATAAATATTAATTTCTGATATAATTCACAAAGTTAATAAATATTGATACCCTATATCAATTTCGTGGTTTTGGTTTATTAATAATTATTAATAGTTTATTTATAGTTTATAGGCAATAATATTAAATTAATATTTGTATATAAAATTATTTTTGTATCTTTATAAGTTTGGTGCTAATATGGAAAAGAAAAAACTTGAAATGCTTATAGGCTCTATATTTGTGTTTTTGATATTTATAAGTGCATATGCCTCTTTTAGCAGTCCTGTTAGTAATAACTTTGGAAATAGAACAAATCAGAGTAAAACAAAAGTACAGACCTTTTTGGTTTCTGGAAATGTTAATGGTGTAATAGTAAATTATACAGATTCAGCATCAGTTTACTTAAATAATTCAAAATATAATTATACCTCAATAGTTGAAAACACCCTTAACAGCTATGAACAAAATAATTATATTATAGATTATACAAACGGTTCAAAGAGCAATAGTTTTGATATATTATTGCAGAATATAAGTGCATATTCACTCCAACAGAAGCTTGCAAATATAACTAATAACAATATTGTCTGTAACTCAACCGCAATCTTATTAATCCCAAGTAGAATTACCCTTCAATATGGAAGCCAATCAATAACTGTCTTTTTGCCGAACAAAACAACAAAAGCGGTTCCAATATCACCCCTTCTTCCAATAGGCACAAATATACCAGTTCATATTAATGCATTTGTAACAAAGCAGGGGTATGTTTATAATAATAATATTAGCATAAGCTTGCTCCACTAATGGTGTATATATGGATAGCCTCGATGAGGAAATAAGAAAATATGCTTTAAAAAATGCAATAGATTATGGCAAGGCGAAAGCAGATAATATAATTGGCAAGGTTATAAGAAACCACAAAGAGA
>Ga0080006_1153961_pt1 | contig 26982 bp, 29 predicted proteins | sample RS3BMetagenome_FD_69209 | JGI IMG/M metagenome (GOLD analysis project Ga0080006, IMG submission 69209) | Ferric oxide microbial mat and aquatic microbial communities from Rainbow Spring, Yellowstone National Park, USA - RS3B (SPADES... ...
GTCGTCACAGCATTATTATGATACATCACAACCCTGGATTCATTGTATTCTATAACTCCAGAGATGTACTTCCCCTGATAGTGGCCGTACTGGATGCTCAGCGGCATGGAATATGTGACAACAAGGTTTCCGTTAGAAATGGAATATGAGGAAATATCAGCCTGGAACGTGTCCACCTCAGGGGAGAGGTACATATTAGCAGGCACATCATGGACAACAGGCGCGAGCACTAGGACTGAAACTATAACAAGGACGATGACAACAGATGACTGCGATGCTATAGTTTTCATAACCTTCGGACCCCTTGCTCCCCTCTTCCCTAGGAATAAGAGGTTTGACAATATGGAGATGGCGTAGAGGGACCCGGCCAGGCTGACGACCCATGAGGGATATGTGTTCTTTATGCTGAGTATCTTCTGGTTCAGGTCAGAGAAATATATGATGAAACCAATTGGGTTTATCGTCTGCATCACAACGAAGCTGAGGAATGAGGAAAGCCAGGTAAGGCCAATGAATACCCATCTCCTGTAGATGAAAGCAACAATGATTGCAAGGGGTATTTCTGCTGCGAAGTAGCTTGGAAGGTTGTAAGGTGCAAGGGATGAGAAGAGTATGCCCTGGATGAACAGGAATATGATGACTGATTCGATGTTCACCTTCTCCTTTGGAAGTGCGAAGTAGGCAAATGAAGCAATCAGCGCTGATAAGTAGTAGAGCAGCGGTAGCGTTTCCCCCGGCAATATGTGGCCCAAGTTGAATATGTTCAGAAAATCAAGAGGGCTGTAGTATGTTATGTAGCTGTATGGTGCCAGATACCCCTGCGGTGAGCTGGGTGCTGAAGCGGCAAGCCCATTAGACACATAGAAGAAAAGTATGATTATCTGGCCGATGGCAGCGAACACAGACGAAACAGCAAGGAATTTCAGCGCCTCCTTTCTTCCACGTTTTATCCAGAAGTACCTTAATAAAAAGGGTACAGCGAACACAGGGTAGAGGTATGACCCTATTGCCATACCGTAGAATGCAGCAGATGAAACATTCCTTCCACTTATCATGAGGTATAATGCTGCAACCAGAAAGAAAACAGAGATTATTATTGCAGAACCGTAGATGAGCGCAGTGAAGAAGTATATGGGTGAAGTCAGAAGGAGGAGTGACGCCTTCCTGCCATCGAAACCCAGGGTCTTCCCTATTTTGAAAACTATGAATGCTGTGAGAAATGAAAATATTATGAAGGGTATCTTCACTCCAAGCTGTATTGTTATAACATTCTGTATATGCAGCATGTAGAGAAGAATTGTGAAGAAATATCCCCCTATGTTGATAACATCGTAATACGCTCCCATGGGAAGGGAGAGGAATGGAGGTATTCTAAGGAAGTAGAAGAACTGCGCATTCTGAGCATAAATGGCATCGTCGTATGGGTGAGATGCAAGAGCACCTACGATTAAATATGCAGCCAGGAGGAGAATATACCACATATTCTCCCGTGTTAACCAGCTCTTTTTCCCTCCCGTGTTTCCGGAATCATCTTCCATATAATGCCTTTTTCCATAATCTGAATCCATTATAATCTTTTACTCGATTGATACTGTAAAGCATATATGAAAACGGAGGGGGAGAAATTTAGTGGAGGGGCATAAAGTAGTCTACGCCCTCAATTGATAGTTTTTTTATATTATATTCCTTCCCTGATGTAACAATTCACATTCTGAATTCAAGACTCAGTGCACTCCATTTCCGTCCTTTCTTCATCTTGTATCTGCCAGGAAGAAGTTGTGCCACATTCATCCATAAGTGCTACTGTCCTATTTCCCTCTCCAAACATTTAATCAAAGGCAATATCTTTTGGTTAAGGAAATACTGAGAACCCGGGAAATGGCTTGCAACCATTGTTGAACAAGAATGGGAAAGGAACAGTAAAATAGATGTTCAACTTAGGGCAATAAATGGAAGCACTTGAAAAGGGGGACGATATTGGCAGGAGTGTCACTTACCAGTATCTGAGTTCAATAGTTTCCGTCCTCTCCGGCTTCCTCTTCTACATATACATAGTCAGGGTATTCTCTACGGAGGTTGTGGGCGTTGTAGCACTCCTCTCAGCAATAATGATACTCTTCGCCACAGTTTTCAGCGTTGGACTGAACTTCGGTGTTCAGCATTTCATATCATACTACATCGGTCAGAACAATCATTCTGCCCTGAGGGGGGTTGTGAAGGAGATATCCATGCTCCTTGTGCTGGTATCAATCATAGCAATTCTTTTCATGTGGTTCTCCTCCCCCGCATTTGCATACCTCTTCTTTCACACTTACACCTACCTTGAACTGATAAGGATAATGGGGTTCGCAATCGTAGCCAACCTGGGGATGAGCGTTATGGGTGGCATGGTTCTAGGATTGCAGAGGTTCAGGGCCAATGCACTCATTACCATTGCATCTACAGTCATCTTGTATTCAACAATAATAATCCTGTTGCAGCTGAGGGAGAACCCGTTGATGGTCGTCATAGGGTGGATTGTCGGCTATTCCATTGGCACAGCATTGTTCTCCCTGCGCATTCTAAGGGGGATCAGGGGTGAAGCATCAGTAGCAGAACATGTGCCGCTTAGAATTGTGCTGAGTTATTCAATCCCGCTCTTCATCTCCTCCCTATTGGGAGTCGGTGCAACTTACGTTGACAGGTTCACAGTCTCATTCTTTCTCAACCTGTCAGAGATGGGCATATACAACTTCTCCCTCCTCATCGTATCTGCACTTGGAATACTCATTAACCCATTCAGCACGATCCTCCTACCCAAACTCTCTGAAATGTACGGCAGGGGCGACATGGACAGCCTCAGGATCTACAGTTCAAAGGCTGGAGAACTTCTGCTTGCACTCTACATCCCGATTGCCCTCATAGTTGCATCCATCTCTCCTTCCATTCTCCTCTTCCTTGCAAACCCATCCTACCTCCCCGGCTACATACCAATAACTGTTATCACTCTAATCAACGCACTCTTCATATCATCAAACATTCTTGGGGTATCACTGCAGGCTGTCAGGAAAACATGGATATTCCTCATCTCCTCCTCCCTTGCCCTTATCTCCAATTTCATATTCTCCATACTCCTTATACCAAAATTCGGCATAGATGGCGCTGCGGTAGGCTTCTCTTCCATATACGTGATGGCATTCATAGTCACCTATTACTACGCTAGAAAATACAAGACGGTATATTTTGAGAAGGCGAAGATAGCGAAAATAATTGTTTCAGGGATAATCATGTTCTCAGTTGTGTTTGCCTTGCAGATGTACTTCTGGTATTCACCCCTCAAGATGTTCGCTTATATAATATTAGGGTTCACAATATATGCATTTCTTGTAAGGGTACTCGGCACGTTCAGTGCTGGTGACATCGACATGTTCATGAAGATAATGCCGAGGGGGTTGAATATAAGGGTCCTTCTGAGGAAAATCCTTGTGAAATGATTTGGGCGAGGTGGGTGGATGTACTTAAGGGTTCAGAAGAGCGGTAAGCACTTATGATTCATGTGTTGATCATTGCCACCCCTGAAAACATTGGAGAGGAAAGTTAATCATACTGTTGTCCAGAAGTAATGCGAAATGTCCTGCCAGGAAGATGCAGACAATATAAGGAGGATTATTTCTGGGGCGAAGAATGCAGTTGAAATACGGAGGGAAGGGTTGTTGATAATGTATCTCTTAAGCACGGTGATTTCGACCACTCCGGTAGGCTGGTTGTGAGTATAGACAATGAAACGTACGGGGAGTTCAGTGATGTGGAAAACTTCGAGATCATGAGGCTTAACAGCAGGATTTTAAAGGTCGATGTGCCCCACTGGATAGAGTGCGTCAGGTCCGGTGAATGCATCAGGGGGAACAATGTTGTTATCCCTGAGGATGCACCTGGAAGCTTGAAGACAGCCATAAGCAAATATCTCTACGCGAACGGGGAGTTAAGGCCAGGGTACAGTAAGACGGTAGCAAAGGTTCTCAGGGATAAGGTTGAATTCCAGTATGCCCAGATATCACATTCAGGTTTTGACAGTTTCAGGATGATGCGTCCCCAAGTACGCAAGGAGGAGGAAGAAGAGTGGAAGGTTGATGAACAGAAGGGGAAGGGAAAGAGGAGAAGGCCTAAATCACATAAGTAGCACTGTTAAAACCCAATCTATGACCGGACTAACTCCCTGCAATAAGGGTGCTCAGCTTCCATTTTTAATCTCATTTGCCTGTTCAGCTATCGCCTCAGTATCACTGTCTATCGCCCTCTCGAATTCAACAACCATCCCTATTGATGATGAGAAGTTTGACTTAGTCAGCTGCTCTATGTTTACCCCTATTGGAGCTGAAATGCTCTCCCTCTGCACCGCACTCAGTACCTCCCCGTACAGCCTGAGTGCATTAAGCAGAGACCTCATAGGTGCTTCTGAAGCATCACCTCCCTCTATTATATAGTCCCTTGCCTTCTCCGGCAGGTCAACACCCAGGAAGTCCAGCAGGTTCAGATCCGCACTTCCCTTGAGTGGTGCAAAGCTTAGTATCACAGTTGCAGGCTTCAGCCCTGCACTCTCGCACTGTTTGCCATATTCCCTGAGCAGGTCTGTGGTCATAGAACTGTCAAATAGAACCTGGGTCGTGAAGAATTTTGCACCTGTGAATGTCTTGAACAGCATCCTCTTCGCCTCATCCCTCCTCTCCGGTATGGATATGTTCCCTATGGTCACATCACCGATGACCCCCCTCTCAGAGAGTGCATGTGCTACAACATTCGCCTCAGATACTGAGGGTCCGGGGTACCTGTGGTGCCTCGTGTTACCACCTACGAACACTATGTTGTTTATACCCATTGAACTTGTCTCAGATATCCAGTCAACGAATTTGTCGTAACTCTCCATGTGGGCGACTACCTTGTTCACAATCGCATCCCTTCCCAGGAGGTCTGCTGTTCCCTTGGAAAGGGCCCTTGTGTAGACGCTATTGTACCTGGGCTTCCCCTCATGGTTCTCCTCAACGAGCTCGGGGACGCTCACAGCGTTCAGCCTTTTTATTCCAGTCAGTTCCCTCGCAAGTTCATCCTTCCTTGTGTTTAAGTTTCTTAAAATCTTCCTGTCATGTTCTGGATCCCCTGTCCTGCTGTCCCTCAGTGGGAGGGCTGTGAATATAAGTGGCCTTCTGTCAAGGAGTCTGGAGAGAGGCGGACTGTCTGTCATATCAAAAAAACAATATGTTGCTTTATTTAAGAGTGTTGTTGCTGGAGGTATCGTTTGACGTCACTATCGGAGTTAAATCTGATCAACGTTATGATTTTTTGAACAAAGAGTAAACAATCGCAAACTTAACGTTTGGATTTACACGGAAACAAATAAGATACATAATGGGAAACGAAGAGGGATTAAAATTTAAGATTCAAAATATTATTATACATAGAAACGATGATACTGAGATGTGGGGTAAGATTTTCTCAGTTAATTCTGAAAAAAGGAAAGAGTTGAATATAAACAAGTCAACGTTGTGGTATCAACAGAAAAAGATTAAAGAGGGAAAGACTATAAAGATTTAAAATAAGACAAGGGTGAAGATTGAATGAGTATATATCAAAGACTACAAAAAATGAGTCCTTATTTATGGTTTAGATATTCTAACATAATTGAACTTGTAAATATGAATGCAATGTTAAATTACTTCCTTAAAAAGCATTACAACGTTCGGTCGATGCCTAACAGACTAGAATATTTTTCATTTATTAATAACCAAATTATATCAAATTCACCAATAATATATTTAGAATTTGGTGTATATAATGGTGAATCCATAAAAACATGGGCAAAATTAAATAAAAACGATTCCAGTATCTTTTACGGGTTTGATACGTTTACCGGACTTCCAGAGGACTGGACCTTTAACGTAAAGAAAGGAGAATTCAGTTTAGAAGGTAACATTCCTAAATTAGATGATCCAAGAATTCATTTAATTAAAGGACTTTTTCAAGAGACCCTCCGACCATTCTTAAAGACTTTCGAAAGAGATAAGCCGTTAATAATTCACTTAGATGCAGATTTATATTCGTCAACGATGTTTGTTTTATCTGTTTTGGACAGTATTTTAGAGAGCGGTGACATCCTGATGTTTGATGAATTCTCTAACCCAACTCATGAATTCAAAGCATTTATTGATTGGTGTTCAGCATTTAATCGTAAACCTAAAATGATTTTAAAGGTTAATGAAGGGTGGTTAGCTCACCAAATTGCATTCCAGATTTAATAAGTTTTTATGGTCAATCATATAAAGAATATCTTAGTGATCATGAAATCGTAAAAAGTAAAGATTTCAAACAATGGATTTTAGCAATAAAGCCAAAGGATGTCAGGGATGAGGGAATATCTAAACAGAGTTTAAGTTATACAAAGTCTCAGATAAGAAAGGGTTCTGGTCTAATCAGGAAAACTAAGATAAATGAGATATTATTCAAATTATATGATCAGACAAGATTAAACATTTAGGATTAATATTTTGTATGACTAATTTAAGTATTTAAAGGGTCAAAATAAAAAGTTATTACCTATATCCCCCCTAAAGAAATGGGTCTGACTGAATTTGAACTGCCTCATTTATTAGTGCAGTGTCATTACGAATTTGCAGCTACTTCTACATTTCTCATGGTGGTACCAATACCAAAATGAAGATAGTTGAAAACATTCATTAGATCACCATATCAGCATTGAATAATTAATCGGTATTCTTGAAATGATTCTATGTGATAGACTGGTCATAGAATTGCAAACTGACTACTTAACTTGCATATCCCTCCCCTTGAAGAATCCCTTCCCATGTTGATATCCATATCCCAGTTCCAAGAACTTGTCCCGTAGTGCCAGAAAATCATCATGGCTCAGACCCTTCCTGGGCCTCACATACCCTTCATTCTCCACCAGGTCAAATCTTGCAAACAGCTTCTCCACTTCCACCTTTGATTCATCAGCGCTCATATGATTACCGTTGTGGTTCAACTGGTGTCCTCTCTGCTCAACCAATATGCCTATGGGCATAGTAGCGGACCTCGATATTTCGCTCAGAATGTTGGGATCAATTTTCTGCGCAGACTTACTTATTTCCTCCTGTACTATCTCCCTCACCCTTGTTGCATACTTTGCGTATTCCCTGATGTCTTCCTCATCCGGTATCATATTCTTACTCCTCTTAATCTACCTATTCTATAGAGATATATAAGTATGTCGATTATTGCCCCTTTGCTGCCCAGTTAAGAGTTATGAATAGTCTACCAATAGGAAGAGTTATAGAGCTAGTTGTATTCACCGCGTAACATGGCAAGGACAAAGGGTGACAATACTAAGCTTGTATCTGCAAAAAAAGAAACTGACTCACTGAGGACAACAGTTCCATCATCCATCGTGAGGGTAATGAAATTAAAGGAAGGTGATGAGCTGCAATGGGAGTTAAAATCTATGGAGAAAGGGCTGATACAGGTAACAGTTATTAGGACAGCAACTGGAAAGAAGTTAGAAAGGAAAGATTAATGGCTGTTATCCCAGATAATGAGGTATCCTCCTTATCAATAAATACCTCTCACGTTAAAGTTAGATAATATATTTATTGTTAGATAGATTATTATAAGAAGAAACGGTAATTCTCATGGCAGGGATAAGATCATGTCAATTGATCAAAAAAAAGGGAAAGAATTGAAGATAAACAAATCAACGTTATGGTATCAACAGAAAAAGATTAAAGAGGGAAAGAGTGTTAAGATTTATAATAAAACAAGGGTGAGGATGGAATGAGCATACGTTCAAAATATGATACAATGAGATTAACGAAAAAAGAGTTAAATGTTGGCTATATTAGATTCTTTTATCATTATGTGTTTAATAAAAATAAGGAATTCAAAATCGCATTACGGGACGGTCCGAACATCAATATTAAATATGATTATCTACCAGCTCTTGCAAAACTACTCTTTAATGGATGGAAAATAGTCTCTGTTGAGGATGGATTATTAACTTTAGAAAGAATCAATGGTATTAATATTACTTGCAGAACAGATAGGGGGTTCGATCTTGGTCATTTAGTGGAAATTTATGTCGATAAGCAGTATGGTTATGACTTTACAGGAAAGAATATAATAGATATAGGAATGAGCAACGGTGATTCCTCAATTTATTTTGCAAAGAACGGAGCTAAAAAGGTTATAGGCTTGGAACCAGACGTGAGATCATTTAATTTAGCTGTTAGAAATATTCAATCTTCAAATGTGAATAACACAGTCATCCCTTTGAACAAAGCTTTAAGTGTGAGCGGCGGAAATGTTGAGTTAATTGTATACGAAGACAGTCCTAATGCAAATTCTATTGATGCTGAAAATATGGTAAAATTAAAAAATGAAAAACACATGGAAGTTGTTGAAAGTATAACATTAAAAGAGCTGTTAGATTTATTCGATGACGAACCGATAGACTTACTAAAGATGGATTGCGAAGGATGCGAATATGGTGTTTTAAATAATTCTAATAAGGAAATTTTTGAAAAAATCAAGGCCATAGAAATGGAGTTTCATACCGGAATACAAAATTTGCCGGAGATATTGAAGGAAAATGGGTTTATTATTGATGTTTCCAATTCCAACGGTTTGTTGGGGTATATTCGAGGAAGAAAGGAGAATACTGTGTAATTTGGATCAATAGGCATTAGCTTTGAAACCTAAAGACGTCAGGGATGAGGGAATACCACAACAAGCTTTGTATTATCAAAAATCTTTGACTAAAAGGGAAAAACCTTTGAATGTCAAGCAAAAGATTGTTAGAAGGCTACCAGAAATATACAAGGAAAGTAAAGATGTCTCAAAGGAATAATATTTGTTTATCAATATATTTTAATTAAAATTCACAAAAGTTTTGGTTGTTATCTATATCCCCCCCAAGGAAATGGGTCTGACTGAATTTGAGCTGTCTCATTTATTAGTGTAGTGCACTGTCATTACGAATTTGCAGTTATTTTTGTATTCTTCATACCAATACCAAAATGAAGATAGTTGAAAACATCCATCAGATCACCGTATCAGCATTGAGTAAATAATCAGTATTTTTGAAATGATATTAGGTAATAAACTGGTCCCAACATTGCAAACTGACTACTTAACTTGCGTATCCTCCCCCTTAACAAATCCCTTCCCCTGTTCATATCTGTATCCTAGTTCCAAGAACATGTTCTTCAGTGTGATGAAATCATCATGGTTCAGACCCTTCCTGGGTCTCACAAACCCTCCATTCTCCACCAGGTCGAATCTTGCGAACAGTTTATCTACTTCCACTTTCGCTTCATCAGCACTCATATGACTACCATTATGGTTTAACTGGTGTCCTCTTTGCTCCACCCATATGCCTATTGGCATCGTTGCTGACCTGGATATTTCGCTCAGGGTATTGGGATCAATTTTCCCGGTAGACTTACTTACTTCCTCCTGCACTATCTCCCTCACTCTTGCTGCATACTTCGCATATTCCCTTATGTCATCCTCATCTGGTATCATATTCTTACTCTCCTCAATTTACTTATATAAGTAATATGTATTACAAATAAATACTTTTTGCTTCCATAAGTAGAGGCTAAGTTTAAATTTAACAGTGTTATAACTTTAAGAATGACCGAATTCAAGATAACTGCACTTGAGAAACATTCTGGAATCCTGAGACTTCTGCTAATCCTCAAAGAAAATGGTGAAATCAATTTTCAGCAATTCATTGATGTTTACAGGTTATATCCTACTTCCCTTTATCCAGCGATCAAGCATGCAGAAGAGCTAGGTATAATATCGGTGAGGGTAGACTCATCCTCCTATCCAAGGAAGAAGATGATAAAACTGACTAAGAAAGGAGAGAAGATAGCTGACCACCTGAAGGCGATCAATGACATACTATAGAATGATCTGAATTGTTCACCAGAAGGCTTGGGGGTCGCATTCAGCCTTCAAGAAAAAAAAGATACATAAGGAAATCGGGATGAATTAACATAATCAGATAAGAGAATACATTGAGAATTCCGGATACAGGTACAATTTTATAGAAAGGTATCCGGGGATGAAAACTTGGCCTCATTTGCCCCTCACTTTTCACTCATTCCCCCCTCATCATCCTCATTTCAACCTCATTCTATGACTCAGAGAGTGGCGTATCATGATTAATCATTCCCCATCATGTAAGGGGAAAAGTATCGGAAATAAACGAGCATCTCCCTGTCGGAGGCATACATTTCCCCGTACGATTTGGGAAACAGTTATGAACCAGAAGTAAAGATGAGGGAAATCGAACAAAAGGTAAACATCCAGTACCGTTATTCCTACGCGTTTCCAGTAATGTTACTCTTACTAATCCTAACTTTTTGCGAGCTGAGAAAATTCATGGTAGATTGGACTGATCCGAAATAAATGGACAGAATTGGGGAACTTTCGGTAATGTATTACGGGTGAAAATGACGAGCATATCCGACCACCCCAAGTCCGAGATATACGTTTCTTGAAATTTTATTAGGAAGGAGAGTAAAGAGAGTGCGTACAATTCAGTATAGAGAGTGAAAGATTAGAGTGTTTTTTAGAGTACTCTAAAGCACTCTAATAAATTCGGTCATTACTAGAGCAAAAAGAGCACGGATAATTCGTGTTCTCTCGAATAGTATTAGAGCAGTGCTCTAATCAGATAGCAGAGCAAAAAGAGTGCGTACAATTCAATATCAGGAAGCACAAAAAAGAGTAAATTAGAGCATTGCTCTAGAGCACTCTAGTAGAGTGGGACCCATATGCCCCCCTAAAAGGAGGTAAAGTACCGAACATGTCCGATTATCTCCTAGAGGAAGATGTCGGATATCTCTCCCGCTCTACTAGAGTGATTCGGAGATGTTGAACATAATGGTGGGTATGTTATGATGTTATTCGAGTGTAAGAAAGGTGTGCATACATCAATATAAAAATGATGATTATACGAATCTGATGCAGTATGTGTCCTGAGCATTTATCGATGAGATTGAAAGAGCTCGTCACCAGCACTACCGCTACCGGTAGCTAGGGTCATGTACCTACCTACCGGTACTAAAAGTATCGAACATGTCCGTCCATCTCTTAGAGAATGATTTAGGCATGGACCCTTCCTACCGGTAACAGTACCGGTAACATTCCCGATCATTCCTATTTCATCCCGATTCTGGCAGATAAGTATTATGCAATATCCAGAAGAACTATTGGGAACGATCTTGGGAGTGTTCCCGGGAGCGTTCCTAGGAAGAAGGGTCATGTACCCTTCTTCCCGGACTGAAAGTATCGAACATGTCCGTTTAGTTCATGAAGAATGATTTATGCATGGACCCCTATTCCCGGTACCGATATCGGTAACACAGCTCCAAAATTCAATACTCCGCCCCTCATGAATGATGGAGCTGAATTTCTTTGAGAAATGAATGTTCTGATGCTTACATTAGCACTCAGGAGGATTGAAAATTATAGAATATAGGTTTATCAAAGAACTGTCCCTCCTTTTGATTCTGGATGCCATTTCGTGACATCATGCCTTCGTCCTGTCTACCTCAAAGAACCCTGGTTCCCATTTATCCCCTCCAGTCTGTTTTGGCCTCACATACTTCCATCCCCTCCTCTCCATTTCATCCCTCACTGCATAGAAAACATCCACAGGTTCAATCTTCTTCTTCATCACTACCCTCTCCCCCTCTATTGAGAGTTCTGAATGTTCCTTCACTATGTCCACTATGGAATCAACATCCCTCTTCCCGTTCTCCTGATTCTGTTTCAATGACTGTGAATGCACATTTTGGAAGTGGGAACTGCCATTCTGCTGTTTCAGTATACCGAATTGAACAACAACCATCCTGAGGAGATCTTGAATCTCCAGCTCATTCGGAGGTCTCCCTTCCAGTTTACTGAATTCCTCTATGATTATCTTCCTTGCCCTTATTGCGTATGATGTGAATTCCTTAATCTCGCGGTCTTCAGGGAAGATCATGCTTGGGCCTCCCTGTGTATTATTTCGTCAATCACTTTTTGAGTTACTTTGGATAATTTCAGACTGCGCTCCTCTATGCATGTGTCCTGTTCTTCCTTAATTGTAATGGTCTTCTTCACATATGACATTGAAACCTAAAATGTATTATGAATATAAACATTGTGATTTGATATTTACATACACATTATTTAAAAGGAAAAAATGTATATTACATTGTGACTGATAATCCGATACGGGTATTCGAAAAGCAGTCTGGCCTTATACGGCTATTAATCTATCTCGTAGATCATGAGCCAATTAATGTACAATCAATTATTGAAAATACTGACATCTATCCTAACATAATGTATGCATCCCTTCAGAAGGCCAAGAAACTTTCCCTGATAAGTACGAAATCTGACCGTTCCACTTATCCTCCCCGCAACATGATCTCCCTGACAGACAAGGGAAAAAAAGTGGCTGAGAAATTGAAAGAGATAGAGGAGGTGCTAGTGGAGTGAACAGTAGTCCGGCAAGGATATTCGTAATAGGTCTAGTGGTGTTATTCATACTCATAGGGATAGCTGCTGTTATTGGAGCAATAATGAATCCCCATTATATGATAAATTACACAGGGGGATGGGTTGGAATTGCATCTGGAATAGTTGGAACATTGATAGGCCTATTCTTCCTCTTCATATTCATATGGATAATAGTGTGGCTTGTAAGGTCATTAGCATGGGTGTCCAGAGTTTATAGGTATTCATCACGAAACAGATGGACATGGTGGGATCACTATGATGCACTCGAAATATTAAGGGAGAAGTATGCAAGGGGGGAGATAACTAAGGAGCAGTATGTCAAGATGAGAGAGGACCTGAGAAATGAAAATTGAGGAGATGTGTTCCAAATACTAGCAGAACAGACAGGTACTAATAAATCACTTATATTAGATCACATTATAAACAGTTAATGAGGGGTGTCATACTTCATGGTGGCGCAGGGACAAGATTGAGACCTATAACCCATAATGGCCCAAAACAGCTCATACCAATAGCCAATAAACCTATGTCGCAGTATGCTCTTGAGTACCTGGTTGATTCCGGGATAAGGGATATTGCTATAATACTAGGAGACCTTTATCCGCAGAAAGTCAAAGATTATTATGGAGACGGTACAAAATTTGGATGCAGAATCGAATACATAGAACAGGGAAAGCCTCTTGGAATTGCGCACGCTATTTCACTGACAAGAGATTTTGTTGATGGTGACAGATTCGTCGTAGTTCTTGGAGATAATCTTATAAGCGATAGTATAGAAAGATTCGCTAAGGATTTCAATGGTTCAGACTTGGATGCGTTTCTATTATTATCACACACCTCTCACCCGCAAGATTTTGGTATAGCAAGGACTTCCGATGAAGGGAAAATAATAGAATTGGTTGAAAAACCAATAAACCCCCCATCTGATCTCGCGGTCACTGGTATATATTTCTTCTCGCCTGTGATTTATGACCACATAAATAGGCTTAAACCATCGAAAAGGGGAGAGTATGAAATAACTGAGGCAATTCAATCTCTTATTAACGATGGTAGAAATGTTGGTTATGACATAATTACAGGCTGGTGGAAGGACACCGGAACTGTTGATGACATACTGGCAGCGAACAGGCTCGTACTTGATTCCATTAATAGTAGCACTGAGAGAATTAATATTCAGGGTAAGGTGATTCTTGGAAATAATGTAAAAATATCTGATGATTCAAAGGTAAGAGGACCTGCAATAATTGGAGATAATGTTGAAATTCTCCAAAACGCATTCATAGGGCCATATACTAGCATTGGTGATAATTGCAAAATAGAAAAGGTATCAATAGAGAATTCGATCATTATGAAAAATTCGACCATAGACACTGAAAATGTTATCGTAGATTCAATAATAGGCGAGGGATCGCAGATAATGAGCGCAAATTCACTAAAGCCAAAGGGGATGAGGCTTGTAATAGGCGAGAATTCAAAGCTGAATGTTTGAGAAACTTTAACTGAAGATTCTTGGAAAAATAAATATATAACGGCGCATCTAAGCAATCATGAAGGTCTTGGTGACCGGTTGTGGAGGTTACATAGGGACTACATTAGTTCCGTTTTTGTTAAAAAATGGCTATAGCGTAAGATGTTTGGATAGGTTTTTCTTTGGTGAAGACGTGATTTCCCATTTTTCATCAGACGAGAAAGTTGAAATAATAAAAGGGGACATAAGAACCGTAGATAAATCAATAATGAAGGGGATAGATGCAGTAGTTGATATGGCATCACTGTCTAACGATCCCTCTGGAGATTTGAATCCAGAACTAACACTATCAATAAATTATAAAGGCAGGGTCAGAATTGCAAAAATGGCAAAGGAGTCAGGCATAAATAAATATATATTGATGTCAAGTTGCAGTGTATATGGCTTTAGGGATGATATTGCGGATGAAGATAGCGAGCCTAACCCCTTGACCACATACGCAAAGGCGAATATTTTTGCAGAAAGGGAAGTATTGCCTTTAAGTTCAGAAGGCTTTCATCCTACGGCTCTAAGGCTTTCTACTGTTTTCGGCCCCTCCAAGAGAATGAGATTTGATATTCTGGTTAATGGTATGACGCTCAATGCATACATAGAGGGGAAAATATCAATGATGAGGGATGGAACGCAAAAAAGACCACTTGTTCATGTGTTCGATGTTGCTAGGGCGATTTATAAAACCTTGCAAGCTAATGATGAAGTTAGTGGAGAAATTATTAATGTTGGTCATGAAGACCTGAATTATAGGGTAATGGATGTGGCAGGGATAGTTAAAAAAGTCACCAGCGGGGAAATTACAATGTACGGAGACCCGGACGCAAGATCATATGCGGTTAAATTTGAAAAGGCAAGGGAAATGCTTGATTTTGTGCCCATGTTTAATGTAGAGGATGGCGTGAAACAAATTTACCATGAGTTGCTGATAGGAAATCTAAGGCAAGATCCTAGATGGATCACCGTAAAATGGTATAAGTCTTTAATTGAAAATAATCCAAAGGTGCTTGAGCTATGATAATTGTTACAGGAGCTAGCTCATCCCCCGGATACAAGATTGCCTTAAAATTATCGGATAAATACGATGTTTTAGCTGTATATAACGATCATAAGATAGATGGTATAAATTCATTAAAACTTGACATAACAAAAGAACCTGAAAAGTTAATTTTAGATTATGAACCTGACCTTATTGTTCATGCCGCAGCCATAGGAAACGTCGATTTCTGTGAAGAAAATAAAGAAGTTTGCTATGATGTTAACGTGGCTAGTTTAAGGAAATTGTTTTCAAAGGCCTATAGAAAAGGGACTAAAATAATTTATATATCAACTGATTACGTTTTTGATGGAAAGAAAGGATTATACAAAGAAAGCGATATACCGAAACCAATAAACTATTATGGGTTAACTAAATTTATAGGAGAAGAAATAGCCTTGTCCAATGGTGGTGCAGTTATAAGAATAGCTGCGGTCTATGGGACGGGTTACGGGAGAACAAATTTCGGGAAATTTATCGTGGAAAAACTTTCAAAGAGAGAAAAAATTAATGCCGCATATGACCAGTATATTTCACCAACACTGAACACTCAGATCGGAGACGCACTTTTAAAACTGGTGGAGAAGGATTTTACAGGGATAGTTCACATATCTGGACCAAGAATGAGCCGATACGATTTTTCCTTGGAAATATGTAAAACGTTTGGATTTGATGCATCCAATATTAATCCAGTTACAATCGACTCATTCAATTTCAAATCACCGAGACCAAAGGATTCAAGTTTAGATAATTCACTTGGGAATGAACTAACTGGAATGGACTTGAACAATATTAATAAATCACTGGAGATATTCAAGGGTGAATTCTATGCCATTTAATTTTAAAAAAATGGACATTCAGGACGTTTTACTAATCACCCCTAAGATATTCGATGATGTCAGAGGTTTCTTTTCTGAGATATACAAAAGAACAGACTTTCTGTCTGAAAAGGTTCCATATGATTTTGTTCAGGTTAACCTGAGCAATTCAAAGCGCGGGGTGATTAGAGGTTTACATTATCAAATGAGACCAATGGAACAGGGAAAACTTGTAACTGTGATGAAAGGTAAGATTTACGATGTTGCGGTGGATATTAGAAAGGGATCGCCGTTCTATGGAAAATTTGTCGGTGTAGAACTTAATGATCAAGACAGATCGTTATTTTGGGTACCACCGGGTTTTGCCCATGGTTTTCAGGCACTTGAGGACTCATTGGTTGTTTACTTTGTAACAAAAGAATATTCTCCACCACACGAAAGGTGTATAAATTGGCTTAGCGATGAGATAGGTGTAAGGTGGCCACAGAAAGAAGCTATAGTTATTGAGAAAGATTCGAAATGCCCAGAATTAAGGGATGCAGAGAATAACTTCATTTATTGAAATTTTGGTTAATTAAGAATGATCTCGTACGAACAATTTATGCCACTTGTGAAAAGATTAGACATAAAATGCCTTAAATTAATGAGGTCAGAGGATTGATTGAAAGTGACGAATGATTCCGGATGTAATATCAGGAAAAGCACTTTGAGAAGCCTGAAAGATAAAGAATTGCCTAAAATTTTCTTTAGCCTCGTGGATTACAGGAACAACTATTTTTTAAGCAGCGATCCAAAAGACATAATTCATTTCTATGAGGGATTTGAGAGTCGTGATGAGCTCATAGAATGGATGAAGGAAAGACCAAAAGGTTCCTGCGAAATAAAGGAAGTGGAGGGAAAAAAAGATATCATTGTAATTATTCCCACAGCAGATTTTGAAGGAGAATATGCGAAAAGATGCCGTGAAGAAATTTTTAAAGGCTTACATATAATATTTGTTGTTAGCGGAAAAGGTAATAATTATTTCAACTATGCACACAACTGCAATGTTGGAATAAATAAAGCGATGGAATACAATCCAAAGTGGGTTGTTTTGTCGAATGATGATATGTATAGGGTAGATGATGTTTCAAGGCTAAGGGAATCGCTATCTAGTATTAATTATCTGGAAACTGATGTGGTATTCGTAGAGCCATCATATTATTATCACTGTTATAAAACAAAAATAGGCAATCCTACACTTATCAGGACTATATTTTATTATTTATATAATAGGCATTCAAGGAAGAGAATTGAATTAGAGAGACAAAACAAAAAGAAATTTAATATTAAGTATTATATGACGGGTTTTAACTTTCCCTATATGCTTTTCGTAACCGAAAAATATAGATTGACTAACATAGGAGATTTTATTATCTTTAGTGGAAATTCAATAAAGAAGAACAATTTTTATTTATACGATGAAAATTATATTAATGGCACAGAGGATCTAGATCTAAGCTTGTATTTAAAAATATCTAATAGTAGAGTGAACACCATAAGATTCAAAATTGGTTCTTCGTTTGGTGGAACTATTGGTTCTCGTGCCTCTAACAGGAGCTTAAGGGAGCTGTTGAATTTGGTATACTTTAATTTGAAGTGGGAGAAATTTCTCAATGAAATCAAGCATTAGCTCGTTCAACTTTATAAAGCATGAGACCTAAGCCTTCTGTTACCAGATAAGGTGAGGTCTATCATAGACTGAAACCTATCGTATAAAGCATAAGGATTCACGCTGAAATACTTTTCCGCGTACCATGTTTGACAATTGACGCCCCACCTGTTCTACCGGAAACGTTCAAATAAGAAAAGTCTATTAAAGTTGGGATGAACTCCGAAAGAACAACTCTTTTCTATGATATGTTAAAACGATTTTTATTAAAGTATAGGATTCTGATCATATCAGATTTTTTGATTACAATCATATATATATCGATTATTCTATTTTACTCTAAGGGTTCTCTATTTATAAGTGGTGATACCCCGGGAATGTATTCAATTGCAGAGTTTCTCAGGCAATATTCTGTCTATCAAATCTTCTTTCCGATCTCCTTTTGGCTGGCTAATGGTAACGTATATGTCGCATCTTACATTCAGACATTTTTAAATATGTATTTCCTGCTATTATCGTTATCCTTCTTTTGCATTGAATTCTTCAGTGGCGTTTATCAAAAAAAATATATGATAGGAATTAGCGTAATAGTCCCATTTATTTTTTTGAATAATTTATCTTTGATAAATGTAGGATGGCAAACTTTCCTAGGTACATTTTCAGTCCCTTTTGCTTTTTTCATTCTATTTTTAATATTCGCTGTTAGAATATCTAATAAAATAATTGATGGCAGGTCAATATCGTTGCTAGATATGCTCTTTACTGGGGCATTTCTAGGGGTGGCAACTGAAATTCCTTATCCAAACTTTATTCGATGGACAACAATGGGCCTGGCTATATTTCTTTATTTTGTGTTATTTTCAGCAATGTATGCAAGAGGAGTTGAAGGGAGGAAAATCTTATTGAGAAGCAGGCTGAAACCAGTACTGATATCGGTTATGGTACTAATTCTGTCCATCTTTGTCTTTGATGTAGGAAATTTTCTAGAACTTTTATTTAACTACCATTTTTATATCAGTACATCTGCTAACCTGGCGACTGTTTACAACCAATTGTCATCTTCACCCAGCTTCTTGAATTTCTGGAATGTTATAAGAGGGATATACAATGGCTTTTTTGAAGCAACACATTACTACACCATATACCTCAATAATAAATTCTTTATTTTTGCTACCCTTTTGTGGCCTGTCATTGTATTTTTAATCTCACCAACGATAGCATATATAAAATCTAGATCCAAAGGAGTACTTGGAAATAACAGTGATTCAATAATGAGGGAGGGTTTAATGTATAAAAGATTGTTCTACAAAATTATAATGGTAAATATTATGATCTTATTGATGGTAATATGGGATTCGAGCACAAACCCCCCATTCCAGATCCTTAAGTTAGCAAGAGAGAATCATTTAATAGGTATAATTTATCAACTCTTTCCACCTGGGATGTTCTCCACATATGTAGTTCCAGAGTTTTATACAATCATAGTTGCTTTTGCTATTGCTGAATTATTCTTTGGTATAAATTCGCAGAAAAAGAATGGTTCAACTTCAAAAATCGAATCAAGAGAAACGTGGAAAAGACAGAAACATTTGTCATCTCGCCTGATTACCGTAACTATAGCACTCTTGCTCATAATCTTTATAGTGCTAGCAGCATTACCAATATATAATGGCCAGATGGAAAGTAATTACTGGAACACAAATTCTAGCGGGGTATGGATTCCTGACAGTTATTTTAGAGTAAGGGATTTGATGTCAGCATACGGAGTCAATGTGCTTCTTCTACCTGCGGTCAACGGATATATGATTACTTCCTGGAATTATTTCGGTACTTCAGGTTTTTATAACAGCTTTTTTTATACAAATAATATAATTGATATAGCTAATATGGGAAAAGGTGTCTACTCTGCGATGAACGAATCACTCGTACAGCAATATTTAGAGCTAGCATCACCTATCGGGCCATCATCTACTGTTGAATATCCAATAATAGTAAACAATCCTCCCTCATTACCCTTGTCCGCGGCATATGATAATTATGGTGTTTTGGGTGCAAATGCTACAAAGAACGGGTCATCCATCATCATAAATTCCACGTATTCCAGTTATGTGCACATTGGTTTTTACCTCAAGAACACAATCAGTCTCTCTTCCTACCCCTATGTGAGAATACTCTTAAATTTTTCAGATCTTGGATTTATTAGGAATGCGACTGAGTCAGGATACTCTTCAGTTGGAATTGGATCACCACCTGGTATCATTGCCTGGTGGAATCTGGAGTCATTGCTACCAAATTATAATGGAAATCAAGTCTCTTTTTATGTCCCATTGGAACAGGGATATTCCGGAGCGTATAATGAATGGGATGTTTTTCAAATATGGTTTGTTTTAAATTTCCCTGAAAAGGAAAGTATACCTGCAATGAATGTAAGTTTACCGCAACTATATGGAGTTCCCTATACAATTAATCAAAATTGGCTAAATCTCATGAAATACGATAATATCAAACTCATATTGCTTGACAATAGCATAACTGAAGGTTTAATGTTAACTTACAACTATACTTATTCAGCTGTAGGACTTCTGCTGAAATTTGGAATAATTGAAGGGGTTTACAAATCTGGACCCCTCTATCTTTTTAAGATAATAAAATATTAGGTTTGTTGATCATGAATGACGCTGCAACTTCAATTTATCCAAACATACTTCTGATTTCTCCATTCTGGAATATATCTAGATATTTTTTGAAGTACGCAAACGTCTATTACTATTACCCAAAACATTTCCATACTTATCAATGGTACATCCACAGGGTACCCGCAAGGTTAAAATATCATTTCTCAAGGATTCCACAAAAAATTGTTAATGGAATGGGATACATTTTCAATCCACCTCACGGGTTTACAAAGGATATTAGAGCTGACATGATTGATGCAGTCATTATCACAGACCCCACTTGGTGCAATTTTGACCTTAATAAATTCAAGAATGCAATCAGGATATACTGGTCCATGGATAATATTTACAGGACTTCATTGATCCATGATCTAACCCTGATTTATATGGAAAAATTAGATTATGTCTTTAGCGCCCACAGGGAAACAGTAAATATCTTCTCTGAAACAGGTGCGAAGGCCCTCTGGTTGCCTTACTTTTATGACCCTGAGATGAATTTTCCGATGAACATTGAGAAATCCATTGATGTGTCATTTGTGGGTAACATTTATGGAAGAAGAAATGAATATATATCGTTTCTCAAGGATAAACTTGTAAATCGTAGTTATTTCTTTGGAAACGCTTACCAGAAAGATCAAAATGAAATATATAACAGGTCCAAGATAGTAATTAACTTCCCAAATGTAGGAGAATTAAACGCAAGAGTGTTCGAAGCACTTGGTTCAGGTTCATTTCTCCTAACAGGGGAGAGCAAAGAGACATCCGAAATATTCAATGATAAAGAAGATTTGGTCTACTTCTCGGACGCGGAAGATCTTTTAGAAAAAATTAATTATTTTCTATCAAGGGATTATGAAAGGGCCAATATATCAAGTAATGGCCATCTTAAAGTTTTGAAACATCATACAATAGAGTCGCGTATAGTAGATATGCTGAATGTAACAGGCCTGATAAAAAAATAATACTAGTGAAAATTTGTCAATGGTAGGAACCAAGATTCCGTAATACAAGCATTCATATCGAATAACCCAAAATAAAATGTCGTCAGAGATTCTCTATTATCTTTTTAGCCGAATCCTCATATTTGTAGTTCCTGTAGCAAATTTCTTGATTCTTTATAGAAATTTCGTCGATTTCATTACTACTGGACAAATAGTAGTCAACCAACTCCTTTAATTCGTGAACATCGCTGAATGTGGGCATTTGTGGAAAGTATTTTTTGATGGATCGAATAGAATTAGCAATTTGAAAACCTCCACATCCGGAAATTTCAAACGTGCGCATGTTGGGAGCATCAGCAAGAATATCTGTACTGTTGTGCAAATTTAGATTAATTATCGTTTCATTTATAACCTTAACGTATTCCTCCCCATAAACAGGTGGAAAGGTATTCTTCCTTCTCAACCAGTAACTGCCAAAAACATAAATATCATCAAATCCCCTTACTATTCTCCCCCTGTTTGGGTACCAAGTCCCAATAAATGAAACGTTATACAACTTATTGGTTTCCAATTTCCTATGTAATTCCGGGTCACATGCCCAGGGCACTGTCACCACCCTTCTTGCTCCGAGACTTAAATAAAAATCCTTTTCATTGGCGGCTGTAAACACTGCACTGAAATATTTCAACCTATTTTTCAAAATTGGTTTAAATCTAAATGTGTCGGGATAGTACAAATATGAATCGTAATTTTCACTAATTCTCTTCAAATTATCCTCAGAAACAAGTTCACCTTTAAATATTATTATCACGTCTGGATCGATTTCGTGAATTTCTTTAATCATATTTTTATTAATTGGCAAATTTTTAAGGTAGTATTTGAATAAGCTAGTCCTTGTGTGCAAAATTCTAGTTATTAATGGGTATTCTATTCCTTCATATTCATTCAAAAGTAAAACATCGTGTCCTAATTTTTCAAATGCTTTTTTAAAGAAAAATTCAGCATTGTATTTTCTATCCATACCCACTATTAAAATTCTCATTATAATCTTCTATTTTTTAAAAATTCCATGAATGCTTCATACCATAACTCTTTCGTACCAATATCATATCTCTTCCCCTTAAAACCTGAAGCATATAGGCTATTTTCCTTTACATAAAGATTTAATGCATCAGTAAGCTGATATTCATTGTTTTTTCCAATTTTTATTTTATTAAGGTAATCGAATATTTTATTGTCCAAGATGTAAATTCCAGTTATTCCCAGATCTGATGGTGCCTTATCTGGTTCAGGTTTCTCCACTAAATAATCGACTTTCCACAGATTTTTTTTTATTTTTTCACCTGATATTATTCCATAATCTTTCATCTTTTCTCTTTTAACCTTTTCAACAGCTATCAATGGCGATTTCAGTTTATCATAAACATCAATTAACTGTCTAGTCACTGTTTTTTTTGTACTGGAAACATAAACCGTATCACCAAGCAACACTACGAAAGGATCGTCACCAACAAATTTTTCCGAATACTTCAACGCATCCCCTAGTCCTAATTGCTCCTTCTGCCTGATAAAATAAATAGACGGAAAATCCCTGATTCCATAACTATCCATTTCTTCATCTAGGCCATTGTAGTCAAAATAGTCAATTATTGCTTCCTTTCCATGCCCTACAATGATCAGAATCTCATCTAAACCTGATTTAACTGCCTCCTCAACAACATAATGTATCACAGGTTTATCCAGTAATGGCAGCATTTCCTTTGGCATAGCCCTTGTCAATGGGTAGAACCTTTTTCCAATTCCAGCTGCAGGAATTACAGCTTTCTTAATCATCGCAATACCTCCCTATTCCAATAAATCTTTCGAATTTTTCAGGGTTTAAAATCCTACGCCCATCTATTATAGGTATTTTTATATTCATATTTTCAAGTTTCTTGAATTCCGGCCACTCTGTTGCAACTATTACCGCATCAATATCATTCAAGCAATCATCTAAATTTTCACAAAAATTTATTCCCTCTACTGAATTGACAGGATCGAAAACTTTTACGTTTGCCCCGTTCTCGATCAACGAATGATAGAGTTTTAGCGCCTGAGATTCCCTTAAGTCATTGGTATTTTCTTTAAAAGATATACCCAACTGAAGAATTTTCAATCCTTTAATTTCCACAAATTTTTTCTTTAGAGTATCTATAGTTCTATCTATTCTTTCTTCATTTACTTTTTTGGCTGCCTTAATTATTTTCATCTCTTCCCCTAATTCCTCTGCATATTTGATAAAGGCTTCTGTATCCTTTGGAAAGCACGAGCCACCGTAACCTATTCCCGCCTTCAAAAATAATGGACCAATTCTCCTATCATATCCCATTCCTTTTGCAACTGTTTCAACATCTGCATTTGGAATTTTTTCACACAGGTTAGCAATTTCATTGATAAAGGATATCTTGGTCGCTAAAAAAGAATTGCTTGCGTATTTTATTAGCTCTGCATTTTCTCTGGTCGTTATTAGGATAGGTGAATTTGTAAATTTCCAAACATTTGCCACTTTTTCTGCATATTCCTCCTCTCCGCCAACTATTACTCTGTCCGGATGCAATGTATCCTCGATCGCATTTCCTTCCCTTAAAAATTCAGGGTTAGAAACAATATTAACATTAAATTCATCTTTAATCTTGCTTCCAGTGCCTGGAACGACAGTGCTCTTGATTACTATTATCGCATCATTATTAATTGATTTTACTGAACTAATTGCCCTATAGACATAATCAAGATTTATTTTTCCATTCAGATTTGGTGTAGCAACTGCCACAAAAATAATCTCGGAACTTTTTAACATCTTATAATCTGTTGTGAATTTCAAATTTTTTTTATTTCTCAACACCAGATCTTTGAGACGAGGTTCAAAAATTGGTATATCTCCGGAATTAAATCGAGCAATCTTTTCTGAATCAATATCCAACGCTATTATAGAGTTCCCCTGATCCGCTAATACCGCTGCTGTCACAGACCCGACAAATCCCATTCCTATGACTCCAATATTCATGTTCTCCCCCTAAACCACTCTATCGTCTGCATTAAACCTTCATCTAGACTAACCTTTGGTTCCCATTTGAGAACTTTTTTAGCCTTCCCTATATCTGCTGCCCTTCTAGAAGGATCATCATCCCTTTTCTGCAAGAATACAATACTTGATTTACTATTTGTTAATGAAATTATTTTCTTCGCAAGATCAATTATTGTAATTTCTCTATCTGAACCGATATTAATTATTTCCCCTTTATATCTTCCAGTTAGTAATTCCCAAGTTCCAATTAACCAATCAGAAATGTACAAAAATGACCTTGTCTGCCGCCCGTCACCATATATCGTCAACGGTTCATCTTTAAGAGCTTGAATAATGAACCTAGGAATTACTCTTCCATACTGTCCGTCCTCCCTTATCCTCGGCCCGTAGACATTGAAAGGTCTCTGTATTCTTACGTCTAGACCATATTCTCTAAGATAGGCCATCACCAAAGCCTCAGAAAATCTTTTCCCCTCGTCATAACAGCTCCTTATACCATTTGGATTAACGTAACCGTAATAGCTTTCAGGCGTTGGGATAACCCCAGCCTCACCGTAAATTTCCGAAGATGAAGTATACATGAATACTGAATCACTCTTTCTGGCAATTTCAAGCATATTTAATGTGCCAATGGAATTGGATAATATTGTGTCAACAGGATGATTTACGTAATCTTCAGGCGAAGGTCTTGCAGCCATATGTATAACATAATCGTATTTCTCCGTGGTGGTATAACTCTCTATTTTTTTTTCAATAAATCTAACACTTTCTGGAATATTCCTGCCCTTAGATGTGGATAAATCATCTACAACAGTAACTTCAAACTTTTCCGCAGCAAATTTCTCCACAAGATATGAACCGAGAAATCCATTCCCACCTGAAAATAGTACATTATGCATCATCAAGATTCATTCAGGAGGTTAATATATAATTTTCGTAATGCCACAGGGGGTTCTAGAATTCTCCTATTTTGGCCAGATCTCTCAAAACATTGGTATTATTAAAAATTCTCCGTGATTATGCAAAACTTCATTCAATGCCTTTCCACTTATATTCCGTACTCACAACTCTATTATTTTATACATCCCTTGTAAATTACATTTCATGATTCAGGGGGGCCTTCCGATTCCCCCTCATTAGCTATTGAGGAGTTTGAACCATAAATTGGCAGTCTTGTCCCAGCTAAAATTCTCTGCAAACTTCCTTGAGTTTTCTGAAAATTCATTTTCATTTTTTATTACGTCCAATATTCTCTTCCTAAATTCTTCTATTCCATTAACTAGAAAACCATTGTACCCATCCACTAGTGCATCCACAACCCCAGGGACCCTAAATGCGACTGTTGGGGTTCCTGAGGCTGATGCTTCTGTGATGGAGAAACCCCATCCCTCTGCAACTGAAAAATGGACATTGACCCACGACTCCCTCACAACCCTCGCCAATTCCTCATTGCTTATTCTTCCAGGGAATTCTATGTTATAATGCTTCCCATCCACCTCATCCCTAATTTCTTTCAGCACAGGCCCATCCCCCACTATCACCATCTTAAGATCCTTGATCTCATCCTTCAGTAATTCATAGACTTTGACTGAATATTCCGGTCTTTTATACCTCCTTAAACCGCCAAAGTAGACCAATTGAGGGAATTCAGTTTTCTTCCCTGGATGAAATAATTCAAGATCAACCCCTGGAGGTATCCTCATAATTCTCTCCTTCCGAATGCCAAGATTTATTAAGTCACTCTCGGAGGTTGAGGACTCAGTTACGAATGTGTTTTTCCTGTAAATCATGGGATATGCTCTTTCCATAAGGGTTAATGATTTGGCTAGTAGGAAATTTACCTGACCGGGGAGAGACCTTGCATGGAGGTGGTGGAAAAATACTATAACCTTTTTCCCTGAAAACCAAGAGGAAAACCATGGAACTGCATGGCCAAGGTCGTCCACTATAATATCTGGATCTATTGAACTTATCATTTTTCTGGTAACGAGGTGTACCCTTACATTTCCTCTTATCCTGTGGGTGATAATTCCATCAACATTTTCATATTCCGCAAGATTGCCCGGGTTAACAGTGACAAGATGAAATTCCATACCCTTTGCAGCAAGTCTTCTGCCAACCTCATAAATTGTCCTTTCTGCGCCACCCGATCTTGGGTGTCTGATATCCCTGTGGGCAAACCATAAGACTTTCAATGACAAGTTATGTAGTTTACAGTAATAAAATTAACATGTATAGTGAATATGTAAATTTTTGGAGTTAAATGTTGAGAGAATATTATCTGATTCTCATAAAAATATTCTTCATCAGTATTATTTGAAGCAGGTGTATCACACAGGGGATATTTGTCCAATTTTCCACCGTGATGTAAAATATTGCACGGAATCTGAGTGCGCCTCTGAAAAATCAGATAGATGCTGTCACAAAGAATATAATTTAAAATGCTACAACGTCACCACCTTGCTAGAAAAATCATGAAAATAAATAAATAGTATATGTTTATGCGAAATAAATGCAACCCCTCCCGCAAGAGTATGCTCCATCTCCAGAATATACTACAACTAATATCCCTTCTGTAACAATCATAATTCCGGCTTACAACGAAGAAAAAAGGATAGGACGGGTACTTCAGGAAATATCTGAATTCATCACAATCAACAATCCAAACTGGAATGTGATTGTTTCCATTGACGGAAATGATGGAACAGAGGAAATAGTGAAAGATTATTCAA
>Ga0080006_1149675_pt1 | contig 26965 bp, 27 predicted proteins | sample RS3BMetagenome_FD_69209 | JGI IMG/M metagenome (GOLD analysis project Ga0080006, IMG submission 69209) | Ferric oxide microbial mat and aquatic microbial communities from Rainbow Spring, Yellowstone National Park, USA - RS3B (SPADES... ...
CCGCGAGCAGGACCGTGCCGTATCCGCTTGATCGCCGAGCCTACAAGCGGCGCAACATCATCGAGCGCCTCTTCTGCCGCCTCAAGAACTGGCGACGCATCGCCACCCGCTACGACCGACTAGCCCGCAACTACCTCGCCGGCCTCGCTCTCGTCGCAACCGCGAGCGAGTGGACCTGAATGAGTCCTCTACCTAGGCTGGGGCGCCAGGATGACACCAGGATCGGCACGTAGCTCGGCGCCGGGGCGGTCTGCGCCCGGCGCCAGGCCCGGCTGACACGCGAACCAGGAGAGTGGCCGGATGCGCTGCCCGTTTTGCGGCCACGACGACACGCAGGTGAAGGACAGCCGACCGAACGAGGATGCGGCCGCCATACGGCGCCGGCGCTTCTGTCCGAGCTGCGGCCAGCGCTTCACCACCATCGAGCGCGTGCAATTGCGCGAGCTGGTGGTGATCAAGGTCGATGGGCGGCGCGTGCCGTTCGAGCGCGAGAAGCTCGCCCGGTCGATCCGCATCTCCATGCGCAAGCGGCCGATCCACGAGGAGCGGATCGAGCGGATCGTCAACGGCATCGTCCGCCAGCTCGAGGCGTCGGGCGAGAACGAGATCCCCAGCACGCAGCTGGGCGAGCTGGTGATGGACACGCTGCGCGAGGTCGATGCGGTGGCCTACGTGCGCTTCGCCAGCGTCTACCGCGACTTCCGCGAGGCGCGCGACTTCGAGGCGATCCTGGGCTCCCTGCCGCAACTGCCGCAGCCGGCGAGGGCCGACAACGGCACGTTGGTGCAGGCGGGGGAGCAGGCGGGGGAGCAGGCCGGGGTGCAGGCTGGACCTGGCGAGGCAAAGGGGCGATGAAGCGCGCGATGACCGGCCAGCAGATGTCCCGACGATGAGCGACGACGCGACACCGAAGCCCCAGCGCCGCGGGCGCCGCGCGCGGCCGCGCACGGCGGCGCGCGTCGGTGCTGTGCAGGCCTTGTTCCAGAGCGAGCAGGCCGCCGACAGCCCGGAGACGGTGATCGACCAGTTCGTTCGCCACCGGCTTGGCGAGCTGCCGGGCAGCGGCGGCTACGAGGAAGGGCGCGTGCCGGACGCCGACGTGCCGCTGTTCAACCGCATCGTGCGCACCGCGGTGCTCCAGCAGGACCGGGTCGACCGGCTGCTGGTCACCGCACTCCCCGAGGACTGGCCGCTGGCCCGGCTCGACCCGGTGCTGCGCGCCCTGCTGCGCGCCGCCGCCGCCGAACTTACCATGACGGACGGGGCGCCGGCCCGGGTGGTGATCAACGAGTATCTCGACGTGGCGCACGGCTTCTTCTCCGGCGACGAGCCGCGCATGGTGAACGGCCTGCTGGACGTGCTGGGCCGTGAGCTGCGTCCGGCCGACTTCGAGCCGCGGCCGGTCTGAGAGCGGAGGGAGCCGCTGCCATGCAGGGCGAGCCGGACGCGCTGCCCGCCGAGTTCGGCTTCATTGCGCGTCATTTCCGCCCGCTGGTCGGTGCCGGCGGCCTGGGCCTGGCCGACGATGCCGCCGCCTTCATGCCGCCGGCCGGGCGGATGCTGGTGGTTGCGGCCGATGCCATGGTGCGTGGCGTCCATTTCCTGCCCGACGATCCGCCGGACAGCGTCGGCAGCAAGCTGCTCAGGGTCAATCTGTCGGATCTCGCCGCGATGGGCGCCGAGCCGCTCGGCTACCTGCTGACCCTGGCACTGCCGGCCGACATGACCGAGGACTGGTTCGCCGGGTTCTGCGCCGGTCTGGCCGCCGACCAGGTCCGCTGGGGACTGGAGCTGCTGGGCGGCGACACCACGCGCTCGCCCGACGGTCCGCTGGTCCTTTCGCTGACCATCCTCGGCCACGCCGCCCCGGGGCAGCTCCTGCGCCGCTCCGGCGCGCGGCCGGGCGACGGGATCTGGGTCACCGGCAGCATCGGCGACGGCGCGCTCGGATTGCTGGCGCTGACCGGCCGGCTGGCCGACCCGGACGGCACGCTCGCCCGGCGCTACCGGCTGCCCGAGCCGCGCCTGTCGTTCGGCAGCGGACTGCACGGCATCGCCTCGGCGGCGATGGATGTCTCCGACGGGCTGGTCCAGGATTGTGGCCATCTCTGCCGCGAAAGCGGCTGCCGGGCCGAGCTCGAGGCGGCCCGCGTGCCGCTTTCGCCGGCGGCGCGCGCGGCCGGGCCCGCCTGGCTCGAGACGTGCCTGACCGGCGGCGACGATTACGAGCTGCTGCTGGCCGTGCCCGCCGCCCACGAGCCGGCGCTGCTCGAGCTTTCGCGCCGCACCGGGGTGCCTGCGACCCGCATCGGCCGCATGCGCGAGGGCGCCGCCGGCGTGCGCGTGCTGGGAGCGGATGGTGCTGCGATGAGCTTCAAGCGCGGCGGCTGGAGTCATCTCTGAGTCGCTTGCTCAAGGACTTGACGCAAAAGCTTGTGGGACTTGACGCAAAAGCTTGTGGGACTTGACGCAGAAGCTGGGGGACTTGACGCAGCAGCCGGGCGGGGCGAGGTGCAGCGGCATGTCGTATGCGGTGCATGAAATGTTTGCCACCCTGCAGGGCGAGGGTGGCCAGACCGGGCGTGTCTCGGTGTTCTGCCGGTTCAGCGGCTGCAACCTGTGGTCCGGCCGCGAGGCCGACCGCACCGAAGCGCGGTGCCGCTTCTGCGACACCGAGTTCGTGGGCACGACCGGTGACGGCGGCGGCCGCTTCGAGGACCACACGGACCTGGCCGAGGCGATCGCGGCGTTGTGGCCGGTGCCCGGCGGCGGCGCGGGCGCCCGTTGTGCTGCGGGCACCGGAGGTGCGCGGCGTCATGTCGTGTTCACCGGCGGCGAGCCGCTGCTGCAGCTCGACGAGGCGCTGATCTCGGCGGTCCGCGCGCGCGGGTTCGACATCTCGGTCGAGACCAACGGCACGCTGCCGGCGCCGTCCGGCATCGACTGGATCTGCGTCAGCCCGAAGGCGGGCTGCAACCTGCGGCAGACCAGCGGTGCCGAGCTCAAGCTGGTCTACCCGCAGGGGGGTGCGGAGCCGGAGCGCTTCGCCGATCTCGACTTCCGCCACTTCTTCCTCCAGCCGATGGACGGACCCGGGCGGGCCGCGAACACCGAGCAGGCGATCGCCTATTGCCTCGCCCATCCGCAATGGCGGCTCAGCCTGCAGACCCACAAGCTGCTGGGGCTGCGATGAGCGGGACCGCGCCGCAGGACGGCTCGGCGCTCGTGCTGTTCTCGGGCGGGCAGGACTCCGCCACCTGCCTCGCCTGGGCGCTCGAGCGCTTCGCGCGGGTCGAGACGGTCGGCTTCGAGTACGGCCAGCGCCACCGCATCGAGCTCGAATGCCGCGGACGGGTCCGCGACGGCCTCGCCCGCCTGTCGCCTGCCTGGGCGGCGCGTCTCGGCCCGGACCACACGCTTGACCTTTCGGTGCTGGGCCAGATCTCCGAGACCTCGCTCACCCGCGAGACCGAGATCGCCTTCCAGGCCGACGGGCTGCCGAACAGCTTCGTGCCTGGGCGCAACCTGCTGTTCGTGACCTTCGCGGCGACACTCGCCTATCGCCGCTCGCTGCGCCACCTGGTCGGCGGCATGTGCGAGACCGACTATTCCGGCTACCCCGACTGCCGCGACGACACGCTGAAGGCGCTGCAGGTGGCGATCAATCTCGGCACCCAGCGCCGCTTCGTGCTGCACACGCCGCTGATGTGGCGCGACAAGGCGCAGACCTGGCAGCTCGCCGAGGCGCTGGGCGGCGACCAACTCGTGGCCCTGCTGCTGGAGGAGACGCACAGCTGCTATCTCGGCGACCGCACGCATCGCCACGCGTGGGGCTATGGCTGCGGCACCTGTCCGGCCTGCGACCTGCGCCGCCAGGGCTGGGAGCGCTACGGTGCGGCCGGGGGGCCTGGGTGATGTCGTCGGTGCCCGGGGCGGGCATCAGCCTGGTCTTCGCCCGGCGCTTCAGCATGGGCCACCGGCTGATCGGCGGCGGCAGCGAGGCCTGCGCCCTGCCGCACGGCCACAACGAGGTGGTGCGGGTCTGGCTGCGGCCGGCGCGCGAGTTGCCGCTCGACGGCCAGGGCAACATGGTCGAGCCCTTTGAGCGGGCGAAAGGGCGGTGGCACCGCTTCGTCGACGAGCATCTGGACCATGCGCTGCAACTGGGCGCGGCCGATCCGCTGCTCGCCTGGTTCCGCGCCACTGAGCCGTCGCGTGCCGCTCGGATCGTCGTGCTGCCCGGCGATCCCACCACCGAGCTGATGGCCTGCTGCCTGCTCGCCAAGCTGTCGGCCTTCCTGCGTGCCGATGGCGGGCGGCTGGTCTGCGCGGGTCTGGCGATCGAGGAGACGCCCACCAACTGCGTGCAGGTGGGTGCCGACGTCGCGTCGCTGCTGCCGGAGGGTGCCGCCGGCTGGTGGCAGCGGCCCGACATGAGCGTCAACGAGGATGTTGCACAGGAGGAGGCCGGGCATGGCTGAGCGGTCGGAACTCGCGGGTCTCACGCAGCTCGGCCGGAACGTGGCCCAGCCGCAAAGCCCGGAGGAGGCGCATCTCGAACGGGTCGCGGCACCGCACCCGGACAAGCGCTACCTGGTGCGCTTCACCGCGCCGGAATTCACCTCGCTCTGCCCGATGACCGGGCAGCCGGACTTCGCCCACCTGGTGATCGACTACGTGCCGGCGGGCTGGATCGTGGAAAGCAAGTCGCTGAAGCTCTATCTGACCAGCTTCCGCAACCACGGCGCCTTCCACGAGGCCTGCTCGGTGGAGATCGCGAGCCGTCTGGTGGCGCTGCTCGAGCCAGTCTGGCTGCGGATCGGCGCCTACTGGTATCCGCGCGGCGGCATGCCGATCGACGTGTTCTGGCAGAGCGGCGCGCCTCCGGCAGAGGTCTGGATCCCGCCCCAGGACGTGCCCGGCTATCGCGGGCGCGGGTAGTGGGCGCGATCTCCCTCGGAAGCCCTAATGCGGGTTCCGCCGGATCGGACGTGGTCGGAGCGGATCAGAGGGCGGCGGATGCGTCGACCGCCTGCTCGTTGTCGTTGGAGGCGAGCATCGCCATGGCGAGGCAGTGAAGGTCGCGGCGGGGCAGCAGCGGGGCCTCGTCGATCTCGGCCTGCGGGTCGTCTTCGTAGAGCATGGCGGCCTTCCTGGCTGGCGCGTCACCGCTTCGAGACCGTGTCTCAGGAACGTGGTCTCACTCACGGATAACGATTTTGTGAAGGCAGATTACCATAACGTTACCTGCTGACAACGGCATTTTAACGCTCCTGGCCTGCGCCTTGCTGCGTCGAGGGTGAAAGTGGTTGTCTGTTGCTCGCCTGCAACAGCCAGTCGCCCTTGGCCCCGCCACCCATAGGACCCGACATGCTGCCGCCGGTCTCGCTGAAGCACGCCCTGGACGCGCCGGTTTTCCGGATCTCGCCGGGCGACTCGAACTATTTCGTCCTGCTGTTCGATCCGCAGGCGGATGCCTTCTCGTCCATCGCGGTGATCGAGATCTTCACCCTTGGCGGGGCGACCCCTCCCAACATGCACAAGGACGCGCACGAGATGTTCTACGTGCTGCATGGCGAGGGGGTGGCGCGCTGCGCCGGCGAGGAGGTGGCGCTGCGCAAGGGCTCGGCCCTGCTGCTGCGCCCCGGCTCCGAGCACGTCGTGCAGAATACCGGTCGGTCCAAGCTCTACACGCTGACCCTGATGGTGCCCAACGAGGGCTTCGCCGAGCTGATCCGCGCCGGCGAACGGCTCGAACTCGACGCCGAGGACCGCGCCGTGCTGGGCGCGCTGTGAACCGGCTCGGCTCGAGTCCCGCCAACCAGTGGCGGGTGGACCCGGCGCGCGTCGACATGGTGCGGCCCCCGCACCCCCAGCGCCCGGTCAGCGTCGCCGCCACGCCAAAGGACGTGCGCTTCGATCTCGCCCGCACGGCGCTGCTGGTCATCGACATGCAGAACGATTTCTGCGCCGACAACGGCTGGCTCGCTTCCATCGGCGTCGATGTCGAGCCCGCCCGCGCGCCGATCGCGCCGCTCGCAGCACTGCTGCCGCGCCTGCGCGCGGCCGGCGTGCCGGTCATCTGGGTGAACTGGGGCAACCGGCCCGACCGGCTCAATCTCAGCCCGGCCCTGCTGCATGTCTACGACCCGGGCGGCGAGGGGGTGGGGCTGGGTGCGGCACTTGCCCCCACCGGCCACCGCGTGCTGGAACTCGGCAGCCCGTCGGCCGATCTCGTGGCAGGGCTGGAGCGGGCACCGGGCGATATCGATGTCGCGAAATACCGCATGTCCGGGTTCTGGGACACGCCGCTCGACAGCATCCTGCGCAATCTCGGCGCGACCACCCTGCTGTTCGCCGGCGTCAATCTCGACCAGTGCGTGATGACCACGCTGCAGGATGCGAACTTCCTCGGCTATGACTGCCTGCTGCTCGAGGATTGCGCGGCGACCACCTCGCCCGACTTCTGCACGCAGGCGAGCCTCTACAACATCCGCCAATGCTTCGGCTTCGTGCTGGACAGCACGGCGCTGGCAGCGGAGATCGAGCAGGCGGCGACCGGCCAGGAGGCCACTGGCCAGGAGACCACCGGCCATGAGAACACCCGTCAGGGAGCCACGAAGCATGGATGAGCCTGCGCGCGCCGCACTCGTGCGGGAGGCGGCGGGCTTCCTCGGACTCGAGATCCCCGACGCGCTGATCGAGGGGGTGGCGGCCAATCTCGAGCTGCTGCGCGTGCACGCCGCGACCATACTGGCCCTGGAGCTGCCGGCCGAGGAGGAGGCGGCCGGGGTGTTCCGGCCGTGAGCGGCGGTTTCGAGGCCGGCATCGGCACGCTGCTGGCCCGCATCGCGCGGCACGACCCGGTGCTCAACTGCTTCACTTCGGTGTTTGCTGAGCAGGCGCTGGCGGCGGCGCGGCAATGCGACCTGCGCCGGGCACGCGGCGAGCCGGCCCGGCCGCTCGAGGGCGTGCCGTTCGCGGTCAAGAACCTCTATGACGTGGCGGGAGTGGTCACGCTCGCCGGCTCGCGGGTGCTGGCCCACGCGCCTCCGGCGGCGCAGGACGCGACCGCGGTGCAGCGGCTGCGCGCGGCCGGCGCGATCCTGGTCGGCTGCCTCAACATGGACGAGTTCGCCTACGGCTTCTCGACCGAGAACGCGCATTATGGCGCCACCGCCAACCCGCACGACACCAGCCGTCTGGCCGGTGGCTCGTCGGGCGGCTCGGCGGCCGCGGTCGCCGCTGGGCTGGTGCCGCTCAGCCTCGGCTCGGACACCAACGGCTCGATCCGCGTGCCGGCCTCGCTGTGCGGGATCTACGGGCTCAAGCCGAGCTTCGGCCGGCTGTCGCGGGCGGGGGCCTACCCGTTCGTGGCCAGCCTCGACCATGTCGGCCCCTTCGCGCGTGACGTGGCCACCCTGGCCCTGGCCTATGACGCCATGCAGGGTGCGGATCCGCGCGACATGGCGCAGGCTCCCGTCGCCCCCGAGCCGGCGAGCCCGGATCTGTCCGGGCGCCTGCCCCGGCTGCGGGTCGGCCGGCTGGTCGGCTGGTTCACCCGCAGCGCCTCGCCGCAGGCGCTGGCGGCAGTGGCGCGCGTGGCCGAGGCGCTCGGCGGCGCGCAGGAGGTCGAGCTGCCCGGCACCGAGACGGCGCGCTCGGCCGCCTTCTGCATCACCGCCGCCGAGGGAGGCGCGCTGCACCTGTCCACCCTGCGCAGCCGGGCGATGGAGTACGACCCGGCGGTGCGCGACCGGCTGATCGCCGGCGCCCTGCAGCCGGCCGCCGTGGTGGCGCACGCGCAGCGCGTGCGGTCCTGGTATCGCCGGCAGGTGGCGCAGGCCTTCGAGCGTTTCGACGTGCTGCTCGCGGCCAGCACGCCCTACCCGGCGCCGCTGCGCGACCACGCCACCATCACGGTCGACGGGCGCGAGGTTTCGGCGCGCGCCAACATGGGGCTCTACACGCAGCCGATCAGCTTCGCCGGCCTGCCGGTGGTCTCGGTGCCGGTCCTTGGGCCAGCATCCGGCACGGTCGAGCTGCCGATCGGCGTGCAGCTCATCACCCGCCCGTTCGCCGAGCGGCTCGGCCTGCAGGTCGCGGCGAGCCTGGAGCAACAGGGCGTCACCGGCTGCAGGGAGCTCGGCTATGAGTGAAGCCCCGACCATCAACGACCCGGCGACCCTGGCCGAGGTGAGCGAGGCCTTCGCACTCTACGAGCGGGCGCTGATGGACAACGACGTGCAGACGCTCGACGCGCTGTTCCTCGCGGCACCCGAGACGGTGCGCTACGGCGTGGGGGAGAACCTCTACGGCTTCGACGAGATCGCCGCCTTCCGCCGCGCCCGGCCCGGCGGCAGCCCGCCGCGCGTCGTGCTGCGCACGGCGATCGCCACCTGGGGGAACGATTTCGCCACCACCAACATCGAGTTCCGCCGCGAGGGCGGCAGCCGCATCGGGCGGCAGAGCCAGAGCTGGGTGCGGACGCCGCAGGGCTGGCGCATCGTCAGCGCGCACGTCTCGTTGATGGCCGAGACAAGCTGACACCGCCCGGCCGCCAGGTAAGGGTTTCCCTGGCCGGGACACAGGCAAGGCGAGCAATACCAGCGACGGCCCGGGTCGCTTAACAGAATTTTCAGGGAGGCGGTCCACTATCCGCCCGAAGAACGGGCGGCGGTGACATGAAGGGGCGAGTGTTTACTGAGCTTTTCGAACATGTCGAGAAGCGCTACGGCATCGATGTCGTTGACGACATCATCGATGCCGCCGGCCTTCCCCATGACGGCGTCTACACCAGCACGGGAAGCTACCCGTTCGAGGAAATGGTGTCCCTGGTCACGGCCTTGGTTACCGCGACGAAACAGAGCCTGCCGGCCGTGCTCGAGCCCTTCGGCACCCATTGTTTTGAGGCGTGGGTGAGCTACGCCCCCCAGTATTTCTCAAGCGAGCGCAGCCTGTTCGACATCCTCGAAGGGATCGACGGCTTCCACGAGATCGAGGTCCGCAAGCTCTACCCCGACGCTGAACTTCCCTCCTTCGTCCCGGAAAGCCGCGGCGCGCGCTCCATGACACTTGGCTACTACAGCTGCAAACCACTCGCGCCTCTCGCCCTGGGCGTGATCCGCGGCGCCGCGGCTCATGTGAAGCAGGATGTCGCACTCGCCTGTGAGCCGGCAACCGGACCGCGCGGATCCTACACCCGGATCCATGTAGATCTGCTACCGTAACATCATGGCCAGCGCCCAACCTCTAGGCGATGCTGTCCCACCTGAGGCGGTTGAGAAACTGCAACGCCGGCTGGCGCGGGAAACCAGCGCGCGCAAGGAAGCCGAGCGCATCCTCGAGCAGAAGAGCCTCGAGCTGTTCGCACTGAACCGCAGCCTGGCGCGGTTGAACGCGACTCTCGAGCAGCGCGTGGACGAGCGTACCCTCGAACGCGACCGCGAACGGCACCGGGCCCTGGAGCAGGCCCATCGCGATCCGCTTACCGGCCTGGCCAACCGCCTGATGTTCTGCAAGCACGTGCAGCAGGCCGCCTGCCGGGCCGCCGAAGGGTCCACGATTGCCGCCCTGCACCTCGATCTCGACGGCTTCAAAGGAGTGAACGACGCCCTTGGCCACCCGGTCGGCGACGAACTCCTGTGCGCTGTCTCCGCCCGCCTTCGGCACGGCGTACGGGAAGGCGACCTAGTCGCCCGCACCGGTGGCGACGAGTTCGTTGTCGTGCAGATGGATGCGCCGCAGCCCCGGTCGGCCATGGATCTGGCGGAGCGTCTCATCCGCGCGATCCAGGCGCCGTTCTCCATCCAGTCCCATCAGATCCTGATCGGGGCCAGCATCGGGCTCGCAACGGCACCCACCGGACTCGCCGAGGCCGGCTCGCTGCTGCGCGACGCGGACATCGCCCTGCACGTGGCGAAGGCCGAAGGGCGCGGCACCTGGCGAGCCTTCAGGCCGGAGATGAACCTGCAGATGCAGGCGCGTCGCCGTCTCGAAGTCGCACTGCGCTGTGCTGTGGCCGAGAAGCTGTTCGACGTCTTCTATCAGCCTCTGCTGCAGGCCGGAACGGGCCACCTGGCGGGCTTCGAAGCCCTGCTGCGCTGGACCGATGCCGAGCGGGGCAGTGTGCCGCCCGCCGAATTCATCCCGCTCGCCGAGGAGACGTCGCTCATCAAGCCTCTCGGGGCCTGGGTCCTGGAACGGGCCTGCTGCGATGCGGCCAAATGGCCGCTTCCGCTCAAGGTCGCGGTCAACCTCTCGCCGGTGCAGTTCGCGAAAGGCGGCCTCGTCGAGGATGTCAGGCGCGCGCTGGCGGCGTCCGGACTGCCGGCGGCCCGCCTGGAACTGGAGATCACGGAATCGGTCCTGTTGCAGAACAGCGAGGATACGGTGCGGGCGTTGACCGAACTGCGCGAACTCGGCGCGAGCATCTCCATGGATGATTTCGGCACCGGCTACTCGTCGCTGAGCTACCTGCGCAGCTTTCCGTTCGACAAGATCAAGATCGACCAGAGCTTCGTGCGAACGCTGGCCGGCGACCGCGGCAGCCTGGAAATCATCCGCGCCATCGTGGCCCTCGGCCACGCGCTCAACATGAAGGTCCTGGCGGAAGGGGTGGAAACGATCGACCAGCTCGCCGCCCTCACCAGCGAAGGCTGCGACGAGCTGCAGGGCTACCTGTTCAGCAAGCCAGTGGCATTGAACGAAGCCTGGCGCACGATTGCCGATGACCAGCGCCGGCGATCCGGTCTGCGCAACGAGTGGCCGTCACGCCCGGCCAGCCCCGCGGCGCCGCCTGCGCCCGCAACACTTCGCCGCTCGCGGCACCGGCCGGCCCAGGAGTGCCGCCCGACGAGTGCGGCCGGACGACCTCCGCCGGTGCGTTGAGCGCCCGGGCGCCTGCTGCCGGGCGCCTGCTTACGTGCGGCGGGTGACGGGCCGCGGGCGCGGGTGAGCCGGGCCGCCGAAGCGCGCTCCGGTCTCCCGCCCGCGCCACCGTCCGGCCGGTTGGCGGCAGCGCCACCACCCAACCCGGCTGCCGTCCGGTCGCTGCCGCCTCCGGTCGGAGCGGCGCGGTCGGCATCGTCGGACCCAGCAGCTTGTCGCGGGCGGCGGTGCGCCGCCCGCTGCACCCTCCATCGCAGCAGTGCTGCGGGCGGCCGGGGAAGGGCGGTCCGCGGCCGAATCTGGTATCGAGCGCCTGCGCGGCTCAAAGCGCGCCGAGTGCCGGTGCGAGCAGGCCGGCGAGTGCGAACAACGCGCCGACGGCGCCGAGCAGCGCGCCGCCGGCCAGCAGGAATCCCGAGGCGGTGATGACCGAGACGGTGCTGAGCACGATGCCGAGTTCCAGCGCGGCGGCGCCGTTGTCGTAGCTGTGCGCGCGTTCGAGTGCCTCGTCGCGCGCCGCCTCGAAGCGTTGCGCGCGCCGGGCGATGGCGAGCTTGCCGTCCGCCGGATCCTGGTCGTAGCGCACCTGCTCCTGGGACAAGGTGGCAAGCGCCGCCGAGCGCTTGGCCGCCGCCGCCGGCAGTGGGGAGACGTCCAGGCTGGCGAGCACGGTCGACAGGTCGTGGGCGAGGGCCTGGCGTACCGACTTGCCCTGGTACTGGGTCCAGGCGTCGGCGGCACTGATCGCGTTCTCGCTGACCCGGATCTCCGCATGTCGCCCGCCCTGCTCGGTGATGGCGAGCAGGGCCGCCAGCACGGAAATGAGCAGGGCGGCGCGCTTGTTGCCGTGCTCGGAGGCATGACCGGCATGTTCGTGGTGTTCGAGCTGCTGTTCCAAGATCTGGTCCTCCCTGCGCCGCGAGGCTGTCCGCGATGAACGCGTATGTCGAGCCGCGCAGCGGCCGTCTTTATCCCATCGCTCATCCGCGCTGGTGTTCGGAAGACGGGCTGCCTCTGCTCGTCGCGCCGCAGGCGGGGATCACGCGGGCCGCGATCGAGACCGGCGAGCGCTCGCTCTGGCGCTATGCGGCGGCCCTGCCGGTGCGGGTGGCCGATCCGGTCAGCCTGGGCGAGGGGATGACGCCGCTCGTCCGCCGCTCGCTGCTTGGCCTGGACGTGCTGTGCAAGCTCGAATGGTTCTCGCCCACCGCGAGCTTCAAGGACCGGGGTGCGTCGGTGATGCTCTCGATCCTGCGCGAACAGGGTGTGCGCGAGGTGCTGGAGGACAGCTCCGGCAATGGCGGTGCCGCGATCGCGGCCTATGCGGCAGCGGCCGGCATGGGCGCGCGGATCCTGGTGCCGGAGGGCACGCGCTCGGCCAAGACCGCGCAGATGCGCGCCTTCGGCGCCGCGCTCGCCTTCATCCCGGGCGATCGCCAGGCGACCGAGGATGCCGCGCGCCGCGAGGCCGGCTCGATGTTCTACGCCAGCCACAACTGGCAGCCCTTGTTTCTTGAAGGGACCAAGACGGTCGCCTATGAGCTCTGGGAGCAGGGCGGCTTCGAGGCGCCGGACAACGTGCTGATCCCGACCGGCGCCGGCAGCAACGTGCTCGGCTGCGACCTCGGCTTCTCCGAGCTGCTGCGCGCGGGCGAGATCACGCGCCTGCCGCGCCTGTTCGCCGTGCAGCCCGAGGCCTGCGCGCCGATCCATGCGGCTCATGTCGCGCGTCTGCCGGCACCGCCCCCGGTGGAACGACGGGCGACCATCGCCGATGGCGCCGCGATCGCGCGTCCGGTGCGCGGTCCCGAGGTGCTGGCCGCCCTGTGCCGCTCGGGCGGCGGGACCGTCGCCGTGCGCGAGGAGGAGATCGCGCGCGCCCAGCATCGGCTGGCGGCGGCCGGGCTGCATGTCGAGCCGACCGCCGCCCTGCCGCTGGCCGGCCTCGAGCAGCTGCTCGGGGAAGGCCGGATCACGGCCGGCCAGCGCACCGTGCTGTTGTTGACCGGCAGCGGCCTGAAGTCGGCGTCGTGACGGCCGGCGGATCGCCGCCCGGCCCCCGCGACCCCCCTTTGCCTCGCTGTGCCACCTAAGTAGTCACCGCTCGCCGGTGCTTATCGAGCATTAACCAGAACGCGCGATCCTGGCGGCCCAACCTCCGGCCCAAGCCAGCGATGTCCCGAGACGATCGATCCGCGTTGTGGCTTCCCTCCCTCGTCCTGTTCGCCAGCCTGCTGGGCGTGGCGGCGCTGGCGCTGCAGCCGCGCCCGGATCATCCGGTGGCCGCCGTGTTCCCACCCTGGTGGAGTGCGGAGCGGGCCTTTGCCGCCGCCGGCTCGGCCGGTGGCGCGGTGCTGCGCGATGGCGCCTGGTCCACCCTGATCGTTGCGCAATCGCCTGACCCGCAATTTGCCGCCCGGCTGCGCGCCGCTGGGGCCTTGCTCGTGCTCGACCCGCAGGCACTCGGAACCTGCTCAACCGCCGTGGAAAGCTGATCGTGATGGATGCGCTCCCCAAGCTCGATGACCTTCGAGCCAAGGCCAGCAAGGGGCTGCTCGCCCTGCTCTGGCTGCACGTGCCGTTCAACCTGTCCATAGCCCTCGTGCTCGGCCGGGCTTGGCTGACGCCCGGCCTGCTGGCAGTCGCTCTCGCCGGCAGCGCCACCTTCGCCTGGTGGCGCTCTCCCGCTGGCCTCGCCACCCGGCTTACCGTGGCGGTGGCACTGGTCGGCATGGTGTCGCTGATCGTGGCGCAACTCGCCGGCCACCCGTGGCAGCTCGACGCGCACATGTATTTCTTCGCAGCCCTCGCGGTGCTCGCCGCCTATTGCGACTGGCGGGTCATTCTCCTGGCCGCGGTAGCCACCGCAGCTCACCATCTCGTGCTCAACTTTGCCCTGCCGGCCCTGATCTATCCCGGCGGGGCCGATTTCGGCCGTGTCGTGCTGCATGCCGCGGTGGTGGTGCTGGAAACCGGCGTGCTGGTGTGGATGACGGTCCAGCTTTCCGCCCTGTTTGCCCTGTCGGCGACGGCAACGCAGGCGGCCGAGGCGGCGCGTGCCGCCGAAGCGGCCGCCCATGCCGAGCAGGTCGCGACCGAGGCACGCGCCGCCACCGAGAAGCGCGTCGCGGCGCTGGCCCTCGCCCAGGGTTTCGAGCTCGAGGTGGGCGCGCTTGTCGCACAGGCGGCCAGCGGGGCCGCCTCGGTGAGCGGGGTGGCGGACAATCTCTCCGCCACCGCAGGTGCCATGGCGGACAGCACGGCCGCGATCATCGGCGCCTCCCAGCAGACCGCCCAGGGCGTGCAGAATGTCGCCGCTGCCGCCGAGGAACTGTCGGCCTCGGTGCGCGAGATCACCGGCCATGTCTCCGCGGCCGCCGGCATCGCCGGCCGGGCGGTGGAGCAGGCCAATCGGACCACCGTGATCATGGAGTCGCTGTCCGGCGCCTCGCTGCGCATCGGCGAGGTCATGCAGCTCATCAGGGTCATTGCCGGGCAGACCAACCTGCTGGCGCTCAACGCCACGATCGAGGCGGCGCGGGCCGGCGATGCCGGCAAGGGCTTCAGCGTGGTCGCCAGCGAAGTGAAGGCGCTCGCCTCGCAGACGGCGAAAGCCACGGAGGAGATCCAGGCGCAGATCGACGCGATCCGGGCAGAAACCAGCCAGGCTGCCGCGGCGATCGGCGAGATCGCCACGACCGTCGCCGAGCTCGGCACGCTGACCGGCTCGGTGGCCGCCGCGGTCGAGGAGCAGGACGCCGCCACCCAGGAGATCGCGCGCAGCGCGCAGCGCGCCGCCCAGGGCACCGAGACGGTGGCGCAGAATCTCGACGGGCTGGGCGTTTCGGCCGAGCGCACCGGTGCTGCCGCAGCCGAAGGACGCAGCGCCGCCGTGCAGCTCTCGACGCAGTGCGCCGGCGTGGAGCAGGCCGTGCATGCCTTTGTCGAGCGGATCCGGGCCGGTTGAACACACCCTGGCGGCGTGACCGCCCGGTCCAAACCTGCCCGCAGGACATGGGCGCGGCTCTGGCTTACTCCTTCCTCCTGCCGACGCCCGGGCCGGCGGCGCGCCGCGCGGCCGGACGACTGCTTCATTCCCGGGCGACGGCGGCCAGGGCCTGGCCCGGGAACGAGCGCAGCAGGGTAAGCTTCTGCGCTTGGCTCAGATCGGGACGCCCGGCAAGGACCGGGCAGTAGGCGGCGGCCAGGCGGGTGATCAGTTCGGCGCGGGGGAGCGAAGGGTCGCGGCTGTGCAGCCGGGCCAGCAGCAGGCGGACGCCGCGCTGCGGATCCTCGGGCTGCGGTGCTGCCAGCAGGTCGATGTCGGCGTCGCTGGCAAGCGCGCCGGCGATGTCGGACGCTCCGGTGGGCGGGCATCCCAGCCTGCGCGCGGTTTCGCTGCCCCCGGCACCGACCGGGGCGCCGGCCCGGACCGCTGCCGCCTCGGCGGCCGACGCGTTGAGCGGCGCATCACTGCCCCAGCGGGCGCGCAGGAAGTTCGTGATGTCGGCCACCGCCTGGTCGTCGAGCAGCCCGGCCATGTTCGGCATGTCGCCCCAGCCGTGCCCGCCGCGCAGGCCGCCCAGCATCGCCCGCATCGGATTGCGCGGATCGGCCGCGCGCAGCACCGGATTGCCGGCCAAAGCTGCGACAAGGCCCGGCACTCCGCCCCCCGAGGCCAGATGGCAGGCCGCGCATCGTTCGCCGTAAAGACGCTGTCCGCGCGCGACGGACGCCCGAGCCTCGTCGCCGCGCAGCACGCCACGCACTTGGTCCGGGACCGGCCGGGTCTGCCTGAGGAAGGCGGCGACGGCGTGCAGGTCGTCGTCGCGCAGCCTGCCCAGGCCGCCATACACCACTTCGCTCATCGGTCCGAACACGACAGCCTGCCCAGAGGCTCCGGTGCGCAGGAAGCGCACCAGCGCGTCGTCGCTCCAGGCGCCGATGCCCCAGCGCGGATCGGAGGTGATGTTGGGTGCGAGAAACCCGGCCACCACGCCGCCGCCGAGCGGCCGGCTCGAGACGCTCGCGCCGAACGCATTGCGCGCGGTGTGGCATTCGCCGCAATGGCCCGGTCCCTCGACCAGGTAGGCGCCACGATTGAGTTCGGCCGAGCGGTGCGGGTCCGGCCGGAAGCTGCCGGGGCGGAAATACAGCGCGCGCCAGAGCCACAGGCTGGCCCGGATCTCGTAGGGGAAGCGAAGCCGCATCGGCTGGCGGAGGGCGTGGATCGGCGGCTGCGCCATGAGGTAGGCGTAGAGCGCGTCGACGTCGCGGCGCGACATCAGGGTGAAGGCGGGGTAGTTCATCACCGGGTAGAGCGGCTGACCGCGTCGGCCGATGCCGTCATGCACTGCCCGCCAGAACGACTCCGCACTCCAGTCTCCAATCCCGGTTTGCCGGTCCGGGGTGATGTTCGGCACCGACACCGCGCCGAACTCGGTATGCAGGATGCGCCCGCCGGCATCGCGCCCGCGCGGGCCCGAATGGCATCCCTCGCACCCTGCCGCACGGGCGATGTAGGCGCCCTGCGCAAGCAGGGTGGCCGGGGGCGGGTCCTGCAGCCCTCGGGCCGCGGCAGGCCGGGCGGGGGCGAGCAGGGCCGCGAGCAGGCAGGCTGCCGCGGCCAGCCTGCGCCCGATCCGGTGAGCCGATCCCGCGCACGCGCGCCGAAGGGGTAGTCCCATGGGCATGACCTCCTGCCCGTGCTGGCAGCACGGCTTCGTTTGCGTGTGACCAATCGCCGCCATCTTGTATGCTGTGATCCACCCCTTCACGAAATCAGTGCCTTAGGAAAGATTGCATGGGCGTGGACGGCCTGGCCGAGATCCTGCTCGCGATCGCGACCCTGCTGGTCGTGGTCAGCGCGGTACCGCCGCTGGCGCAGCGCCTGCACCTGCCGGACACGGTGCTGCTGGCGATTGTCGGCATCCTGATCGGCGGCTCGGCGGACGTGCTGCTGCGCACGTCGATGACCGACATCTTCGACGACGCGGCGCGCACGGTCCTCAACTTCCCCATCGACAGCCAAGCCTTCCTGCTGATCTTCCTGCCGATCCTGGTGTTCCAGGGCGCGCTGGTGATCGACGTGCGAAGATTGTCGCACGAGAGTGCTACCGTGCTGCTGCTCGCCGTGGTGGCGGTGATCGTCAGCACGGCTGCGATCGGCTTCGCTCTCCTGCCGTTTGCCGGCATGAAGCTCGAGGTCTGCCTGATGCTCGGCGCGATCGTCGCGACCACCGATCCGAGTGCCGTGGTCGGCATCTTCCGCGACATCGGTGCCACGATCCGGCTGACCCGCCTGGTCGAGGGGGAGGCGCTGCTCAACGACGCCGCCGCCATCTCGATCTTCTCCATCCTGCTCGCCTCCGTCACCGCCGGCGTGCCGGTGCATTACGGCCAGGCGATCGGCAATCTCATCGTGTCCTTCATCGGTGCGCTGGTCGCGGGCTTCGTTTTCGCCCGCCTCGCCTTGTTCGCGATCGCCACCCTCGGCGGCACGCCGGCCGGCGAGGTGACGCTGACCATCGCGCTGCCCTACATCGCCTACATCGTCACCGAGCACTGGCTGCACATGTCCGGCGTGGTCGCCACCGCCAGCGCCGGGCTGACCATGTCCTTCTACGGCCCGCTCACCCTGCGGCCGCAGACCTGGCGGTTCCTCGGTGAATTGTGGGAGCAGCTGGTGTTCTGGGCCGGCTCGCTGGTGTTCGTGCTGGCCTCCATGCTGGTCCCGCGCCTGCTGGTCGGCCTGACGCGTTGGGACTGCGTGCTGATCGCGATCGCCGTGGGAGCCGGGTCGGTTGCCCGGGCCGCGGTCGTGTTCGGCATGCTGCCGCTGCTTTCGGCCACGGGCGTGTCGCCGCCGGTGCCGCTGCCCTTCAAGGTGACCATGGTCTGGGGCGGCCTGCGCGGCGCGATCACCCTGGCCCTGGCGCTCGCGGTCACCGAGAACCCGGACATCCCGATCGCGGTGGCGCATTTCGTCGGCATCCTGGCGACCGGCTTCGTGCTCATCACCCTGTTCGTCAACGGCACCACCCTGCGCTCGCTGGTGGTGTTCTTCGGTCTCGACAAGCTCTCCCCGATCGACGAGGCGCTGCGTCACCAGGTGCTCGGCATCGGGCTGGAGCGCGTGCGCGAACGGGCGGTCAAGATCGCCGCCGATTTCAGCTTCTCCGGCCAGGCGAGCCGGCATGTCCTCGAGGGGCTGGACCGGCGCATCGAGCAGGAACACGAGGTCAACACGTTCGACACCGCACTCGGCGACCGCCAGCGCGTCACACTCGCCCTGATCACCATCGCCAACCAGGAACGCTCCATCCTGCTCGACCTGTTCCGCATCCGCGGCCTGTCGCGCAGCGTCATGGAGACGCTGCTGCGCACCGCGGACGCGATGATCGACGGTGCGCGCCTCGAAGGGCGGTTCGGCTATGTACGTGCCGTGCGCCGCCAGCTCCGGCCCTCGTACGGCTTCCGCTTCGCGCAATGGGTGCACAGGGTCCTGCGCTTCGACCGGCCGCTGATGCTGTTCATGATGGCGCGTTTCGAGCGGCTGCTGCTCCAGCATCTGGTCACGCTGGCACTGGCCCGTTTCATGCGCCAGCGGATCGAACCGACCCTGGGCGGACGTGTCGCCGACATCGTCTCGGAGGTGCTGGAGCGCCGGCAGAAGCTGCTGCGCGACGCGATCGACACCATGCGGCTGCACTACTACGGCTATTCCGAGGCGCTGGAGAGCCGGGTGCTGCGGCACGTGGCCCTGCGCCTCGAGTCGGAGGAATACGCCAAGCTGCAGGGCGAGTCGCTGATCAGCGAGGAGCTGCACCGTGAGCTGCAGGGCGACGTCGAGCGCCGGCTGCGCCGGCTCGAGCGGCGGCTGAAGTTCAACATCAAGAGCGGTATCGAAAGCCGGATCAAGACCATGCCCGTGCTGCGCGGCGTGCCGGACGCGGTGCTGCACGACCTGGCGATGATGCTGTCGGTGCGCTTCGTCGTGCCCGGCGAGACGATCTACCGCCGCGGTGCCCATGTGCGGCTGGTTTATCTGGTCAGCGCCGGGACGCTGGAGAGCCACATCGCCGAGCACGACATCCACTACAAGCAGGGCGATGTGGCGGGTGCCGACGAGGTGCTCTCCGGGCGTCGCGCGCCGGCAACCATCCGGGCGGTGAGTTTCTGCCACCTGCTGGTGATCCGGGCGCGCGACTTCCAGCGACTGGTCGATGAGCATCCGGTGGTTCAGCTCAATGTCGACCGCGTGGCGCGCGAGCGAGAAGGCGGACTGGCCGCGCCGCCCCTGCTCACCCCGCCGGTGCGCAGAGCCGATGCGCCGCCCGCGGGCTGGACCGAGGCCCAGTCCGACGACGCGGCCCAGGCGGCTGACAAGGCCCAGGCGGCTGACAAGGCCCAGACGGCTGACAAGGCCCAGGCTGCTGACAGGGGCCAGGCGGCTGAGCGGGCCCAGACTCTCGACGGGGCCGGACAGCCGCGCTGACCACCTCGCGTCAGTCGCGAGGGGTCTCGCGCAGCAGGTCCAGCACCTCGTCCGCCGCCGCCTCGGCCGCTGTGCCTGCCTTGGGCCGCAATGTTTCCAGGGCGCGGGCAAAGCCGGCCCGCTGCCCTGCCGCCACTTGCGGCTCATCGAGCAGCCGACGCGCCACGGTGGCGAGCCGGTCCGCGCGGCAGTCCTGTTGCAGCAGCTCGGGGACCAGGGCGTGGCCGGCCAGCAGGTTGATCATCGCCACGTGCGGGACGCGGATCAGCCGCCGGGCGACGGCGGCGGTGAGCGGGTTGACCCGGTAGGTGACGGCCATCGGCACGCCGGCCAGGGCGAGCTCGAGCGTCGAGGTGCCGGACTTGGTCAGCGCGGCACCACAAGCGGCGAAGGCGTCGTGCTTGTCCTGTGTCCCGGTCACCAGGATCGGCGGCCGCGTCCAGCGGCGGGCGGCGCGGCGGACCAGTTCCGCCACCACCGGCGACGCGGCCACCACTGGCACCACGTCGGGCAGCAGCGCCACCGTTCGCCGGAAGACCGGCAGCAGGCGCGGCACCTCGCTGCGCCTGCTGCCCGGCATCAGCATCAGCAGCTTGGCCTCCGGCGCCAGCCCGTGCCGGGCGCGGAACCGCTCGGCGTCTCCGGTCTCGGCGCCGGACTGCAGCACCGGATGGCCGACGAAACGCGCCTCCAGCCCATGACGGCGGAAGAAGTCGGGCTCGAAGGGCAGCAGGCAGAGCAGCCGGTCCCACAGGCCCGGGAACTCGCGCACCCGATGCTCGCGCCAGGCCCAGACCTGGGGGGCCACGTAGTGCAGGCGCTTCAATCCAAGCGGGGCGATGCGACGCAGCAGCCGCAGCGCGAAGCCCGGGCTGTCGATGGTCAGCACCAGGTCGGGCCGCGTCCGCTCGATCGCGCGCGCCGTCTCGTCGAGCCTGCGTGACAGCGCGCGCAGCCGGGGCAGGACCTCGACCAGGCCCATCACCGCCAGTTCGCGCATCGGGAACAGGCTATGCAGCCCCTGCTCCTCCATCCGCGCCCCACCTATGCCGCGGAACACGAGGCCCGGATCGCGCGCCAGCAGTGCCTGCATGAGGCGGCCGCCGAGCACGTCGCCGCTCGCCTCGCCGGCGACGATGAAGATCACGCGCGCCTCGTCCGCATCTGCGCCGTGCGCGCCGGGCGGTGCGCTCACCCGTAGAGCTGCTCGGGCGACACCAGCGGCGCCGAGATTTCGCGCCACGACCCCTCTACCGCGTCCCGGTAGAAGCAGCTCCGCCGGCCGGTATGGCAGGCGACGCCCTCCTGCTCGACGAGGAGAAGGATCGCGTCGCCGTCGCAATCAAGGCGCAGTGAGACCAGCCGCTGCGTCTGGCCCGACCGCTCGCCCTTGCGCCACAGCCGCCCGCGCGATCGGCTCCAGTAGCAGACCTGTCGGGTGGCCAGGGTTTCCTCCAGCGACGCGCGGTTCATCCAGGCCAGCATCAGCACCTCGCCGGTGTCGTGCTGCTGTGTGATGGCGGCGACCAGGCCGTCCGCGTCGAACCTGACCTCGTCGAGCAGTGCGCCGCTCACGCCCTGCTCCCCGGCTCGGCGGCTTCACCCAGGGCCGCCGCATCGCCCGGCTCTGCCGTCCCGGCCGGGTCTGGACCCGCCGGCAGACGCATCCAGTCCGGGACCCGGGCGTGAAGGATCTGGCTACCGCCCGGTGCCGCCGCTTGGGCGGGGGCGTGGAGGAACTCGAGCCGCAACAGAGCCAGGCCAAGCCCGTCGCGGGAGGAGCGCATGACGCCGGCCTCGCGGCCGCCGACGGTGAGCGGTGTGCCGGGTGGCGGCAGGGCAAGCTCGCCCGCCACCGGGACGAGCCGGCGCTTGACCAGGCCGCGATAGCGGGTCCGCGCGGTCAGCTCCTGGCCCATGTAGCAGCCCTTGGTCCAGGAGATGCCGCCCAGCTCGTCGAAGCCGGCCTCGAGCAGCACGGTCTTCTCGCTTTCGCAGTCGCGCGAGCCGTCCGGCAGGCCGAGCAGCAGCCGGTGCCTGTCCCAGTCGGCCGCGTCGGCCTCCTGTTCGCTGACCTGCTCCGACAGGATCCGCCAGCCCGCCTGCGGCAGCCGCGGATCGCGGAACACGATCTCGCCCGGCCCGGCCTCCTGCTGGCCATCCCAGGCGCCGTGCACCGCAAGGGCCGTCGCCTCCAGGTTCACCGCCGCGCGCAGCCGGTAGCGCGACAGGCGCGCGGTCAGCATCGGCAGGTGCGCGCGCTCGCATTCGAGGAGCAGCGTGTCGTCCGGGCCGGCGACGATGAAGAAGTCCGCCAGCCATTTGCCCTGCGCGGTGAGCAGTGCCGCCCAGACGGCGCGGCCTGGTGCGACCTCCGTCACGTCACCCGATACCAGCCCCTGGAGGAACGTCACCCGGTCCGGCCCACGCACGGCCAGCACCGCGCGGTCGGGAAGATGCGCACGTTTCAGCATGGCCCGGAACTTGGCGCCTGCGCCGCGCCGCGGCAAGGGAGCCCTCGCCGCGACTGGGCCGGGGGTGTTCGCCCTGGAGGGCGATGCGATCGGAAGGAGAGCTCTTCTTTTTCTGGAAGAAAAAGAAGCAAAAGACTTTGTTCCGACGGGCTCGGGAGGGTGGCACCCGCTCGGATCCAACGGACAAAAGTTCTTTGGTTCTTTCTTCCAAGAAAGAACGACTTTCCCGCCTTCCACCAGCCCCGAACCGACTGAGATGAGGTTCATAACACCCTCCAGGTCGACAGAGGGCCCTTCGCCCTGCGGTGGGGCCAACCGGCACCCCCCAGGCGCGCAGCCGTTTCCGCGCGGGCGGGAAATGCTCTAGACCCGCCCGCGCATGCGGATCCTGTTCATCACTGCCAACCGGCTGGGCGACGCCGTGCTGTCGACCGGGCTGCTCGACCATCTGGCGGAGCTCCATCCGCAGGCGCGCTTCACGGTCGCCTGTGGGCCGGTCGCGGCCGGGTTGTTCGAGCGCATGCCGGGCCTGGAGCGTTTGATCCTGGTCGAGAAGCGCCGCTTCGACCGGCACTGGCTCGCATTGTGGTGGCAGGTGGTGCGCGGGCGCTGGGATCTCGCGGTGGATCTGCGTGGCTCGGGGCTGACCTGGCTGATCCCGGCGCGGCGGCGGCTGGTCATGCGCGGCGGCCGGCGGCCCGGCCATCGCACGCAGCATCTGGCAAGCCTCGCCGGGCTGCCCGAGCCGAGGCTGCCGGTGGCCTGGTGGGGCGAGCCGGAGGCGGCGCGCGCTGCCTCGCTGCTGCCGCAGGGCCCGGTCTGGGTCGCACTCGGACCCACCGCCAACTGGAGCGGCAAGGTCTGGCCGGCCGAGCGTTTCGTCGCCCTGTTCCGGCTGCTGCAGCGCAGCCTGCCGCAGGCGTTGCCGGTGATCCTCGCCGGACCGGGGCAGGCCGAGCACGATCTCGCAGCTCCCGTGCTGGCCGGACTCGAGGGTGCCGTGGATCTGGTGGGCCGGCTGACGCTCGCCGAGGTGGCGGCGTGCCTGGCACGCTGCGCGCTGTTCGTCGGCAACGATTCGGGCCTGATGCATCTCGCCGCCGCCGCCGGCACGCCCACGCTCGGCCTGTTCGGCCCGTCGCGCGCCGATGAATACGCCCCCGCCGGACGCTGCGCGGCCTTCGTCGTGGCCCCCGGGCCCGAGGGCGCGGCGCCGATGTCGGGCCTCGCCGTGGAGCCGGTGCTGCAGGCTGCCTTGTGGCTGCTGATCCGGGCGGGCACCCTGAGCGGATGAAGGTTGCCCACATCATGGCCGGTGCCCCCGCGGGAGGGGCCGAGCTGTTCTACGAGCGCCTGGTCGCCGCCCAGTCGCAGGCCGGGATGCAGATGCTGGCGGTCATCCGCCGCAACGAGGCACGCGCCGGTCGGCTGCGCGGCGCCGGCCTGGCACCGGTGCAGCTCGGCTTCGGTGGACCGCTCGACCTGCTGACCCGCCCGCGCCTGCGCCGCGTGCTGCGCAGCTTCGCGCCGCGCGTGGTGGTGGCCTGGATGAACCGGGCCGCCGCCGCGGCACCGCGCGGCCGCTGGGTGCTGGCCGGCCGGCTCGGCGGCTTCTACGACCTGTCCTACTACCGGCGCTGCGATCACCTGATCGGCAATACCGCCGGCATCGTCCGCTGGATCCTGAGCCAGGGCTGGGAGCGTGGGCGCGTGCATCATCTGCCGAACTTCGCGCGCGACTATGCGGGCCAGCATGCCGTGCGGCCGGACTGGGTGCCGCCCGGCGCCCCGTTCCTGCTGGCCCTCGGCCGGCTGCACACGAACAAGGCGTTCGACGTGCTGATCCGCGCGATGCGGCTGTTGCCCAGCACCTGTCTGCTGATCGCGGGCGAGGGCCCGGAGCGGGCGGCGCTGGAGGCGCTGTGCCGCAGCGAAGGGGTGGCCGGACGCGTGCGCCTGCCCGGCTGGAGTGCCGACCCCGGCAGCCTGCTCGCCGCCTGCGACGCGCTGGTCTGCCCGTCGCGTCACGAGCCGCTCGGCAACGTGGTGATCGAGGCCTTCTCTGCTGGCCGCCCGGTGGTCGCCGCCGCCGCCCAGGGCCCGCTCGAGCTGATCCGCGACGGCGCCGACGGCCTGCTGGCACCGGTGGGCGACGCACCGGCCCTGGCCGCGCGGCTGGAGCAGGTGCTGGGCGACCGGGCTCTCGCCGCCCGCCTCGCCGCGGCCGGACGGGCGCGTTTCGAGGCGGAGTTCGCGGCCGCGCCGGTTCTCGCCCGCTGGCAGGCCTTCTTGTCGCAGGCGGAGAAGGCCTGATGTGCGGGATCGCGGGTTTCGCCTTCAGCGAACAGCGGCGCGCCGACCCGGCGCTGGTGGCCAGGCTGGCCGAGGCGCTCGCCCATCGCGGCCCGGACGGCACCGGGCACAGCGCGATCGGCCGGGTGGCACTGGTCCATACCAGGCTCGCGATCATCGACCTGGCCGGCGGCGAGCAGCCGATCTTCGCCGGCTCCGCGGCTCTGGTCGCCAACGGCGAGATCTACAACGACCTCGCACTGCGCGCCTCGCTGCCCGAGGTCCGTTTCGCCACCGGCAGCGACTGCGAACCGCCGCTGCATCTCTGGCTGCGCGACGGTGCCGGCTACGCAGCCCAGCTGCGCGGGATGTATGCCATCGCCATCCATGAGCGCGGCACGCACAATCTCACCCTGTCGCGAGACCCTTTCGGCATCAAGCCGCTCTACGTCGCCGAACTCGAGCAGGGACTTGCCTTCGCGTCCGAACCGCAGGCGCTGCTCGCCGCCGGCCTGGTGCGTCGCGAACAGCGCGACGCGGCGCGCGACGAGCTGCTGCAGATGCAGTTCACCACCGGGCGGGAGACCATCTTCCCCGGCATCCTGCGGGTGCTTCCTGGCGAGACGCTGCGCATCTCGGGCGGCCGCGTGCTGGACCGCAGGCGGATCGACGCCCTGCCGCCGGGCCCGGTCGAGGAGATCGGCGAGGCGGCGGCGCTGGCCCGCCTCGACCGGGCGCTCGAGGAAAGTGTCGCCCTGCATTGCCGCAGCGATGTGCCGTATGGCCTGTTCCTGTCGGGCGGCATCGACAGTGCGGCGGTGCTGCACCTGATGAGCCGGGCCAGCAACGCGCCGGTGCGGGCCTTCACGGCCGCCTTCGACGTGCCGGGCAGCGCCGACGAGAGCGAGCAGGCGGCGGCGATGGCGCGGGCCGTCGGTGCCGACCACGAGGTGCTGCGCATCGACCGCGACACCGTGTTCCGCCACCTCCCCGAGATCGTCGCCAGCATGGACGACCCGGTGGCCGACTACGCCATCATCCCCACCTGGCTGCTGGCGCGACGGGCGCGCGGCGACGTCAAGGTGATCCTGAGCGGCGAGGGCGGCGACGAGCTGTTCGCCGGCTACGGGCGCTACCGCCGCGCGATGCGTCCCTGGTGGCGCGGCGGCCGCCAGATGCGCCGTCGCGGCACCTTCGACGACCTGCAGGTCCTCCGCCGCCGGCCGCGCGACTGGCGCTCCGGCCTGGCCGCCACCGAGCTCACCACCGAGGCGCGCGGCTCGCGGCTGCTGGCCGCCCAGGAAAGCGATTGTGCCGAGTGGCTGCCCAACGACCTGCTCATCAAGCTCGACCGCTGCCTGATGGCCCATGGCGTGGAAGGACGCACGCCGTTGCTCGATGCTGGTGTGGCCGCTGCCTCCTTCCGCCTGCCCGATGCGCTGAAGCTGCGTGACGGGCGCGGCAAATGGCTGCTGCGACGCTGGCTCGCCGAGCGGATGCCCGAGGCGCAGCCGTTCGCGCCCAAGCAGGGGTTCACCGTGCCGATCGGCGCCTGGATCGCGGCCGAGGGCGACCGGCTCGCGCCTCTGGTCGCGCGCCAGGAGGGGGTCGCGGAGGTGGCGGAGCCGGAGCAGGTGCACAGGCTGTTCCGCCGCGCCGACGGGCGGCGCGAGCAGCATGCCGCCTGGGCGCTGCTGTTCTATGCGCTCTGGCACCGGACCCACATCCAGGGGCTCGCACCCCAGGGCGACGTGTTCGAAACCTTGGCTGCCTGAAGGCGGCCGCACCAGCCTTGCCGCTTGCTCGCCGGCTTCAGGCGGCGGACACTTCCGAGCCGGCGCGGACCGACGGCGCGATCCGGCCGCGGCGACCCGCCGGTGCCTTGCTGGGAGAAGCCCGCACCATGCGCTACGACCTGATCATCGAGGGCGGACGCTGCATGCTGCCCTGGGGCGAGGTGGCCTGCGACATCGGCGTCCGGTCGGGCCGCATCGCGGCGCTGTCGGTCACTGCCGGTGACGAGGCGCCGCAGCGCATTGATGCGCGTGGCCTGCACGTGCTGCCCGGCATGATCGACAGCCATGTGCATCTGCGCGATCCGGGCGATGCGTCCGTCGAGAGCATCCCGACCGGGACCAGGGCGGCGCTGCTCGGCGGCATCGCCACCGTGTTCGACATGCCCAACACCAAACCCGCGATCACCGATGCGGAGCGCATCGCCTGGAAGCAGGAGTACGCGGCGCGCCAGAGCTGGACCAATTTCGCCCTCTATGTCGGTGCCACCCGGGCCAACACCGAGGCACTCGGCGAGCTCGAACGGATGGAGGGCGTCTGCGCGGTCAAGCTGTTCGCCGGCTCGTCCACCGGCGACCTGATGATCGAGGACGACGACGGTATCGAGCGCGTGATGCGCCACGGCCGGCGCCGGATCGCCTTCCACAGCGAGGACGAGTACCGGCTGCAGCAGCGCCGTTCCCTGTTCAACCGCGGCGACCCGTACGATTCGCACCGGCACTGGCGCGACGAGGAATGCGCCTTTCTCGGCACGCGCCGGATCATGGCGCTGGCCCGCAGGACGGGCCGGCCGGCGCACATCCTCCACGTCTCGACCGCGGAGGAGCTCGACTACCTTGCCGGCTTCCGCGACCTCGCCACGGTCGAGCTGCTGGTCAACCACCTCACGCAGGTGGCCCCCGACTGCTACGAGCGGCTCGGCGGGGCGGCGGGGATGAACACGCCGATCCCCGGCACGGGCCCTTTTCAGGCGAGCCGGGGGGGGGGGGGCGCGGGGGGGGGGGGTGAGGTCGGCGCC